>Ga0209199_1000741_pt1 | contig 43440 bp, 53 predicted proteins | sample COGITO_mtgs_1105_7_FD_184805 | JGI IMG/M metagenome (GOLD analysis project Ga0209199, IMG submission 184805) | Pelagic marine microbial communities from North Sea - COGITO_mtgs_110523 (SPAdes) (version 2) | ecosystem: Environmental > Aquatic > Marine > Epipelagic ... | reverse complement strand
GATTCATGCTGGATTCAATAACAACGAACTCTACAATGCTATCAAAACCCATATCATACAAGCACGGCTTAAGATTCTCGAACACGCGTGTTTCAGGCAGGCGCATGGTTATCGCCTCACCTGTATCAGTCACAATTTCAAGCGCACCAAATTCGATAGCGTCGCCCAATATGCCATGGGCATACCGTTTGTTGGCTCTGAATAATGGGCCTCAGCCACGCCCGCGCTGGCAGAAGTGGTGGGTCATAAAATAACAGCGCAACAGCGAAAAGGCGCTTTAGATTTGCTTTTCAGGCATCTGAACGATCAGGCCTTCCAGAGCGTCCGTTACCTTCAACTGGCACGTCAAACGCGACCGCGTTTCATCCGGCTCAAACGCAAAATCGAGCATATCAACTTCCATATCATCTTTCACAGGCAGCTTTTCGACCCAGCTCGCATCCACATAAACATGGCACGTAGAGCAAGCACATGCGCCGCCGCAATCCGCCTCAATACCCGGAATGTTATTGTCGCGCGCGCCTTCCATGACAGTCATGCCATTGGCAACATCCACAACATGTTCTTTTCCACCGTGCTCAATATATGTGATTTTCGCCATTTCAGTATCCCTAATCTATCTGTTTTCTTTGTCTAACGGCACAAGCCTGCGCCTTCCAGTGCCATTTGCGTCATCACGCATATCTTTAAAGCCGCATCCCGGCGCAGCTTTCATCTTGTAACTATGCCTTTGCTAAAAAAACCGCTCAGCAAAAAATTAGATCGCCATCAAGGCGGTAAGCAGTGAAACAAGCGTTATGCAGCACAGCTATTTCGCATTTCCGCGATTTGCGGTGATCCGGTGCGTGACCGACATGGCTTCGCTGTATTTTGTGGCTTCTTGCGCAGCCCCTTTAGAAACAGTGGCCCAAGCTGCGTTCAATGATGAGCACGAATTGGTCTACACGCGCTCCACACCTCCGCCCGGCGCGAAAGAAGGCAGTTGTTGGGGCAAGCATGTGACACCTGCAGAACTTGAAACCTTCACGCATCAAATTCAGCTGCAACCTGCTGAATTTCGAACTGATAGCACAGTAAGTGCACCTGCAGTTTATAAAACCGAAACATCGCAACGGATTACGAAAGAACGTCGTGAATTGTCGTTTGAGACCCCATGCGCTCTAGCGCTAACCCCAGAATTTGTAGAAAGCTTGCAACGTGCCTTGAAAGCGCGTGGGCGTTTCCATGGGAGTGTTTATGGTTACATCAATGCCCGCACACGCAGCGCAATTCGCAAATACCAAGCGTCGCAAGGGCTTGATAGTTCAATCTTGTTCGTGGCAGCGGCACGCAGACTTGGCTTGGTCGCTTACGATTTCGAAGACGATGGTTAAACGAAAAAGGCCCCGCATGTGCAGGGCCTTCTATTTGATACCTGTGGCGATTTAGCCCTCTTCAAGTGCCAATGCAACAAAGCGTGGATCGCCAGCACGACGCACTAATAGCAAGAGCGACTTGCGGCCAGCCTCACGCGCAGCTTCAATCTGTTTGGTCAGATCCACCACACTCGCAAGCTTTTGCTGCCCTGCTTCAGTGATCAAATCACCCGCACGCAGACCTTTTTCGTAAGCTTTACTGGTTTCGACCACGTCCTGAATAACCAAACCGCTTGCGCTATCCGTGAGATCAAGCTGCTCACGCAACTCATCCGTGATCTCAGAAATCGTCAAGCCAAGCACTTCGGTCTTGGACGGTGCCGCAGGTTGTGAAGCAGGCACCGCTCCTTCCGCTTCTTCGCGACGGCCAAGCGTCACTTTCAGCGTTTCAGTCTTACCGTCGCGGAACACAACAACACGAACGGCCTTACCCACTTGCGTGTTGCCTACAGTTTTGACCAAAGAACGCGTATCGCTAACGTCTTTACCATCAAAGCTCATGATGACGTCGCCAGCTTTGATGCCCGCTTCCATGGAAGGGCCGTCAGGCACATCCGTTACCAGGGCACCAGCTGCATTTTCGAGACCAATTGCTTCAGCCACGTCGTCCGTCACGTCCTGAATACGCACACCAAGCCAACCGCGACGTGTTTCGCCGAACTCTTTCAGTTGATCGACAACTTTCACAACAACATTGGATGCCATCGAAAAACCGATCCCGATTGAACCACCGTTAGGGGACAAAATAGCAGTGTTCACGCCAATCACGTCGCCGTCCATGTTGAACAAGGGACCACCAGAATTGCCACGGTTAATCGCCGCGTCCGTCTGGATGTAGTCATCGTAGGATCCGCTGAGCGCACGATTGCGTGCAGAAACAATGCCTGCGGAGACAGAAAATCCCTGGCCAAGCGGGTTACCCATCGCCATGACCCAATCGCCCACGCGCGAGATGTCGCTATCACCAAAGCTGACGAAGGAAAGCGACTTGTCTGTTTCCACTTTAAGCAATGCAATATCCGTGTTCGGGTCTGTACCGATCACTTTTGCAGGTAGTTCGCCGCCTTCAAAGAATTCAATGAGGATCTCATCCGCACCCTCAATGACGTGGTTGTTGGTGACCACAAATCCGTCTTCGGAAATCACAAAGCCAGAGCCGAGCGCGGAGGACCGGCGCGGTCGATCGCCATTGCCGCCACGATTGCGGTCTTGGAATTCGCGAAAGAACTCTTCGAAGGGCGAGCCTTCGGGCGCGACTCCGCGTGGCGCAGTATTGCGCGCAACTGTTGTCGAAGTGGTGATATTAACCACCGCAGGGCTGATCTTTTCAGCAAGATCCGCAAAACTTTCAGGGGCACCGCGCGCCGCTGCACTCAGCGTTTGAAGCAATAGCAAGGCAACGCTAAGCCCCATGGCCAGAGCCCATGGCAGAACTTTGCGCGTTTCATCTTGTTTGTCTTGAGAGAGAGCAATTGCATTAGACATTGTAGTAGACCTCCTTATTTGGTCCGAGCCTATGCCGGATCAATCGTTGATACCGGCTCTTATACTCATCCTCTATCTAGGTGTCCGCAGGCGCAACGCAAATCTCGTTTCAGTGTTTCAAGCGTATGTGAAGATTAAGTGAACAAAACCGCTCCCATGAGCAGAAATGTTTCAACCAGCCCCCATTGTTCGCGCAGCGAGTAAGAAGCAAACGCCGAGAACGAGCACCAAAAATCCGAACGTGCGGCGCATCTCTAATGAGAGGTTTTTCAAGGCTTCGAGCAGGTCTTCAACAAGCGAAGGGGCCAGTGCGTACACCAGCCCCTCGACGATCAAGACCAAACCAGTTGCCAAAAAGATGTTGGCAAACATTAGGTTACTCCGATTTTGTATCCGACTTCAGGTAATTGAAGAAGTCGCTGTCAGGTGACAGAACCATTGTCGAGTTGTTGCCCTGCAACGCCCCGCGGTAGGCCTCAAGCGAGCGGTAGAATTCAAAAAACTCCTGATCCTCGCCGTAAGCACTTGCGAAGATCGCATTACGTTCCGCGTCTGCTTCACCTCGAGTAATTTCGCTATCGCGACGTGCATCGGAAACGATTTCGACCTGCGTACGATCCGCCAAAGCACGCACACGTTGCGCCGCTTCGTTACCACGGGCAATCTCGTCCGCCGCTTCACGTTCACGCTCCGCACGCATACGCGCAAAGGTAGATTCGAGGTTCTCAGAGGGCAAGTCAGTCCGCTTCAAACGCACGTCGATGACTTCAATACCGAGACCCCGAGCTTCAGAAATCGCACCATTTCGGATACGAAGCATCAGCGCCGCACGATCCGTGCTGAGGATGTCATTGGAGGATACGGAACCCAAAATTTCACGCGTTTCAGAGCGCAAGATACTGTCCAAACGGCTTTCCGCTGCAGGAATACCACCCCCACCAACCGCTTGACGGAACTGGTTCACATCAGCGATCCGGTAACGCGCAAACGCGTCAACCACAAGACGACGGTCATCCAGAGGCGTCACTTCGAGTGGGTCGATGTCACGGCTAAGAATACGGTCGTCATATCGGACAACATCCTGAATCAACGGAATTTTAAATGCTAGACCTGGATTTTCTTTGATATCGACAACCCGGCCAAACTGAAGCACGAGCGCTTTCTCGCGTTCGTCCACGATGAACATAGATGACAGAATTCCGGCAATCGCAATCACCGCAATCGGCAACAAATATGTAGTTTTACGCATTAGTTGCTCCCTCCTGTAGTAGATTTACGAAGCTCGTTGAGCGGAAGGTAGGGAACGACGCCTTGGCCGCCTCCGCCATTCTCGTCAAGGATGATTTTGTCAACACGCCCTAGTACTTCCTCCATCGTCTCGAGGTAGAGGCGCTTGCGCGTGACTTCCGGTGATTTCTCGTACTCGGCCAGAACGGCTGTGAAACGGGACGCTTCACCTGTCGCTTCATTCACGACACGTGCGCGGTAGCCTTCAGCTTCTTCCAAAACCTGCGCCGCTTCACCCCGTGCTTCCGCAACAATACGGTTCGCATAGGCGTCCGCTTGCTTCTCAAGGCGGTCACGTTCTTGCTCGGCAGCTTGGACCTCACGGAATGAATCGATCACCTGTTGAGGAGGATCCGCTTTGTCGAAGTTCACACGTACGACATTCATACCAGAATCGTAGCTATCCAGCGTGCTTTGGATCAAATCCTTAAGACGATCACCAATGCTTGCACGGTCTCTGTTGAGGATCGGGGCCAATTCAGATTGCGCAATAATCTCACGCATCGCAGATTCAGACACCGCACGGATCGTCATTTGTGGATCACGCAGGTTGAACAAGAACTTCGCAGGATCGGTGATGTTCCAAACCACTTGAAAATCGATGTCTACAATGTTTTCATCACCCGTCAGCATCAGACCCGCTTCGGAGCCACGAGCTCCAACGCCAATATCCTCTGTTTGCTCTCGCGTGACAGCAATTACCTCTTTGGTAACAATCGGCCATGGCGCGAAGTTCAAGCCAGGATTACCAGTAGAGGAATATGCGCCAAGCAACAGTTCAACAGACTGCTCTTCCGGTTTCACAGTGTAAAAGCTGGCCATGCCCCAAAGAACAACTGCAGCGACAACACCAAGACCAATAGTCCCGCGCGTCAACATCGGCCCACCAGAATCGCCGCCGCCAGAGCCGTTGGTGCCATTACCGCCACCGCGACCACCCATCAGAACACGCAATTGCTCCTGACCTTTTTTCATCAGCTCGTCGATTTCGGGAATCTGCGGTCCGTCCCCTTCGGGACGACGACCACCGCCGTTATTGCCAGACCCGCGATTATCATCGCCTGATCCGTTATTTCCACCGCCACCCCATGGGCCGCCGTTGTTACCAGCCATTTTTAGCTATTTCCTCTTAGTTAAATCTGTTTGAACCACCCTACCCGTCTAACTGGTCAGGTTTCCCAAAATTTCAAGCCATGCGTGTCGGTGTTTTCATCGTTACCAATTCTTCCGACATTGTAGGATGCACTGCAACCGTGCGATCAAAGTCTTCTTTGGTTGCGCCCATTTTCACTGCGATGCCTGCGAGTTGGATCAATTCACCTGCCCCCGGGGCGACAATGTGACAGCCCAGAACCTTGCGATCTTCCTGTGACACGATGAGTTTCATCAAAACTTTTTCCGCGCGACCCGCGAAGCTTTGCTGCATGGGCTTGAACGATGCGCTATAAACTTCAATCGCGCCTTGCGCCTTTGCCTCTTCCTCGGACAGGCCGACGGTGCCCATTTCAGGCTGCGTGAAAATCGCAGTTGGGATCACATCATGATCAGGTTTCGTCGGGTTGCCTTTGAATACCGTTTCGACAAAGGCCATGCCTTCGCGGATCGCAACAGGTGTTAGGTTCGCACGGTCTGTCACATCGCCCACCGCATAGATCGAGGGCACGCCCGTTTGGCTATACTCATCCACAACAATCTCGCCCTTGCGACCGAGTTTAACGCCGACCTCTTCAAGGCCCAAATCATCAGAGTTGGGCACACGACCTGTAGCGAACATCACTTGATCGAAAGTACGCTCTACGCCGTTGGTGTCCTTCACCCAAATACCAGCACCTGCGCGGCGCATTTCTGCGACATTGGTTTTCAACTCAAGATTCACGCCTTTAACGATCATTTCTTCAGCAACCACTGTGCGCGCTTCATCATCGAAGCCACGCAGGATCTGATCGCCGCGATAGAATTGCGTGGTTTGGACGCCCATTCCATTCATCACACCCGCAAATTCGGACGCTATATAGCCACCACCAACAATCAGCATGGATTTTGATAGCTGTTCAAGATGGAAAATCTCGTTCGAGGTGATTGCGTGCTCTGCGCCAACAATCATGGGCTTCACGGGGCGACCACCGACAGCAATCAGAATATGCTTCGCAGTTTTGCGCGTACCGTCCGCCAATTCAATCGTATGCGCATCCGCGATGCGTGCACGACTATCAAAGGTTTCGACACCTGCGTTCTTGAGCAAATTACGGTAGATCCCCTCAAGGCGATCCAGCTCAGCTTGCATCTTTTTCTGAAAGGCAGTCCAATCGAACCCTTTGTTCGACACATCCCAGCCATAAGCCTGCGCTTCTTCTGCCAGACCTGCATAACCAGATGCGAACACCATCAATTTTTTGGGAACACAGCCACGAATGACGCAAGTGCCGCCGTAGCGATCTTCCTCGGCCAACGCGACCTTCGCACCCGCATCCTGCGCTGCTACGCGCGCCGCACGCACTCCGCCAGAGCCGCCACCAATCACAAACAAATCGTAGTCAAATGCCATTCCAAAGTCCTTAAGTCATGCGCTGCCGCGCTTAGCCGGCCAGATCGGTAAAAAGATTATCATTTTCCACAAAATCAAGCCGCTCATGTTCTACTGTTCCGGTATTTATGTTGCGCACTTCAACCTTGCCATCCCCATGACCGATCACAACCGCGTCACAAATGTCGATGTACAATCCATTTTCAACAACACCAGGCATTTGATTGACCACCATCGCCAATTGGCGTGCATTGCCAATCCGCTTGAGATTGAGGTCCAAAATATAATTTCCCTCGTTCGTTATAAAGGGCGAGCCACCGTTCATGCGTAGGCTAATCTGTCGTCCAAGCACATCCATGGAAACCAGTGTTTCCTCGACCAATGCGCGGGTGGTTTGCCAGCCGAAGGGCACAACCTCGATAGGCAACGGGAATGCGCCAAGGTTTTCAACTTCCTTACCAGCGTCCGCGATAACGATCATCTGATCAGACGCAGTTGCGACGATCTTTTCTTGCAACAAGGCACCGCCACCGCCTTTGATCAGGTTCAAATCCCCGTCAAATTCATCTGCTCCGTCAATGGTAATGTCGAGCCAACGCGCTTCGTCTAGCGAGATAACCTCGATCCCGGCTTCGCGCGCAAGCACAGCCGTTCGTGTGGATGTCGGAACGCCACGGATACGCAATCTATCGTCTCGAACCATTTCACCAAGGCACCGCACCAGCCAAGTGGCAGTCGATCCAGTTCCCAGGCCCACGCGCATACCGTCTTCCACGAAGGCAGCGGCCCGCTTCGCAGCCACAAATTTCGCTTTGTCGATGGGGGACAATTCTCCAGACATGGGCACGCGACTCCTTAACAAGTTGCAACCTTATAAACACAGCAGGGGCGGGGTGCGAGAGCGGAATGTCGCTTTTCAGCGTTGCCGGCTTGCCAATAGCGCGTAAACAAATCGTATGAACAAACCATATATCCATCATTACGCGCCCGATAACGCCTCTTTGATTATCCGAATTGCGCTGGGAATATTGGGCACGCCTTATGAGGCCGTGCTTGTGGATCGCAGCGTCACCGCGCAGCAATCACCTGCCTATCTCTCGCTGAACCCATTGGGCATGATCCCAGCACTGGAAACGCCGAACGGTATGATCTTTGAAAAAGGTGCGATCCTGCTTTGGCTTGCGGATCGCCACGCGGGGATTTTTTCCGCACCTGATAATGCTGCAAGGTGGGAAAGTTTGAAGTGGCTCTTCTTCATCTCCAATTCCTTGCACGCTGGTTTGCGGCAGATGTTTTATCTTGAAAAAATCATCGTAGCCGAGCATGCCGCAAAGTTGCGCGGCGGGATCGCACAGCGCATCCAAAGTGACTTTGCGCAAATTGAACATTTGATCGTCGATCCACAGACGCTCTTGGGGGGCGCCAAGCCTACGACCCTCGATATTTATGCCTGCTCGTGCCTGCGGTGGGCGCAGCTTTATCCTGCCACGTACACGGATAATTGGGTCGAAATAGAGACCTTTCCGGCCCTGCGTGCCCTAGCCCAAAGGACAGAGCTCTTGCCAAGCGTCCGAGCGGTGCAACCTTCGGAAGGCCTCCGCCCAACGCCCTTTTAGAATCCCATTTACTCCAATCCCACAATAGGAAGTGCTACCTGATGTTTCTCTCCGTTTTCGATATGTTCAAAGTGGGAATTGGCCCGTCGTCGTCTCACACGATGGGCCCGATGGTCGCAGCTGCGCGCTTCTTGGATGAACTGCGCAATTCTCCGTTTAAATTTCACGGGCTGCGCGCGTCCTTGCATGGCTCGCTCGCATTTACAGGCATCGGCCATGCGACGGATCGCGCGACAGTGCTGGGCTTAGCCGGATTTATACCCGAGACCTATGATAGCGCGAAAGCGGACGCCGCAATGGCAGAGATTGTGCGCACGAAGACCGTGACGCCTAAAGGGTTTGGCGCGCTCGCCTTCGATCCCAAAAACGATCTGAAATTTGACTTCGGTCCGAACCTGCCCGGACATGCGAACGGCATGATCTTGATGGCAACCGACGCGCAAGGCGACGTCACATACCAACAGACTTATTATTCCATCGGTGGCGGCTTTGTCATGACAGAGGAAGAATTAGCCGAGGGTAAAGATACGGACGAAGGCGATCCTGTGCCCTACCCGTTCAAATCTGCCGCCGAGATGTTGGAGATGGCGAATATCGCAAACAAAAGCATCGCAGAAATGAAGCGCGCCAATGAAATCGCGCGCGGGTGCACCGAAAGCCTGCGCAGCGGAACTGCGCGCATTTGGCAGGTAATGAATGAATGCATAAACAAAGGTTTGTCTCATGGCGGTATTCTACCCGGTGGTTTGAACGTGCGTCGTCGAGCTAAAGGCATTCATGACGCATTGCTGGCGGAGCGCGGAATGAACTTAAGCGCGCCACATACGATCAACGACTGGATGAGCGTCTATGCGATGGCCGTGAATGAGGAGAACGCCGCAGGCGGGCAAGTCGTGACAGCACCGACCAACGGCGCGGCAGGGGTCGTGCCTGCTACCATCCGATATTACCTTGATCACGTGCCGGGCGCGAAAGAGAGCAAGGTCGAAGCATTCTTACTGACCGCTGCGGCGATTGGTGGTTTGGTGAAGTTCAACGCTTCGATCTCTGGCGCGGAAGCCGGATGTCAGGCCGAAGTGGGCAGCGCCGCTGCGATGGCTTCCGCGGGCTTATGCGCCGTTATGGGCGGTACACCCAAGCAAGTGGAAAACGCTGCAGAAATCGCACTTGAGCATCATTTGGGCATGACCTGCGATCCGGTTAAGGGTTTGGTGCAAGTCCCTTGTATTGAGCGCAATGGCCTCGGCGCAATCAAGGCGGTGAGCGCGGCCTCCCTTGCGCTGCGCGGTGACGGGCAACATCTGGTGCCGCTTGATGCGTGTATCGAAACCATGCGCCAAACCGGCGTTGATATGAGCGATAAGTATAAAGAAACCTCGCTTGGTGGTTTGGCGGTCAACATTCCAAATTGTTAGCACACGAACAAAAACCTTAATCCTTTCAATTGCCTTTCGAAGCACTTCAACCTATGATTGCACAGTGAAAAGTGATCGCCCCCTTTTAGGTATCCTAATGATGCTAGGATTTTGCATGTTAGCCCCTGTGGGTGATGCGTTGGCGAAAACCCTAGGGCAAACAATGCCTTTGGGCATTCTGCTCTTTGCGCGCTTTGCCATCCAGGCGCTTTTGCTGGCTCCCGTGATCTTCTCCACCACGCGCACATTTCAGATGCAGCCGCGTATTCGACAACTGGCATGGCTGCGCACGGTTCTTCATATCATCGGGATTAGTGCGATGTTTACTGCTTTGCAATTTTTGCCCCTCGCCGATGCTGTAGCGATCGCCTTTGTAATGCCCTTCATTATGCTCATGCTGGGTCATTATGTGTTGGGCGAAGAAATTGGCATTCGCCGTATTGCCGCCAGCACCGTCGGTTTCATTGGAACTTTGCTTGTCATTCAACCCGCGTTTGACGATGTTGGCTGGCCTGCGCTTTTGCCCTTTGTTGTGGCCGTTGTGTTCTCGCTCTTTATCCTTGTGACCCGTCAGATTGCGAAAGAGACCGATCCAATTAGCTTACAATGCGTGAATGGGTTTATGGCTGTTGCGATCATGCTTCCCGTTATGTTGGTGTTCAGCAATAACGGCATCCCACAACTCGACCTTCGCGTACCCGCACCAAACGAATGGCTCATGCTGGTATCGCTCGGGATCATCGGCACGTTAGCCCATTTGTTGATGACATGGTCATTGCGCTTCGCCCCTTCTGCGACACTTGCACCAATGCAATACCTCGAGATCCCTTTCGCGACCTTTATTGGATGGCTGATCTTTATGGAGCTACCCAACACGCTTGCCTCGATTGGCATTACGATTACGATCTCTGCAGGGCTCTACATTGTGATGCGCGAACGCAGCCTTAGCCGGATTGTGCCGTAAGCGCTGCGAGCACGATTTCGAAACAAGACGATGGCAAAATGCACAACATATATGGTGCGCTCATTTCCAGGTGGATTGCACCTGCCGCCTCATTAGACGTGCCAATGCGCTGACCCGGTGCAAAATCTAACACCTCAAAGGACCAAATGAGACCTTGCAAACGCCCGGTCACAGCCCCCAAGGGAAACAACGACACTGGCGTGCCAACGTTAAGCGGTATGTCTAGTGCTGGCGGGCATAAAAACACTAACTCGTCAGGTCCAAGCAAAATGCATCTTTGCTTAGGAAACCGAACCAAGCCGTGAAACGCGGCCAGTTGATGATCCAAACGCCCACCCAAAAAGCCAAGCCCAACGATGGCAGGTGCTTCAATCCGCATCAGGCATTTCTCGAAATCCGTGCTGTCCTGTTCGGCTATCGGATACAGAATAGTTTTTGGCAACTCTGCCTTTAAATTGCCAGAAAGTGAATCCATATCTCCAATAACAGCCTCGGGCATCAGGCCTGCATCGCGTATATGAACCGCACCACCATCCGCAGCGACCAACGTTGGCGCATAATATATAACCCGTTTGAGAAGGGCTGTATCAACATCCCCTCCCCCAACCAAAGTGATTGGCTCTGATTTATGAACAATCTTAGAAATCACGATGGATTAACACCTTTCAGCGAAACAGATCACACTTGGACAACGAAATGATACGCTCTTAATCACGGATTCGGGCCGCTTTGGTCGACACAGGGTAGTTAGTAAAGACGAAGAGTTTAAGTAAAGCGAGTAGATCATGGTTAATTCGAGCAAAGTCCTCACGGTGTCCTACGGAACATTCTACTGCACATTGGAGGGTTTTGACGATTCGTTCTACACGATGAAAGCCATCGCCGAGTATTTCAGAGATCTGGCGGCGGATGACCGATATTTTGGTGCCGAACCCCTACCCCCCGACGCAGATATGTTGGCACGTATCGCAGAACGTGAGTTGTCCCGCCGTGTAGAGGCGCATCAAAACGGTGGTAATATCATGCTGCGCACTGCCCTCCCGGCTGCGGATGTTCTTGTTGCCAACACGAATCTTGATGATGCGGATGCTGAGACTGAAGTGCTTGAACAAGCACGCTTGGCAGAGATAGCATAGGCTGAGCGTTTGCGCGCTGAAGAAGATGCCAAGCAAGCAGAGGCGGCGGCAAAAGCTGAAGCCGAGGCACAACGTCATTCAGAAGCCGCAGCTAAAGCTAAAGCCGCGGCAAGCACTGCACGCCCACCTTTGAAACTTGTCGCAGAGCAACGTGTGGATAGTACAGCAGAAGCCCCTGTGACTACGGCACCTGATGCACCTACTCTAACGTCCGTGCGCCCGCACAGAATCAGAACAAACATGACACCGGCAGGCGCGGCTCCCAAAAACGCAGATCTCGCGCCTGAGGGGGACAACTTCAACGAATTCGCAGAAAAATGGGCGCGACAGAGCTTCCAGACCTTCTCGAAGCTACTGCTTATTTGACATTTATTGAGGGCAAGGAACAATTCTCGCGCCCGCAACTCATGACCAAAGTACGCATTGTGCAGGAAGACAATTTCTCTCGTGAGGATGAATTGCGTTCTTTCGGCCAGCTTTTGCGTCAGGGCAAGATCGAAAAGATCAGCGGTGGACGCTTAACCGTGTCTGATCGTATCAGTTTTAAACTGGATACACACGCTGTCGGCTAAGCTTCCCAAGCCAGAAGTGTGTGAACAAGCGGCGGCTTTCCGCTCGGAGCCGCCGCTCTTTTATTTGGGATTGCTTGGAGCTGCATCCGGGTCAGCCTGACCGACACCCATGAAAACTTTCTTGAATGGAACCACCCAAGAAACGCCTAAAATTACATAGATAGCGAATTCAATCACAATCGACGGACGTCCCGTGTAGCTGAACAACAAAGCTACGCCCGCGATCGCAAAGATGATGTATAGCGGCATGCCAATCAACAAAATGATCAGCGCCCAGCGCCTGCGTGCTTTATATGAAAGTGCCATCAGTCCTCAAACGGGTCAGTGATAAGGATCGTGTCTTCGCGTTCCGGTGATGTAGAGACTAGGGCAGCGGGGCAATCAATCAACTCTTCAATGCGACGCACATATTTGATCGCATTTGCAGGCAGATCCGCCCAAGACCGTGCGCCTTCCGTGCTCTCGGACCAGCCAGGTATTTCCTCATAGATTGGCGTGCAGCGCGCTTGATGATCTGCTGCTGTCGGCAAATAATCGATCCGCTCACCATCGAGCATATAGCCCGTGCAAATTTTGAGCGTCTCAAACCCATCCAAGACGTCCAATTTCGTCAAGGATATCCCTGTCACACCCGACGTCGCACAGGTTTGACGCACCAAAGCCGCATCAAACCAACCACAGCGACGCTTACGCCCTGTTGTCGTTCCAAACTCATGCCCGCGCTCACCAAGACGTTGACCATCCGCGTCTTCAAGTTCTGCCGGGAACGGCCCTTCGCCGACACGTGTTGTGTAGGCTTTCACAATGCCCAGCACATAATCAATGGAGCCGGGACCAACGCCGACACCCGTCGCCGCCTGCCCTGCAATCACATTGGACGAGGTCACAAACGGATATGTGCCAAAGTCGATGTCCAAAAGCGCGCCCTGCGCACCTTCAAACAAAATGCGCTGACCCTTTTTCTTGCGTTCATTGAGCTCTTTCCAAACCGGGGCTGCATATTCCAAAACCTTGGGTGCAATCTCTTTTAGCATCGCAATCAAACCATCGCGATCAACCGCCTCAATACCAAGCCCTTTGCGCAATGGATCATGGTGCTGCAATGCACGATCAACACGCGCTTCAAGCGTTGCCTCATCCGCCAAATCAGCGACACGCACGGAGCGACGACCGACTTTATCCTCATAGGCGGGCCCGATGCCGCGCCCCGTCGTGCCAATCTTGGTCCCCTTAGAAGACGCTTCTTCGCGCGCGCGATCTAATTCGCCGTGGATTGGCAGAATCAGTGGTGTGTTCTCTGCGATCATCAAAGTCTCTGGTGTAATCGAAACACCCTGCGCACCAATCGTTTCAATCTCTTTCATCAAATGCCAAGGATCTAGAACGACGCCATTGCCGATCACCGAGAGCTTGCCGCCGCGCACAACACCAGACGGAAGCGCGTGTAATTTATAGACTTCGCCATCAACAACCAACGTGTGGCCTGCATTATGCCCACCTTGGAACCGCGCAACGATATCGGCGCGCTCGCTCAGCCAATCGACAATCTTGCCTTTACCTTCGTCGCCCCACTGAGCGCCAACAACAACTACATTCGCCATGCCAATAGACCTTTTTCATTACGTCAAACCCGCGCCCGTATAGTGCGCACTTATCCTAAGCGAAACACCTATTTCGCCGCAGCCAACGCGAAATGCACAACCGCCCCGCTTCATCCTGCCTCTAAACTCATCCACACCCACAAACAGCGCCTCCCCTAGACATGCGCGCTGACATCAACAAAAACTAGTACCAACTGATAGGAGCCATTCATGATCCGCATCGCCATTCGCTGGCTCATCCCCTTCGTTTTGATTGCCGCCACATATAACCCTACACAATATAATTGGGTTCGTTGGTCGCTGACAAACCTCTCAAAACAATTGCCCTTGATCGTGTTATCCGGCCTCATCCTGCTGATCGTTTATATTATTTTCATGCGCACCACCCTTCGCTCGATCGGAACGTTTAGCATGGCACTGGTGCTTGCTTTGGTCGCAGCCCTGCTCTGGGTCCTCTATGATTTCGGCTGGCTTTCCTTAGAAAACCTAGCGGCCAATCTATGGTTGGGCATCGTGGCACTTAGTCTCGTGCTCAGCATCAGTCTCAGCTGGTCACACATACGCCGCGCAACTGCTGGTCAAGCAGATATGGATGACGTCGATGAGTAAAGAACATGACCTCACCGCCACACTGAAATGGACTGGAAACCAAGGTACGGGCACTTCAAGTTATCGCGCCTACACACGTGATTGGACACTGCAAAGCGAAGGAAAACCAGCGATTGCGTGCTCCAACGACCCCCTCCTAGGCGGCAACGCAGGCCTTTATAACCCTGAGGATATGCTTATCGCTGCCTTAAGTTCATGCCATATGCTTTGGTTCCTGCACCTTGCTTCAGATGCGGGCATCGTGGTGCATTCTTACGAAGATACCCCAATCGGCAGGGGCGAAAGCCTGCCTGACGGCACAGGTCGTTTCATATCTGCGGAACTGCGCCCAAACATAGGCCTTGCGCCAAACAGCGACACCGCACTTGCTGACGAAGTCCATAGTCGCATTCACAACCATTGCTTCATCGCGCGCTCTGTCAATTTCCCGATCTCGATCAACGTCACATACTTTGACGTGACTTAGCCGCTTTGACGGGTTGCACGGGCGCGCATGATTGCCTAGATAGCTCGCTGTACAACTAACGCGCAGGCACCTATGGAAAACGTCGTTTTGATCATTCACCTTCTCTTGGCTTTGGCTTTGATTGGCGTCGTTTTGATGCAACGCTCCGAAGGGGGCGGCCTTGGCATGGGCGGCGGTGGCGGTGGTGGCGGCGCAATGTCGGGCCGCGCGGCTGCGACAGCACTCGGCAAAGTCACATGGATTCTTGCGATTGCGTTCATCATTACATCCATCACACTAACGATTATTGCGGCGCAGAAATCTGCGGGCAGCTCGGTTCTAGATCGTTTGGGCGACGCACCAGCAGCAGCTGAAGAAGCAGCACCAGCAGGTTTGGGCGAAGGCAGTGATCTGCTTCCACCGAGTGCGGATGACAACGCACCTTTGGTACCACGCGCAGACTAAACACCTCTTCGACCACCATCTTTTGAGCATACGTGCCTAATCGCAACATCATGTAGCGGTTGGCTTGCGAATCTCACGAGACTGCTGTATCGCTCTAATCCCGTGAGTATCGGTATTTTTTCGATGCAAATCACTTGGAATTTGACCACTACGCTCCACTTAATAGCGCATTTTGGTCCTCACGGGAGCACGCAGAGCATGGCGAGATTTATCTTTATTACGGGCGGTGTTGTGTCCTCCCTCGGCAAAGGTCTTGCGTCAGCGGCACTTGGTTCCCTTTTGCAAGCCCGCGGCTTTTCGGTGCGCCTACGCAAGCTTGATCCATATCTGAACGTCGATCCCGGCACGATGAGCCCGTTTGAACATGGCGAAGTGTTCGTCACCGACGATGGCGCTGAAACCGATCTCGACCTTGGTCATTACGAGCGCTTTACAGGCGTGCCTGCGCGTAAAACTGATTCCATTTCATCGGGACGCATTTACACCAACGTTTTGGAAAAAGAGCGACGTGGCGATTACTTAGGCAAAACCATCCAAGTCATTCCTCATGTCACCAATGAGATCAAAGACTTTATCGCAATTGGTGAAGACGAAGTTGATTTCATGCTCTGCGAAATTGGCGGCACTGTGGGCGATATCGAAGGTCTGCCCTTCTTTGAAGCAATCCGTCAGTTCAGCCATGATCGCCCACGCGGTCAGTGTATCTACATGCACCTCACACTGCTGCCCTACCTCGCGGCATCGGGTGAGTTGAAGACGAAACCAACCCAACACTCCGTTAAGGAAATGCAAAGCATTGGCCTTGCGCCGGACATCCTTGTCTGCCGCTCAGAGCATCCTATCCCTGAAAAAGAACGTGAGAAGATTGCGCTGTTCTGTAATGTGCGAAAAGAGAGCGTCGTGGCGGCCTATGATTTGAAATCGATCTACGAAGCCCCGCTCGCCTATCACGCGCAGGGTCTCGATCAGGCGGTTCTGGACGCTTTCAACATCAACCCTGCCCCGAAACCCGACCTGCGCGTTTGGGAAGATGTGGCAGATCGCATTCACAACACCGACGGCGAAGTTAACGTCGCGATCGTTGGAAAATACACTCAACTTGAGGACGCCTATAAGTCGTTCAAAGAGGCGCTGACGCATGGCGGCATGGCCAATCGCGTCAGAGTTAATGTGTCTTGGGTCGATGCTGAAGTCTTCGATAGCGAGGACGCAGCGCCCTATTTGGAAGGCTATCACGCTATCCTCGTGCCCGGCGGTTTTGGCGAACGCGGCACGGAAGGCAAAATTCGCGCGGCGCAATATGCGCGTGAGAACAAAATCCCCTATTTTGGCATCTGTCTCGGAATGCAAATGGCCGTGATCGAAGCCGCGCGCAATGTGGCTGGTGTCGCCTCAGCCGGCTCTGAAGAATTCGATCATGAATCCTCTGGCAAGAAACGCTTCGAGCCTGTCGTGTATCACCTTAAAGAATGGGTGCAGGGCAACGCCAAAGTGAACCGCAAAGCCGATGACGACAAAGGCGGCACAATGCGATTGGGAGCTTACGACGCAACGTTGACCAAAGGCTCAAAAGTTGCAGAAATCTACGGCAACGCCGCCATCGAAGAGCGCCATCGCCATCGTTATGAAGTCGACACGGCCTATAAAGGGAAACTTGAAAAGCTCGGCCTGATCTTTTCAGGCATGTCACCTGACGGCAAACTGCCAGAGATCGTAGAATGGGAAGATCACCCATGGTTCATCGGTGTGCAGTTCCATCCTGAATTGAAGTCAAAGCCGTTTGATCCGCATCCTTTGTTCAAAGATTTCGTGCGCGCCGCCAAAGAAAACTCGCGCCTCGTTTAACCTGCTATAGGTTCAACTGAAGCGCCGCGTCTTGCGCGTCACACAACTTTTTGGCGAATGTGGTTTCTATGCTAGCGTGCACACATGCGCAATTTATTCGCCAGCCTTGCGGTGCTTTTGACGGCCCCTCTCGCTGCACACACCGCCCGTGATCGTCCGGTCTGTCTTGAAAACCCCAATCTCTCGCATTCTCAAAACTAATCGATTTTGATGACGTGATGGCAGCACTCGGCCTTGGCTCGCGCCTTGATGAGGTCCTTGTACGCGACGGCACCACGTTCGGTGAACACTTCGCAGGTCAAACGGACCAAGCCAATGGTGATTTCGATTTGATAACCGGGCACCCTTTTCGACCACTCACCGTGATTGATGGCGGCGAAGGTCAAACTTTAGGCGCTCTACATGTGCGCGGGTCGATCGTGTTGCATGGCCAAGAGACCCACGTTTATCCCGAGGTAGAAGCAGTCGGTGAAGGCGCAATCGCGGTTCTTTTTGAAAGCGACCAACCCACACTGGCGTTTGATATCGCGGGCGGCGAGCAAGGCTATACCACGATCCAATTCATCAATGGTCAAGGCGAACAAATCGACTCCGTCACCTACGGCCCCCTTGATGAAACCAGCTACGCCTTCGTGCGCTAAGGCATGCAGCCCGATATCGCAGGCTTCATCCTCCTCAATACTGATCCGCAAGGAATCTCTGTCGATAATTTGCGCTTTGAAGGCTGCGATCTGTTGGGCTAACCTACCCCTGATCAAGGGGAGCACGCTCATGCCAAAAGGCTATTGGATCGGCCATGTCACGATTGACGACATGGAGACATACAAACTCTACCAACAAGCAAATGCCGCACCTTTTAAAGAGTTTGGCGCAAAATTCTTAGTGCGTGGCGGGCCACAACAGGTGCGCGAAGGCGACATGCGCGGCCGAAGTGTCGTACTGGAGTTCCCAACGATTGAAGCCGCTTACGCCTGTTACGAAAGCGACGCCTATCAAAAGGCCAAGGCCATTCGCGACGCGGTCAGCGCAGGCGACATAGCCATCGTAGAAGGTTATGATCCGTCATGAGCGTCATCGATCGCGTCACAGCTCTCTTCAAAGCGCCGCGTACGGAGACTGCGCCAAAGCCTTTGCCACCTGCTGATGTACCCACGCGCTTGGCGCACTTTTGGTGGGTGTTATCCTATCAGATAGAAAGTACGCAATCCAAGAGATAAGCCAGATTGACCGCATTCTCGCAAAATTTCAGGGTATCGGGCCGATTAAAGCAGCCCAATTGCGCGCAGAAAGCGATCGCCTTGAAGCCTTCACGCCCAAAACCCCTGAATTCGCATATCTTTTATGCAAAAGTGTCAGCTATGAGAATCGCTTGAACATGGTGCACGCGCTTTGGGATGTCGTCTATGCGGACGGCACTTTGAAGGACGTTGAGGCCCATGTTATGGACGTCACGCAAAACCACCTTGGCATACGCCCAGAGGATTGGGCCGCTGCACAAACCCGTGCGCAAGAGGCCGCACACCTTTCCACTTAACAACAAGAGCCCTATATCACTCCCATGTTTGCTGATTTCCTCAAGAGGCTGACCCAGCCTGAGCCCGATCCATTTGACGATGGCGATGCCCGTCTTGCTCTGACCGCTTTGTTGGTGCGCGTTGCGCGCTCTGACGGGGACTATGCAGCCTCTGAACGGCATCAAATCGAAAGTGTTGCTACCACGCGCTATGCGCTTGATAAGAAAAGCGTTCATGATTTACTGAAGGACGCCGAAACGCTAGAACAGGAAGCGCCTGACACAGTGCGCTTCACCCGTGCGATCAAAGATGCAGTGCCGTACGAGGAACGCCTTGGCGTGATCGAAGCGCTATGGTCAGTCGTTCTTGCAGATGGCGTTCGCGAGCAGGAAGAAGACGCATTGTTGCGTTTAATCGCGAGGCTATTGGGCGTGAACGACATGGACAGCGCGCAGGCGCGTCAGCGTGTGGCGGCTGCGAAAGCCTAAGCTTACGCTTCGTAAGGCGAGCTGCATTCGGCGCACACTTCAATCTTTTGCAATTGCAAAACCCGCCTTTTTTCTGCCAAGTGCGCCTTGGATAGTGGAGCGAGACAAAACTTGAGCGACACCGATACAGTTATTGAGCTACGCGATCTCCACAATGCCTACGGCAATCTTGAGGTGATCAAAGGTATGTCCATTTCTGCCAAGCGCAGTGATGTCGTCTCGCTTGCATGGCCCGCCTACGCGAATGAGGCGATCTTTCTCTTTCACGCCACAACGCTGGTTTTCTTCACTGGTTTTCCCGCATGGCAACAACGTGGTGATGCGCTTTATTACGCGAATTACTTCGCGGATAAGACGTTCAACCCTTTAGTGCCCTATCCGATGTTAGCGGCCTTTTTTATCATTATCACACTGATCGTCATATCAAGTTTTGGATTTGTTAATCGCAGCCTCAACCGCCATCTTCCACAAAAGCGCCGGAGCAAGCTCAAGCTGCGCGCAAACATAATACGTTAAGGGCTGCATATGGAGAGCTGGCTTTCTGAGAACCCCGACATCCGTTCCGTCCGCATTGCGGCCAGTGATCTCAACGGTCAAGCCCGTGGCAAACGCATCCCGAGCAAGTTCGCAGGAAAATTGACAAAAGACGGTGCGCGCTTTCCATTTTCCGTGCTCAATCTCGATATTTACGGCGAAGACATCGCTCATAGCCCTCTGGTGTTCGAAACCGGTGACGCGGATGCTGTTGTGCGCCCGACAGAGCGTGGATTTTTACCGATGCCATGGCTTGGGAGCGGATCAGCGTTGCTGCCTGTATGGATGTTTTACGAGGATGATCGCCCCTTTCAAGGCGATCCACGCCACGCACTTGCACGCATTAAAGAGCGCTACACCAAGATGGGCTTTACCGCCGTTGTCGCGACCGAACTTGAATTTTACCTGATCGACCCCAAAAACCCAACGCTAAACACAGGTGTAGACACGCTTGGCCTACGCTCCCTCGATGCGTTTGATGGCTTCTTTAACGATCTCTATGATGCATGCGACGCAATGGATATCCCCGCGGATGCCGCCATCTCTGAAGCAGGTGCAGGACAGTTTGAGATCAATCTGATGCACGTCGATGATATGTTGAAAGCGGCGGATGATGCTTGGCTGTTCAAGCTACTGGTGCGTGGTGTTGCACAAAAGCACGGGGTCACAGCGAGCTTTATGGCAAAGCCCCACGCGGATCAGTCGGGCAACGGGATGCACGTGCATTTCTCGGTACTTGATGCGCAGGGCGACAACATTTTTGACGATGGTGGTTCAGCAGGATCGGAGCGGCTCTTGAGCGCGATCGCCGGTTGTCTTAACGCGATGCCTGCCTCAATGCTGGTGCTAGCGCCGCACGCAAATAGCTACAACCGCCTTGTTCCAGGTGCCCATGCGCCGACGAAGATTTGCTGGGCCTACGAAAACCGCACCGTTGCGATCCGGGTCCCCGGCGGCTCTCACAAAGCACGTAGAATCGAGCATCGCGTCGCAGGTGGGGACGTGAACCCCTACCTCCTACTGAGTGCCGTTCTTGGTGCAGCTCTCGATGGGATAGAACAAGATATGACGCCGCCACCCCCGGTACGCGGCAACGCCTATGCGCTCGATGTCGCTGCGCTTCCCAAGACCTGGGAAGATGCGCTTGATCGCTTTGAAACGGATACAGCTTTGACGCAGATTTTCCCTAAAACGCTCATTGAAAATATGTGTTTAACCAAACGCCAAGAGATGAAGACGCTCGCCGTCCTCTCAGAAGAAGAGCGGATTGCGCTCTACCTTCAGTTCCTCTAGCGTCCGATAAAACCCCAACAGGTAATCTATGAAAATCGGCATTCTACAATGCGGCCACGCCGCCCCTGCGGTCCAAGAGGCGGTGGGCGATTACCATTTTATGTATTCCAGCATGTTTTCAGCCCATGACTTCACCTTTCAAACCTATAGCGTCGTGGACATGGAATTCCCAAATGGCGCGTCAAATGCGGATGGTTGGTTGATCTCAGGTTCCAAACACGGCGCATATGAAGATCACGCGTTCATCCCCCTATTGGAAGATTTGATCCGCACGATTGCCGATCAAGGTTTGCCCTTGGTAGGGGTGTGTTTTGGCCATCAAATCATTGCACAAGCCTTTGGTGGAAAAGTTGAAAAATTCAATGCGGGATGGGCGGTTGGACGTCAAACCTATAAGATTGACGGTGATGAATATCAGCTCAATGCATGGCACCAGGATCAGGTGACGCGCCTCCCCGAAAGTGCAACGCGGGTCGGGACCAGTGCGTTTTGTGAAAACGCGATGCTCTATTATGAGGGCAAAGCGCTGACCATCCAGCCACATCCCGAATTTGATGCGCGCGCGGTTGCTGGCCTGCTTGAAACGCGTGCAGACACGGTGCCACAAGACCTGCAAACCCACGCACGCGATGCATTGCAAGAGCCGGATGACAATCAGAAAATGGGAGATCGCCTAGCGTATTTCTTCAAAACAAAGAGCTTCACATGAATGATTGGAAAGACAACCTGCCCGAAACTGCTGCAACCTATATTGAAGGACGCAAGCTCGATGAAGTGGAATGCATCATTTCCGACCTGCCTGGCATCGCCCGTGGCAAGGCCGTGCCTGCAAGCAAATTTGCCAAGCAGAATCAATTCTTTCTACCTGATTCAATTTTTTACCAAACAATTACAGGAGGTTGGGGTGAAGCCGCCGGGAATGAAGGATTCATTGAGAAGGATATGATCCTCAAGCCAGACATGGACACCGCCACCGCCGCACCATGGACGGGAGATTGGACGTTGCAGGTCATTCACGACGCCTATGATCGCAAAGAGCAGCCCGTCATGTTCTCGCCGCGCAATGTTTTGAAACATGTTGTGCAGCAGTATCGTGATCGCGGGTTAATTCCTGTAGTCGCGCCCGAGATGGAATTTTTCCTCGTTGCCCGCAATGTTGATCCTGCCAAAGCGATTGAGCCGATGATGGGCCGCTCGGGCCGTCCCGCAGCGGCACGTCAGGCCTATTCGATGACCGCTGTGGATGAGTTCGGCCCAGTGATCGACGACATCTACGATTTTGCCGAAGCGCAAGGGTTTGAAATTGACGGCATCACCCAAGAGGGCGGCGCAGGTCAGTTGGAAATCAACCTGCAACACGGCGATCCGGTTAAACTTGCAGACGAGGTCTTCTTCTTTAAGCGTCTCATCCGCGAAGCTGCCTTGCGCCACGATTGTTTCGCCACCTTCATGGCAAAACCGATCGAACATGAGCCCGGCAGCGCGATGCACATCCATCACTCCATTCTTGATATAGAGACAGGCGCGAACATCTTTTCCGGCCCTCAAGGCGGCGAGACTGATGCCTTTTTTCACTACATCGCTGGCCTTCAGAACCACTTACCGTCAACCATCGCAGTGCTTGCGCCCTATGTGAACAGTTATCGTCGCTACGTTAAGGATCACGCCGCACCCATTAATCTGGAATGGGCGCGCGACAATCGCACAACGGGTATTCGGATACCTCTTTCCGATCCTGAAGCCCGTCGCGTCGAAAACCGCCTCGCAGGGATGGATTGTAACCCCTACCTCGGGATTGCGGCGTCGCTCGCTTGCGGATTGTTAGGCCTTATCGAAGAAGAACGCCCCGACAAGCAGTTCAAGGGCGATGCCTATGACGGCGAAGAAGACATCCCGCGCACGCTGGGCGAGGCGTTGAACATCTTCGACGAAGCCACAGATTTACACGATATTTTGCATCCCGAATTTGCACGAGTCTATAGCATCGTGAAACGTGCCGAGTATGAAGAATTTCTTCAGGTCATTTCTCCATGGGAGCGTGAACACCTGTTGCTAAACGTATGAACCTTCTGTTTTCAAACGATAAACGTGGTATTTATCCTGAGAGTTGGTATGCAGCTGATGCCACGGCTCTGCCCTCTTTTGCACCTCTTCGTGGAGAAACACGCGCGGATGTTTGCATTGTGGGCGGTGGATACACAGGACTTTCAGCAGCGTTGCATCTGCGCGAGATGGGCTATGATGTCGCCTTGCTCGAAGCACATCGCGTCGGTTTCGGCGCATCTGGCCGCAATGGGGGTCAGCTTGGATCTGGGCAACGCATGGATCAGGACGGGCTGGAAGATCTGATGGGGCAAGACGTGGCGCATCAGCTTTGGGATTTGGCGCAAGATGCCAAGGTGCTCGTCAAAGGTCTGATTGAAAAACACGGCATCGAGTGTCATCTGAAGCCAGGCATTGCAGATTTCGGATTTGGCAAGAAAGACGTCACCGAATTGCAAGACCATGCGCGCAAGCTCCAAGATAACTACGGCTATTCTGACATCGAGCCTTTGAGCGCTGAACAAGCACATGTACTCTGCCCCTCACCAGCCTATAAAGGCGGCTTGATGGATCACGGTGCCGCTCATCTCCAACCGCTTTCGTTTGCTTTGGGCCTTGCGAAAGCTGCCTCAAACGCCGGCGTGCAGATCTTTGAGATGAGCCATGTGCATCACATAAATGAAGGCGCAACGGACATCGTGCAAACCGATCAGGGCCGTGTCAAAGCAGATCATGTGATTCTTGCGGGCAACGGCTATCTCGGGAATCTCAATCGCAAAGTCGCCGCGCGCGTCATGCCAATCAATAATTTCATCGCTGCGACAGAGCCTTTGGGTGACGCTACCGCACAAGTTCTTGCACAAGATATTGCCGTTGCGGATACCAAATTCGTGGTAAATTATTTTCGCCTAAGTCACGATAAACGCCTGCTTTTTGGCGGTGGTGAAAGCTATGGCTATCGCTTTCCAAGCGATATCGCGGCAAAAGTGCGCAAACCGATGACTGAGATCTTCCCGCATTTACGAGATGTAAAAATCGACTATGCTTGGGGCGGAACGTTGGGCATCACAATGAAACGCATGCCCTACCTTGCTCGCGTTGCGCCGAACATTCTAAGCGCATCGGGCTATTCGGGGCACGGTGTGGGCAACGCGGTTCAAGCGGGCAAGTTAATGGCCGATGCGATCCACGGACAGGACACAGGCTTTAACACACTAGCCACGATCCCAACGCCAAGTTTCCCCGGCGCGGGCGCGTTACGCACACCGCTTTTGACGCTCGCGATGAGTTGGTACGCGCTGCGTGATCGCCTTGGCGTTTGATTACTTGCTAAGCTTGGAAAGCTTCTGCTGAAGATCTGCCAATTGCGTTTTGATCGCATCTAAATCTTCTTTAGATTCAGAGGCTTCAACAACAGAATTTTCAGGCTTTTCACCTGTAGGTGGTGTCCATTGCCCGCCTGTCACCGCCTTAAAGAACGCTTCTTGCTGCGCGCGAAACGCTTCCATTCCCGGCATTTGCGTCATCGGGTTGGCTTTGGCAATATTATCCACGACCTTGCTTTGGCTGTCGCGCAGCATGTCGAATGACATCGATAGGAACTGCGGCACGACGCTACTCGCTTGGCTGGTATAGCTGCGCACAAGATCGGTTAGAACAGCGACAGGCAAGACGCTTTCGCCCTTGCTTTCGCGCTCTGCTACTATTTGCAACAAATATTGTCGCGTCAGATCATCACCAGATTTGAGATCAACGATTTTGACATCGCGGCCCTCGCTGATAAAGCCAGAGATATCTTCTAGGGTAACATAGTCGCTGGTCTCAGTATTATAGAGACGACGGCTCGCATAGCGTTTGATCAAAAGTGGATTCGTGGCGTCGGTCACTTCAGGCTCCCTCCCAAAATGCAGCAGTGCAGAAAAGCCTATGCGAGCGCAGCAAGAAAGGGAACAAAAAAAGAAAAGGGCCAATCTTTCGATCAGCGCCTTTATTTAACGCCCGTGCGGGAGGACACTAACGCAAAAATTCTTCGACTTAAAAGCCAAGCTTACTTTGCAGCAGCTTTCTTAACAGCAGCAGTTGCTTCAGTTGTCGCTTTTTTAACTACAGCAGATGCTTCTTCGGAAGCGTTCTTGCCTGCAGCCATCATCAATTCAACTGTCTCGAGTTGAACTTTTTTCGCGATTTCTGCGAAAGATGCAACGTGCTCAGCAGCTGCTTCAGCGGAAGAAGACACCATGTCTGTCATCGCTTTTGCATAATCAGCAGGCTCTGCCTTAACTTTTGCAAAGTCAGCGATCTTCGCCAATGTGTCTTTCGCCCAAACGGCGGACAGCTCAGCAGACTTTTCAGCCGCATCAACGGAAACTGCAGAAAACTTCTCGTTCAATGCCGCTGTTGTTTTGAAAGCTTCGTCCATTGCTTTTGTATCTACTGGGAATGCGCCCATCATGTCTTTCATGATCGCGGAGTAATCTTGTGTCTTAGCCATGATATAAATCCTTTTGCCTATCTCGCGGGCCCACCCCGCGGTGTTCGACAAAATCGGTATACGCGCTGCAACGCAGCATTGCAAGCTTTATTGCTGCGTTGCAGCAAAATCATTTTCCCAAAGGTAAATCAGCGCTTTGCATTAAGCATAACGTAGGTTCCGGGCGCATCGCCCAACACTGGATGCTCAGAATTACCTGGCTGCAGCGCAGCAATTTGCTTGCCAGATCGTTCTTTGATCCATGATTCCCACCGTGGCCACCAAGATCCTCTAGTGAATTCCGCACCTTCGAACCACGCGTTGGGGGCAAGCAACATATCGGCGTTTGTGTAGTGACCGTATTTATCTTTGCTCGGTGGGTTCACGATGCCCGCGATATGCCCAGACTGCGAAACGATAAAGGTTTTCGATTTACTCCCCATTTGCTGCACGCCACGATAGCAATCCTTCCAAGCTGCGATATGGTCCGTCTCACACGCTATGGAGCACAACGGGATATCAACATCCTTTAAGCTGAGCGTTTCGCCCATCAACTCAAATCCGCCCTCTGCAAAATCGTTTGATTGGCACAGTCCACGCAAATACTGGACTGCCATTTTACCGGGCAGGTTTGCGCCATCCCCATTCCAATAGAGAAGATCAAAGGCAGGCGGTGCCTCCCCCATCATGTAGCTCTTGATAGCGGGAGTGTAGACCAGATCGTTAGAGCGCAAAAAGCTGAACGTGCGCCCCATGATATGTGATGGCAACATGCCTTTGTCGTTCACTTCTTCTTCGATCCCATCAATGAAATCGTTTTGCAGGAAAGGCGTGAATTCTCCTTGGTCAGAGAAATCCGTCAAAGCGGTAAACAATGTCGCTGACTTAATGCTATTGTCACCGCGCTTTTTCAGCAAACTCAGGGTCAAACACAAGGTCGTCCCCGCGATGCAATAGCCGATGCAGTTGACCTGTTTCTGGCCTGTGATCGCCTTCACTTCTCGGATTGCAGTCAGAAAACCATCGTCAATATAGTCTTCCAAGCCAACATCCGCATAGCTGTTGTCAGGATTAATCCAGGACACAACAAACAAACTATAGCCCTGCTCAGTGATCCATTTTATCAGGCTATTCTGTTTTTTGAGATCAAGTATGTAGAATTTGTTGATCCATGGCGGAAACATAATGATCGGCGTCTCATGCACAGTTTCCGTCACGGGTATATATTGAATAAGCTCGATCATCTTGTTGCGATAAATGACCTTGCCCGGGGTCGTGGCGATGTTTTGACCAAGCTCAAACGCTTTCTCATCGGCGAGTTTGACGACCAACTCGCCTTCATTCGCCTCCAGGTCCAAAACAAGGTTCTCCAGACCATCCAAAAGGCTTTGACCCTCGGTCGCGACCGCTTTTTCAAGCGCATCGGGGTTAGTGCCCAAGAAGTTCGTCGGAGCCATCATGTCGATGATCTGTTGCGAGAAATAAGTAAGCCGCTGCTTTTCCTTAGGATCAAGATCTACGGCATCTTCCACCGCTTGCTTCACCGCGTTCGAATTGATCAGATATTGCTGTTTAACAAAGTTAAAATACGGATGTGTGTTCCAAAGAGGGTTAGAAAAGCGGCGATCATTTTGATACGAATCCGTCGGCGCTTCTAATTTGCCCTTTGCCAAAACCCGCTGAGCCTCAACATAGTGCTTCATCGACTTACCCCAATAGGCCGCATGATGTTCGAACACTTTCGCTGGATTCTCCATCATTCCTTGCATGTAGGAGGTCATCGCATTCGAAAACAGCTCTTGATTCGGGCCACTCAGTGCGGGATTTGACTTGGCTTTGCTGGACACAGCTTTCACCAAACGCTCGGACAAAGCTTCGATTTTCTCCAAGTTCGCCGTCATTTGAGGGGAATTTTGCCCTGCAACATCGTCATTTGTTGTCATCTTAATAAATCCCGACTACCTTAGCTGCAGCGCAGCATATTTTTGACGATTGTAGCGTCGAACTTACCGAGGGGCAAAGCGACGAATTGAACCGCCCCCCAAACAGGCTGGTGTCAGTAAGGAAAAACAATGAAATACATGGCTACTTACGACATGATGGAGACGATGAGAAACACCAACCAATGGCTTGGTGCGACAGCGAAATCAATGGCGGCTTACCCGATGTTTTCCTTGGTACCGAACCCTGCTTTACAGTGGCTCGGGGCGTGGGGAGACGTCACAGAACGCTCTTTCGAGCGTATGATTGCAAAGCCCGACTGGGGCCTCGATAGCTTCACATGCGCCGATGGCCGCGATCATTTGATCGATATAAACACTGTCTTAAAACGTCCTTTTGGCGATTTGATTCACTTCGACGTCACAGGTCGCGAGACGCAGCCGCGCAAGATACTTCTGGTTGCGCCAATGTCAGGCCACTACGCGACCCTTTTACGATCAACCGTGAAATCTTTGATCCGCGATGCGGAAGTTTACGTCACCGATTGGCACAATGCCCGCGACATTCCAGTGTCTGAGGGTAAGTTCGATGTGGAAGACTACACATTGTATCTTGTTGATTTCATGCGTGAACTCGGCCCTGACACGCATGTCATTGCGGTGTGCCAGCCAGCGCCTTTGACGCTAGCCGCGACTGCCTATCTGGCGGAACAAGACCCTAACGCGCAGCCAAAATCGCTGACGCTTATCGGTGGTCCAATTGACCCCAATGCGAATGCAACAGATGTGACCGACTTCGGCCACCGCGTAACGATGGGGCAATTGCAGGAAACCGCGATCCAACGTGTTGGCTTCAAGCACAAAGGCGTGGGACGCAAAGTCTACCCCGGCCTTCTACAATTGGCTTCGTTCATGTCGATGAACAGCGAAACCCACTCCAAAGCCTTTACGGACCAAATCATGCGCGCTGCGCAGGGTGAAGCGTCAGAGAACGACAAGCACAACAAATTTTATGATGAATATCTCGCGGTCATGGACATGCCTGCAGAATTTTATCTCTCTACGGTTGAGCGCATCTTTAAGAACGGCGAAATCGCTAATAATGAATTCGTGGTTGACGGACACAAGATCGATATTGGCAACATCACAACAGTTGCCGTGAAGACTGTCGAAGGAGAGAAAGACGATATTTCCGCGCCCGGTCAATGTGTTGCGGCATTGGATCTATGCACAGGCCTGTCTGATGCGAAGAAGGCCAGCCATATTGAAGCGGGTGCTGGTCACTACGGTATTTTCGCGGGCCGCAGCTGGCGTGACAATATTCGCCCCTTAGTTTTAGAATTTATCGACGCCAATAGCGCCGCTGCTAAACCAAAAGCGAATAAGGCAACAAAGAAAAAGGCCGCCGCAAAATAGCGCGTGATCGTTCCAAGTTTTAAATAGGCGGGTGTCGTGTTCGATGCCCGCCTTTTTCTATCCCAAAACCTCATCTATCATCGCTTGCGTCCCACGCGAAAATTCTAACGGGCAGGCATAAGCCTCACCTTGCATTGCACGCTGAAACGCTTCGACCTGCAAGACATAGTGATTTTCGCGGGGCCAGCGAAACACTTCGCTTGAGCCATCACTTTGAACAAGCTCAAGACGCGCTTCACCAAAGACCAGCGGATTAAACGGGGCCGTGAGACGCGCAATTGAAGTTTCTCCATGAAATTCAACGCATTGCCACGGGGTCATGCGCATAGACGTCGTGGTGTCATAAGTGAAGCCACCAAACTCTGCCGTCACTTGTGCATGCACATCGACACCATTTTCCAACGTCAGTTGCTTGGAAATAATGCGCGCGGGCTCCTGCCCCGTCACAAAGCGCACGCTGCCAAACGTATATACGCCGATGTCGCGCAAACCTCCGCCCCCGCGCGCCGCTTGTTGCCGAATATTGTCAACATCAGCGCGATTGTCGTAGCTGAAGGTGCTCGACACGCGACGCAAATCGCCAAGCGCACCGCTTTGCACCAAGTCCCGCATTTTTTGCCATTGGGGATGATGCACGATCATATAAGCCTCTGCCGCAAGCAAACCGGTCGCATCGCGTGCTGCGATCAACTCATCGATTTCAGCCACGTTCATTCCGACAGGTTTTTCAACGAGAACCGCTTTGCCAGCGGCAAGGCATTTCAGTGCCCAAGGCTGATGCATGTCATTTGGCAAAGGGATGTAGATTGCATCAATCGTTGGATCTGCAAGCAGCGCGTCATAATTGTCATAAATCTTTAAATTCGGCGCAAAATTCTGAAAAATAAATTCTTTTTCAGGAGCACTTGTCGCCAGCGCCGCTAGTTCTGCACCCGCCGCGGCCGTAATCGCAGGCCCCATATGTTCTCGCGCAAACTTCGCAGCACCTAAAATCCCCCAACGTGTCGTGCTCATGAAAAGCCCCCTCTCAGACTTGAGAGGAGGCTATCATTTACATAGCATTTATCAACGTTTACGCGCTAACAAGCATGCCTTTTTCTTCCGCCAAGCTGCGCATGCGCTCTTGCAGCTTCTCAAACGCGCGCACCTCAATTTGGCGAATGCGTTCGCGGCTAACGTCGTACTGACCACTGAGATCTTCAAGCGTCACAGGTTTGTCGGACAAACGACGCTGCACAAGGATATCTTTCTCACGATCATTGAGCACGTCTATCGCATCAGCAAGCATTTCACGACGCGCTTCCAATTCGTCGCGTGCTTCATAATCACCCGCCTGATCGGCATCTTCGTCCTCGAGCCAATCTTGCCACTGCATGGTGCCTTCGCCGTCAGAGCCAACTTGCGCATTCAAAGATGCATCGCCACCCGACATACGGCGGTTCATGGAGATAACTTCGGTCTCCGTCACCCCAAGATCATGCGCAATACGTGCCACGTTTTCGGGATGCATATCGCCTTCTTCCAACGCACCAATGCGATTTTTCGCTTTGCGCAGGTTGAAGAATAGCTTTTTTTGGGCCGACGTCGTGCCAAGTTTCACCAGAGACCAACTGCGCAGTATGTATTCTTGAATAGCCGCGCGGATCCACCACATCGCATATGTGCTGAGACGGAAGCCCTTTTCGGGATCAAAGCGTTTCACCGCCTGCATCAGACCAACATTCGCCTCGGAAACGACTTCAGCCTGTGGCAGGCCATAGCCACGATAACCCATCGCGATTTTCGCGGCGAGACGTAGGTGAGACGTTACCATCTTATGCGCCGCAGCCGTGTCCTGCTTTTCGACCCAGCTTTTGGCGAGCATGTATTCTTCTTCCGGCTCCAACATCGGAAACTTGCGGATTTCCTGCATGTAACGGTTTAAGCCACCTTCAGGCGTTGGTGCGGGTAGATTTGCGTAATTGGCCATGTCCCTGCCCCTTATGTTTAGTGCGTTAAAATGAGTTATTCAGTGCACTGCGATGTTTCAAGACCTCCGCAGTTTTGCGGTGTTGAAATGGAAGTGGGCTTTGTGCGACGGAGTTTCCAGTTTTTTGTCCGCGCGTTCACGCGCATGTGCTTTGCGAAGTGTTATGTACGCAATTTCTGTAACAAACCTGCGATATCATCGGGCAAATCCGCTTCAAAGCGCAACATTTCACCACTGATCGGATGCTCAAACCCAAGAACCGCCGCATGCAAAGCTTGACGATTGAAGGTTTTCGCGGCCTCTAAGCTCACTTCGCTAAGCGCTTTAGCAGGCAGTTTTCGGCGTCCCCCATAGGTCGGATCCCCAAGCAAGCCGTGCCCCACATGCGCCATATGCACACGGATCTGATGAGTGCGACCGGTCTCAAGGCGACATTCCACGAGTGCGAGACAATGCGGATTGCCAAAACGTTCAATCGTGCGTGCGCGTGTGACGGCGTGCCGACCATTCTCGAACAGAACCGCTTGGCGTTGGCGGTCATGTTTATGACGCGCGAGTTGCGTGGTGACTTTCAACACACCACCTGTTTCAAAGCTAACCCCGCGCACGCCGCGAATACGTGGATCAGAAGCCTCTGGCGCGCCTTGCGTCACCGCCAAGTACGCCCGTTCTGCCGTGTGGGCTGCGAACTGAGCAGCAAGACCATGATGGGCAGCGTCAGATTTAGCCACAACCAAAAGGCCTGTGGTTTCCTTATCTATCCGGTGCACCACGCCCGGACGCTTGGAGCCGCCAACTCCCGAGAGTTTACCTGCAAAGTGATGCAAAAGTGCGTTGACGAGCGTGCCAGACGGCGTGCCGGGTGCCGGATGCACTACCATGCCCGCAGGTTTATTAACCACAATCAGATCGTCATCTTCATATATAATTTCGAGAGGAATATCCTCAGGCTCAATATGGCTATCAACCGCCTCTTCAACAGTTATGTCGACCCGCGCGCCTGCTTTGATCTTCGCCTTTGGGTCAGTCTGCACAGCACCATTGATTGTAATCGATCCTGCCTCTAGTAGCTTGGCGATACGGGTGCGGGACAGCGACGCGCTCTCTGGCACATCACGCGAAAGCGCTTTATCAAGGCGCGCAGGCGGATCGTCTTGAACCGCAAAAGATATAATGGACACGCCCATGTTGCCCCCTGAGCAAGAAATTGAGGAACCCGCGCAATTGCGTTTCCTGCGCCGTCTGGTGACTGTGCTGACGGCGGTGATGATTGGCGGCGTTGTATTGATAATAGCATTGCTTGTCATCCGCTTGAATGATAAACCTACGATTTTTCCGGAAACCGTTGTCTTACCAGCTGGCGTCAAAGCAAAAGCCGTGACTATAGGCGAGACATGGTATGCGATCGTCACGCAAGGCGACGAAATTCTAATATTCGAACGCCTCAGCGGCAAACTTCACCAGCGTGTGCTGATTGATATCAAAGACTAACTGCGCGTGGTCTAGAGTTTTCGCGTTAACCAATCATTTAATAAATCATTGAACTGATTGCATTTGCGCGAATAAATTAACCCATCCTTTAAGGCTTGCGGCAGAAGTCGCTTCCTCTCACCGCCTTCCAAATCTTCTATTTCAGTCTTGGAGACATGCGTGAGAGTTCCCCTTTTTATTTTACCTTTGCTTTGTATGGCTGCATTGTCAGCTTGCGCAAACGACAAAACCTTGCATTTCGTGGCAGGTGCGGCCGCGTCGAAATACGTGACCCATCAGACCCAAAGCCCCATCAGTGGGTGCGCCGCCGCCCTGACCACTGGGATCGCGAAAGAGGTCTATGATAGCAAATTCGGCGGCGCGGTTGAAGCTTATGATGCAATTGCAACGAGCGTTGGGTGTGCTTGCACAGTCCGCTTTTGAAAGCGCCGTTTAGCCGTGCTTGGGATCCTTTGCACGGCCAAGAGACTCTCTTATCTGCAAATGGCTGTCCAGCTTTTCAGATTTTCCAGTACTGGTTTTTTCAACCATCGCCGCCAATTCAATCGCAGCGTGTTGGCCCATTTTGCGGTGCGGCACATGAACCGTGGTCAGTTCAGGCGAGACAATGCGCGCGAGTTCGATATCGTCGAAACCTGTGATCGACAGATCGCGCGGTACCTCGATACCAATCCGCTTGGCGCGCATTAGTGCACCAACGCCAAGCACATCATTGCTGCACATCACCGCCGTCATCTCTGGCCTGCGCTGAAGCAAGGCTTCCAAAGCATCACCGCCATTTTCAATTTCATAGGGCGTTTCAATTACTTCGAGCGAAAGAGGATCAATCCCTGCTTCTGCGACAGCCTCTTTGATGCCATGCAATCGCTCGCCCGCGCGGTCATTGCCTTTGGTAATCGCAGAAATCACACCTATCTTACGGTGTCCTCGCGCTAGCACCTCTTGGGTCAACAGTTTCATCGCAGCACGGTTATCAAAACCGATTGCGGGATGCTCATAATCCGGCGAATAGGCCCAAGCCGTCAAAGCCGGCACATTCTGACGTTTCAAATATTCATATACCGACGGGTCGCGGTCATAACCGATCAACAACAACCCATCTGCGCCGCGCGCAACCAGCGCTTTGATCTGCTCCTCTTCGACCTCGGGCTTATATGCAGAGCTTGAAACTAAAAGAGTATATCCACGTGCGTGCAGCTCTTCTTGAAAGGCTTGTAACCCTCTGGCAAAGATTGCATTTTCCATTGTCGGAATGATCGCACCAATCGTAAACGTGCGCTTCGCGGCCATAACACGGGCACCAAAGTTGGGCGTGTATCCCAAGGCGTCAACTGCATCCATGACGCGGCGACGCGTGCGCTCAATCACAAGATCAGGACTATTCAAACACCGCGAAACCGTGGCGGTAGACACGCCCGCCACCTTGGCCACGTCTTCAAGTGTCGGCGTTGAGTGTTCGCTGTTCATCAGTCGTTGAGCCTACGCATTGCACATTAGTTTTGCGGCAAAGGTATGCCAAAGAAAGCGAAGTGAAAAGGAAGGAGAGTTTGGTACCGCCTCCCCGGCTTGAACGGGGGACCTCTGGTTCCACAAACCAGCGCTCTAACCAACTGAGCTAAGGCGGCACACATCCGCGATGTAGCTTTAGCATTGTTCGATTGCAAGACCCTTTTCGAGGTCTAGAGCGTGATTTCCCATTGTTGCTCGATCAGGGGAACACCGAAGGAGTGAACGGGCTTGGAGGACAAGCAAGCCCAACCGGTTCGGGTGTATAGCGCGCAAGCTGATTCGTGGCTTTCATGGGTCCACAGCGACATGCGTTGAAATCTTCGGGCTTTCGCAAATGCCATGCAATGCGCGAGTAAACGTTTACCAAGTCCAAAGCCACGTACCTCTGGCATGCACAGAAACAGGCGTAGTTTTGCCGTTTGATCATCAAGCTTAACGCAAAAAATGCTACCCAATCGCAGCCCATCTTTTTCGCGTGCGATCCATCCCATTTCGCAGCTCGGATCACTGTTCGCTTCGAAATCCTTCAAGATGTCGTTAACGAGAGGGCCAAAACTATCGTCAAATCCGTCGTTGCGACGGTAAAGCGTCTAATGGCGTTCAACCAACCAAGTGTGATCCGCAGGTGTGTAATGGGTCAGTTCAATCTCGTTCATGCAGCAAGTCAAAGGTAGATCACCTTGCAGAGCAAGGGGTTTTTCAGTAGCGGAGACAGGGTAACTTCAAAGGATACACATCATGGGCATTAATACCGAGCGCGATATTGAAGCGAACATGCAGATCGGCCCGACCGACGCAGGCATGGTCCGTATCTTCATTGAAGGCGACGGCATTGAGATCCCGATGGATTTTGATCCTGAGGAAGCCGAAGAAATTGCTGAAGAAATTCGCGCGGCTGCGTCACGCGCGCGCAATACGGGCAATTCCTAAGTGTGATCGCTATTTGTGACGCTCACCCGGGCCGATCATTTCGAAATCGGTAATTTCGAATTCATAATATCCATTGCGATCCCCTTTTTCGGCCCACGCAATAAGTTTGCCTTCGGAATTGTGAAAAATTGCATGCACCGTTTGGATCGCACGGTAGCACCAGTCGGCGTCCGGATATTAAAATTTCACCATCATTGTCGTCTCTCCCTATCCCCAAACGCGCCCCATCGGATCGCGCAAGCTTTGCAAGCGGCGCGCCGCGCTCATTGCAAATTTCTGAATGATCACCTTCCGGCGTGCAGGCCCGAGCTTTTCCTCGGGTCCTATGCGAATGATCTCCGCATCATAACTGTCCCCGACCAGTAACCCCGTGTCCTCCGGCAATAGGTCCGTCGGGAAATCCATATCCACCGCCCAGAAATAGCGGTCACACCAAGCAAGATAGCCTTCCCATTTCTTGTCTGTTTGGAAATCCGCTTTGGAGGACTTGCATTCGATGACCCACAACTCCCCCTTTGGGCCAAGGGCCAGAACATCCACCCGCAAACCTTTGGCGGGCACGAATTCCTCAAGGCACACAAATCCCATGCTGGACATATGACGACACACGCCACGCGCCAGAAGCTGGCCGGGCGTCAGGTCGATCATTTGATTATCAGTGACGTCATCCATTCCGCAAACATCGAACAAAGTAAGAACAAACGCAAGCCATCTGTTTTCTCGCGCGCCCTTGCCGAAGCCGTTGCAAGCCCCTAAGCTGGACAGTGGCGGTTTCTGCCCTTCTTGTTTTACGGTAGCATTCCAGTGGCCTTAAGCATTTCCTAGGGAGCTGGCTCTGTTTGGACCCTGGTCCACTTACCTGGCACCCACCTGTACATACAGGTCCTCGGGAATCAAAACCAGAACGGTTGCGTGCGGTTCCGCCACATTTGCGCTAAAACTAAAAATCGGGCGTTAGATTAAACAGGTCGGGTTATTTTGTTCGCTCGCTGCAATCGGTTTGGCTGGCTACGTTGAGCCAAGAACGGACTAAGCGTCGACACCCACGACTGCAAACTACACTGAAACCAGCCTGGCGGGGCTTTCAGCGGTCCGTCCCTATCCAAACCTTGACTACGTTTGCCAAGTCATTCGCGAGAATGATGCAATTTGTGAGCCAGCTGACAATGGAAGCTTTTTTATCGCTTGCCCCAAGTATGTGCACGGTGTGCTTCAGGATCGCAAAAACGAAGGCGCGAAAATACTAGTCCATTAAAAACAATGGAAAATTTTGACGTTCGTTTCCAAATAGCCCGAAGAAAAGCGGGCTAAAACGCCTCTGGTTTCGCCTCACGTGCCACGTGATCCAGAACCGCGTTCACAAAGCGGCTTTCTTTACCTTCAGGGAAAAAGGCCGCCGCGATATCAACGAATTCTTTGATCACAACTTTTGGCGGTGTGTCACTGGCCACTAACTCTGCACCAGCCGCACGGAACAAACCGCGCAAAGTCGGATCGATACGCGCAATGGGCCATTTGGCGACCAAGGCACGGTCTGTCATTTGGTCAATCTGCGCTTGATGGTTCACGGCATCGTTCACCAGCGCGCTGAACACATCCACATCGCCATCGACAAATTCCATATCCTCATAGATCGCGCCAAAGCGGTGATCGAGAAATTCGTGGATAATGTTGTCCGTTGTCTGACCAGACACTTCCATTTGATAGAGCGCCTGCACCGCGTAAAAACGCGCGGCGGACTTCATTTTGCGTTTGGCGTTGCCAGAGAGGCCAGATGTTTCAGTGCTCATGCGAGGTCGTTTCCTTTGCCAAACCCAGCGATCTGATGCTCATCTGCGGCAGGTTTGAACCCGACGCCCTTACGCTGACCGCCCCACTTACGAGCGAGCGCAATCAGATGCAAGGCCGCAGCCGCCGCGCCGCCCCCTTTGTTTTGATCCGCAGGGTCGGCACGCACCTCTGCTTGGGTGCGGCTCTCAACAGTCAGGATGCCATTGCCGATGCACAGGCCTTGCAGGCCGAGCAACTGTAAAGCGCGAGAACTGTCGTTGCAGACCGTGTCGTAATGAGTGGTTTCACCGCGAATAACGCAGCCCAGTGCGACATAGCCATCATAGTTACTCAATCGTTCCGCGATGCCAACGGCGGTTGGAATTTCCAACGCACCTGGCACTTCAATCACCTCATATGTGCCGCTAGCCGCCTCAATTTCAGTGACAGCGCCCGCGAGCATATGGTCCGCGATGTCCTTGTAATAGGGCGAGACAACGATCAGCAGCTTGACGGGTTTGTCAAACTCCGCGCGTGGCAGGATGTAGTGTTGTTCGTGTCCAGCCATTTATCCAAGCTCCGAAATTTTACGGGTTCCAGTGATTTCCAACCCATACGCCTCAAGACCCACAACCTTTGGCGTTGGGGAGTTGGTTAGCAATTCAAGCTTGCTCAACCCCAAAGAGCTTAAGATTTGCGCGCCAAGTCCGTACTGACGCAGGGTTTGCGGCGACGCATCGTGATCCGCATCAAGTTTCATAGCCGTGTCGCGTAGCAAGACAACAACACCGCGCCCTTCGGCAGCAACTGCCTCCATCGCGTGACCAAACTCAGCGGCACGACCCTGTGGGCCAGTGCCGATCACGTCCTGCATCGGATCCATTGCGTGCATGCGGGTCAGCACGGGTGCATCACCGGAAATGTCACCCTTGATTATCACGATATGCTCTGCTCCTTGGGTTTCATCCGCGTAAATGCGCATTTGCCATTCGCCACCAAATTCTGACGTGATCGTCTCTTCAGCGCGGACTTTCACAAGATTGTCGTGCCGTCTTCGGTATGCGATGAGATCGCTAATCGTGCCGATTTTGAGACTATGCTTCTGCGCAAAAATCACCAGTTCGGGCAGACGAGACATGGTGCCGTCTTCACTCATGATTTCGCAGATCACGCCAGATGCGTTCAAGCCGGCAAGACGGGATACATCAACAGCCGCTTCGGTGTGGCCCGCGCGGACCAGAACACCACCATTGCGGGCTTTCAAAGGAAATACGTGGCCCGGCGTTGCGATATCTGCAGCCCCCTTGCCCGCATCAATTGCAACCGCGACCGTGCGCGCGCGGTCATGGGCAGAAATGCCTGTGGTGACGCCTTCACGCGCTTCGATAGAAATCGTGAAGGCAGTTTCATGGCGCGAGGAATTGTTCGTGCTCATCAACTCAAGCCCAAGCGCTTCAATCCGTTCAGCGGGCAGCGCGAGGCAGATCAAGCCGCGACCATGCGTGGCCATGAAATTGATCGCTTCGGGCGTGGCCATTTGTGCAGGGATCACCAAATCGCCTTCATTCTCGCGATCCTCGTGATCAACAAGGATAAACATACGACCGTTGCGCGCATCCTCGATAATCTCTTGCGCCGCAGAGATCGCGTCGCGCCAGTTTTCTTCAACGGGTCCAGGTTTTTCAAAGCTCATGGGCGTGCCTTTCATTCTATCCCTTCGCAAATAGCCGATGCACCGCTGCAAGGCCAGTATAACAAAGCGTCAACCGAAGATATCCTCAACCACGTCCTTGGCTTCTTCAAACAACCACTTCAACGTTGCGGCGCTTCTTCTTTTTCGGTTTTTTGAAGCTTTTGGACGCAGCCTTATGAGAGATTGCAGGCTTTCGTTCCTTTTGCGGCTGCCGTTGTGGCTTTGGCTCTAACAGCAACCGCTTCATCACGTGAATAGGCGCACCACAAGACCCGCAGCTGAGTTAATGACTTACCTTGCCGCGCAGCACTAAGGCCGCCCGCGTGCCACAATAACAACAGGTCGTGATCTTCGCTGGATAGCTCACAGGATGCTCTTTCGTGATTAAAGCGTGAAACACGCGAGGTGCGCTCACCGTTGCTTAGGGTCTCAGTCTCTTTCGCTCTTGAGGTAGAGCATTGATTAAGAACTTTAAGAGGATACAAAATGATATCTCCTAATGCCCGTTTCTGACGCGTCACCCGACATGCGCGCGCATACGTTTGAAAAGGTCTCACGCACCATCGGGTTTGTTGCCATCGTCTTGCCTTTGGTCTGTGTGATCGCAGGCGTAATCCGCGTCATCCCTCCCAACGATTTGCAAAACTCGATCTTCCACTTTTACTACATCCCGTTTTTGGGCGACTTCTTCGTGGGATGTCTGATTTTCAACGGCATTTTGCTATTGTTCACGTTCCACACGAATGGCGTCCCCGTTCCGGGCTGGCAAAACTTAAGCAGCCGCGAGAGCCTGATGATGCGTTTTGCCGGTGTCTCTTCGATCATGATCGCGTTGTTTCCCACGGGTGGCCCAAGCGACAGCTATTCAAAATCAGAGTTAATTCGCGTCTTTTCCCAGCTCACTAAGTATCCTGATGAGGTCGGTGGATCGATCGCAGCAGCCACGCCTGCGTTCGATTTTCAAAACCTACATTGGCTACTGGATCTCTATTGGCAAAAAATTTTCGCTGGTGTGATGTTCGCGATCCTCGCTTATTTCACCTACTGCGTCTTCACGCGCGTCCAGATGGATGCGTCGAGACTGAAAGCCGATGAACTCACCCCGCAAAAACTAAAGCGCAATCGCTACTATCGTTTTTTCGGCATTGTCATCGCGCTTTCCACCGTTGGCCTTATCATTGGTGTCTTTGGCCTCGTGATCTCACTAGGGACATGGGATCATTACAACGCAACATTCGCACTTGAGGCCTTCGCATTGCTAGCCTTCGGCTTTGCGTGGCTTATCAAAGGGCGATATTTTACGTCTTTAAACGACTAACGTGGCAGGCTGGCGTACAGGGCCACAGCGGCGGCGTTTGACACATTGAGAGACCCAAAGGCCCCCGCGAATTCGACCTTCACGAGCGCATCTACGGTGTCTTTGGTCTTCTCGCGCAAGCCAGGTCCCTCTGCGCCCATGACCAGCGCAATGGGGCGATCGCGTTTGCCCTCAAGATATGAGTCAATCGTTTGCTCTGCCTCGCCGTCAAGGCCGATCACGAGGTAGCCCATTTTCTGCAAGCTTTCGATGCTTTCGGCCAAATTGCGAATGCGCAGATAAGGTTGACGCTCCAGCGCACCACTTGCGGTTTTAGCCAACGCACCCGTTTCTGGCGCAGAGCCGCGATGCGTTCCGATCACAGCGGACGCGCCGAACACCTCCGCGGACCGCAGGATTGCGCCTACATTATGCGGGTCTGTGACACGATCCAAAAGCACCGCGCGCGGAACGGCCGCAGTACCGCCAATGCAAACGTCCTCAAGACGTCCCCAAGTCAGCGGCTTCACTTCCAATGCAGCCCCCTGATGCACGGATTGCGGATCTAGGGGCGCGTTGAACTTGCGCGGCTCGCACATCTCCGGCTCCATACCCGAAAATGCAATCGCTTCGCTCAGCTTATCCATAGCGTTTCGCGTGACAACAAGTTTCAGCTTAGTGCGCTCCGGATTCATCAAAGCATCGCGCACCGCGTGCAACCCGAAGAGCCAAACCGTCTCCGCATCAGCCGCCTTTTTATCTTGTTCTTTTTTAACGACCCACTTTGGTTTTTTCATCGTCTTCATCCTTTTGGCGCGGCTTCACCCCTGCTCTATCGAAAAGACCTGACATCGCAAGAGTTTTTCGGCTTGACGCACATAAGGGCCGCTAGTAATCACCCGCTCACGCTTCGAGTTTTCTCGCAGCAGTGGGCGACAGGCCGCAAGGTGTGGCAGGGGACTGTAACTCCCTCGCGGAGACGCACGCCTGGTTCGATTCCAGGGTCGCCCACCATTATATAAGAAATTGATTTATTTATATAAAATATATTCCCAATATATCGAAACGTCCCAAAGCTAGATGAATTTTCACGCCGTTAACAGTCATATGGCAGATGGCGGAATCACAACTAAAACACACCGATCCAACGATAATGCGGCGACCGCCCCGTCGCGATCATGAGATGGTGTTGTTGGTGATGCGCGCCGATTGTCATCAATCCAAAGAATCCCAGTCCCAGCACTTGGTTTAGCTCTTCATCTGATCCGACCTGAACTAGCATTGAAGCACCACCTTCAACTTCCCCAGCGATGACGGCCCAATCCGATGCCCCCTGCAACATCAGACTGTGTGCTAACATCATGCGTCTGATGGACGATGCCACCACATCATCTCCCGTGACTATGAACATCACACTCGTTCCATCGACCGTTCGTTCAACCGACGCCTTGGTCGTCACATTGTCCATATCCACAAGGTGATCACGCAGAGCTTTGATATCTACCTGCGCCCAATCCGTGTTTGGATCATCACGCAGCAGGGTGACGATCTCCGCAATCGCTGCGAACTGTGACTGACCCGTTTCATTAGGTGACCCCGACATGTGCGCATGTTGTGCCATCAGTGCGGTGGGTTCCTGCTGGCTTGGACTTCGCGTTCCCGCTTAGACCAAGTTGACCTGATGTAGGCGAGGATATCCCATATCTCGTCATCGGTGAGTGTTTCGCCAGAACCTGGCATCCCGCTATTGAACCCAGTTACACCCCTGATCTCCAATGCAGCAGCGCCACCGAGCTTGGTGTATTCGAACAGCAGTTCATCATCATGGTGCTACGTGTGACCTGTCCCGTCATGCGGCGGGGCTGGAAGCACACCATCGGCGTTCAGGGATTGCCAGTTCGGCTGTCCCTCAAGGTTGGCACCGTGGCACGACGCACAGTTGTCCGCATACAGACTTTGCCCTGCAACAATGTCGCGGTGATCCCCGTTGTGATCAGCACTGGCTGTGGAGGCCAGCGACAGCAAGATTGGGATCACCCACCTCATGCGACGTTCACCCACGTGCGCATTCCGCCAACAGCATGGCTGAGCATGTGGCAGTGCAGCAGCCAGCGACCAGGGTTGTCGAAGACACATATGACATCACGGCTTTCACCAGCGTTCACCAGAGTGGTGTCCCGCAGATCACCCAAGGCTCCGTTCTCATCGACTTCATAGAAGTGGTGACCGTGCAGATGGATGCCATGCGGGAACGATGTGTCGTTTACGAATGTGATCCGCACCGTTTCGCCATTCTGGAATGATCCGAATGGGTCGGCTTGCAGGTCCGAGACGTTGTTGAAGGCCCAGATGTTATCACCATCATGGCGACCGCCCATTGCACCACCCATCATCATCAACGTCAGATGTTGCGAAGGTTCAGCCGGTGTTGGTAGGTCAGGTGGTAACAGTGCTAGGATCGTTCCAGCCTTCCTATCCGTATTTGTGCCACTCACAGCCAGGTCAGCCAATCGATATGGTCCCTGACGGGTCAACATGTCAAATCCAACAGGGCCACTGATATCTACGATCAGGTCTGCCCGTTGTGCAGGTGCGAGAGTGAGTTCTGTCATCGGACGTGGTTCAGGTAGGGCCATACCATCCAAAGCTACGACCGATCCTCTGACGCCGCTTACCGCTACAGGAAAAATGCGGTTCGTCGCTGCATTGATCAGCCTAAACCTAACCCGATCCCCCATCCTCACTTGATCTTGGGACAGGAATGCACGGGCGAAGTTACCCATGTGACCGCCATGGGCGACACTGTGCATGTCAGTGAACTCTTCGGACAGGTTACCATCTGCCTGAATCTGCCAATCTGCCATCAACACAGCGATGTCGTGATCGATATCTGGGGGTGTTTCATCCTCAACAATCAACGCGCCCATCATGCCGCGTGCGACTTGTTCATGAGAAATGTAATGCGAATGATACCAATAGGTACCTTCGTCAGGTGGGACAAAGCTGTAGGTTTTAGTGTCAGAAGGATTGATCAGGTCCTGCGTCAACATCGGGACACCATCCATTTGGTTTTTCAACCTGATGCCGTGCCAATGCACCGCTGTGCCTTCATCAAGGCCATTCTCGACATCGATGTTCACACGCTCCCCCCGACGCACCCGTAGTTCTGGACCTGGCATTGATCCATTGAAGCCGAGCATAGATGTCACGCCATTTCCATCTGGTAGGATTTGTTGCGTCACCGCTTCTGCCTTCAATCGCAACGTATCTTCGGCTGCAAATGTGGGCATAGGTAAAATCGCGGTGGCCGAAACGGAGGCCAAGAAGTGTCGTCTATTCATGTGGTGCCTCATGTTGGCAGAGTCAGGTATGTTGTCAAAAGAGCGGTCGTGCCAAGCACAGTAAGGATGACAATCCATTCAACCGATATAGATTTGGAAAGATGGCTCGCAGCGGCTGGATCACCTGCTCGGAGCGCGGGAATGAACCGAAGCTTATTGGCCGCAGCCAACCCCAGCAGACCGCCTACGAGAAGAACCTTGATGATCAATGCCTGCCCGTATCCAGTTCCGACAAGAGCAGTGAAGGTCCCGACAAGCTGGTAGCCCATGTAACCACCAACGATGATCAGCGCGGGGACCGAGACGGTCGCAACAACGCCAAATCGATGCCCCACATCCGCAGCCAAATTATAAGTATCGGGT
>Ga0209199_1000734_pt1 | contig 43740 bp, 45 predicted proteins | sample COGITO_mtgs_1105_7_FD_184805 | JGI IMG/M metagenome (GOLD analysis project Ga0209199, IMG submission 184805) | Pelagic marine microbial communities from North Sea - COGITO_mtgs_110523 (SPAdes) (version 2) | ecosystem: Environmental > Aquatic > Marine > Epipelagic ... | reverse complement strand
ACTGCTCGTTCTATAACAGGAGTTGGTTTTCAACCAGACTTTACTTGGATAAAAAATAGAGATGCTGCTCAACATCACAATTTAATTGATTCAGTAAGGGGTAATACAAAATTATTATACTCAACTCTTACTAACGCAGAGGCTACAACAACAAATCATATAACATCTTTTGATTCTGATGGTTTTAGTTTAGGTACTGCAACTTCAGCAAATGGTAATGGGAATGATATAGTTTCTTGGAACTTTAAAGCAGGAGGTGCAGCAGTAACAAACACAGATGGAACAATAACAAGTCAAGTATCTGCTAATACAGAAGCAGGTTTTAGTGTTGTTAGTTGTACTGCAACAGGTGGTGTTGATACTATTGGACACGGATTAGGAGTTGCTCCAAGTGTAATAATTTATAAAACAAGAAGCACAACAGGAAATTGGTCTACTTACCACCAAAGTCTTGGAAACACAAGAGGTGTATATCTTAATTTAACATCTGCTGCCGTTACAAGTACATTTTTTTGGAATAACACAAGCCCTACAAGTGATGTTTTTACGGCGTATGGAAGTGGTGGGGATACCCATATAGCCTACTGCTTTGCAGAAGTAGAAGGGTTCTCAAACTTTGGTTCGTTTTTAGGTACAGGAACTACAGAAGGCCAGCTTGTTGTAACAGGATTTGAGCCTGCATTTGTTATGTGGAAAAAAACTTCTGTAGACGCTTCGTCACATTGGAATATAGTAGATAACAAAAGAAGTCCATTAAAAGATAAAAACAACGTTTTATATTCAAACTTAACGCAAGGAGAAGATGTTACGTCATACGATGTAATTGATTTTAATGCAAATGGTTTTCAAGTTAAAGCCCCTTATAGTCAATTTAACCAAAGCGGAGCAACGTTTATCTATATGGCATTTGCTGCTGACCCTACTACAATTGAACCTTCTTTAGAGGACAGTTTTAATACTGTTTTGTATACATCAACAGGTGGTAGTCAAAGCATAACAGGATTAGGTTTTCAACCAGATTTACTTTGGACAAAAAACAGAACTTCTACTTGGTTTCATCAAATAGTAGATAGTGTTAGATTAGCTCCAAATACTATATATTCAAATAGCACACAAGCTGAATCAACTCCAGTATCTTATACATCAAGTTTGGATACAGATGGTTTTACAGTTAATTATACTGAAACAATAGGCAGTAATTATGTAGCCTGGGCTTGGAAAGGAGCAGAACTGCCTGCTATAAACAGTAACGGTAGTATTCCTTCTGTTGTTAGTGCAAATCCTGCTGCTGGGTTTAGTATTGTTTCTACAAAATCAAATGGAAGTGGCTACTTAAATTTTGGACACGGATTAGATTCTGCTCCCGAATTAGTAATTACAAAATTCACAAGTCAAGCAGGAGAATGGTACACTTATACAAGTGCTATTGCAAATGGATTTGATGTTGCTTTAAAGTTAAATGGTAGTGATGCAGCTATTACCGCTTACGGGGCGGATAAATGGTCATCAACAGATTCAGTTGTAGGCGTTGGAAATCCTCAATGGTATTTTACAGCAAATGTTCCTTTTATAACATATTGCTTTCACTCGGTTGCAGGGTTCAGTAAAATTGGTAGTTATGATGGTACAAATTCGGTCGGTAACAAACAAACGATGGATTTTGAGCCTGCTTTTGTTTTAATAAAACCATATAATGTTGGTGGTAGTTGGGTTATATTTGATAACAAAAGAAATACTACTAATCCTAGAACTAAATTTATTAGAACAAATACTAGTGATGCAGAAGGCACTTCAACAGGATTGGATTTTTATAATGATGGATTTGATTTTAACGGAAGTAATTTGAACGTTTCTGGATATTCTTATATATACATGGCATTTGCTAATCAATTTTAAATAAAATGGAAAATATTTTGTACATTCGTAAGATCTCTGTAGGAGGAGACTACAAAAACGCTATGCATTACATAGTGGGGCAGAACGTCCTAGGAGGTAATTACACAATACACGAGATAGCAGAAGAAAAAAAAGGCTACAGCGTGTGGATCAAATCAAATGGGGAAATAGTTAGATGGAAGCATTTCATCGACATTCCCGTAGTAATCGAATATAATCTACTATGAATCCAAGACATGGATACTTAATTGAACCACTAGGAAGCGAATACAACAACACAAAAAACATAGCAGGAGTAGACCTCGTAGTTAACACAACTATAGAGGATGCTGCATTTGTAAATAGGCTCGGTGTGGTTGTAGCAACCCCTGACAATTCAGAGATAAAAGTAGGCGACATAGTTGTCGTACACCACAACGTATTTAGGACGTATCTCAACATGAGAGGTAACAAGACAAAGAGCAATGAGTTCTTTAGGGATGACCTTTACTTGGTTAACCCTGATAGGATATTCTTGTACTCTAGAGACGGTAAGTGGAGCACTATAGAGAACTACTGCTTTATAAAGCCAGTAGACAAAGAGCAAGACAAGTCTTACTTCCAGGTGGAAAAGTTACAAGAGCACACAGGCATTGTTCACTTCGGAAACAAGGACTTAGAGTCTATGGGTATCTCGGAAGGGGATAAGGTTGGATTTACAAAGAACAGTGAGTACGAGTTCGAAATAGACGGACACAAGCTCTATAGGATGCAAAATCAAGACGTATGCTTAACAATTACAACGATAGAATAGAAAGGATCATTAAGGCAGGAGAACGTGCCGTAGAGGAGCTTATTAAGGTTCTTCACTCAGAGATCATTACTGACGATCCTGATAAGGATGTGGCTGCTGATAGGTTAAAAAACGCTGCTGCTACAAAAAAGATGGCTCTTAACGATGCCTTCGATATGCTTAATAGGATTGAGCAAGAGAGAAATAAGTTAGAGGGTACTGAAGAACCAGAAGAAAAACAATTCCAGAGTTTTGCTGAAAGAAGAGGAAGAAAATCTTAGACTACTTAAGGTAGTAGATAGCGGTGTACCTAAGTCTGTTATGACCACAAGGAACAAGAACAAGTCTTGGGATCGTGGATATAATAAAGACCACGATATTGTTATTATATCTAATGACGGCACACTGGGTGAGGTAATAGAGATACAGAACCTACGCATTGGCTTGCCGGCTGTACCTAGTAACGTACATAAAAGGTCTAACGAAAAGAAAGATCAGTTCTGGGAAGCTACAGAGTACGATAAAGACCTGAAGAAGATCAAGACTATATTTCAGTGGAACGAGATGCCTAACACGTTTAAGTCTAAGTGGGTTGACTTCATAGAGACCGAGTTTGATAGGCGTGAGAATGGTTTTTGGTTCTACAATAACGGCGTGCCAACTTATATGACGGGTACACATTATATGTACTTACAGTGGACTAAGATTGATGTTGGGCACCCTGACTACAGGGAATCTAACAGAGTATTCTTTTTATTTTGGGAGGCATGTAAGGCAGACGATAGGTGCTTTGGTATGTGCTACCTAAAGAACAGACGTTCTGGGTTCTCGTTTATGTCATCGGCAGAGACTGTGAACTTGGCCACAATAACACCAGATTCAAGATTTGGAATACTATCAAAGACGGGTAGTGATGCTAAGAAAATGTTTACAGACAAGGTTGTACCAATATCTACTAACTACCCGTTCTTTTTTAAACCTATACAAGACGGTATGGACAGGCCAAAGACAGAGCTTGCATACCGTGTTCCAGCCTCAAAGCTTACGCGTAAGTCTATAGAGATAACGGATGGAGCTGCTGAGCTTGAAGGTCTTGATACAACTATTGACTGGAAAAACACAGGAGACAACTCTTACGATGGAGAGAAACTTAGGTTCCTCGTGCATGACGAATCAGGTAAGTGGTTGCCTCCAGATAATATTTTAAATAACTGGCGTGTAGTAAAGACGACTCTTCGTCTAGGTAGGCGTATTGTAGGAAAGTGCATGATGGGATCTACGTCCAACGCACTTGATAAGGGAGGGTCCAACTTTAAGAAGATGTACGAAGACTCTGACGTAACAGAGAGAAACTCAAATGGTCAAACTAAAAGCGGAATGTATTCACTTTTCGTTCCAATGGAGTGGAACTTTGAGGGTTTTATAGATCAGTACGGGATGCCTGTCTTTAGAACAACAGAGAAAGAATCGTTTGACGCTGTTGGAGATATTATTGACAACGGAGTGCTTGACTACTGGGAGAACGAAGTTGATTCCCTTAAGAATGACGCAGATGCTTTAAACGAATTCTATAGACAGTTTCCTAGAACAGAGTCTCACGCATTCAGGGATGAGTCAAACAATAGCTTGTTTAATCTACAGAAGATATACGAGCAGATAGACTTTAACGAGGGTTTAGAAGCTCAAAGAGTTCTACAGACAGGGAGGTTTTCTTGGAAGAACGGCCAAAGAGATACAGAAGTTATTTGGAGCCCTGATAGAAAAGGGCCTTTTAGAGTGACCTGGATACCTAACGATAAGTTAAGAAACAACATAATAATAAAGAATGGACTCAAGTATCCTGGGAATGATCATATTGGAGCATTCGGATGTGACAGCTATGACATATCTGGAACTGTTGGTGGTGGTGGCTCTAATGGAGCCCTACATGGCTTAACTAAATTTAATATGGATGACGCACCTAGTAATCAATTCTTTCTAGAATATATTGCTAGACCACAAACTGCTGAACTGTTCTATGAAGACGTTCTTATGGCTCTAGTGTTTTACGGGATGCCGGTGCTTGCTGAGAACAACAAGCCAAGGCTTCTTTACCACTTAAAGAATAGAGGCTACAGAGGGTTTAGTGTTGATAGGCCAGATAAACACAGAAACGGGTTATCTAAAGCAGAGCGAGAGCTTGGTGGTATACCATCTTCTACTTCAGTAATATCTATACACGCCGAGGCTTTAGAGGCATACATAGAAGAGCACGTTGGCTTTGGTGATAACGGAAGTGGTAACGTGTACTTTTCCAGGACTTTACAGGATTGGGCTAACTACGATATACAGAAGAGAACCAAGTTTGACGCCACTGTTTCTTCAGGTTTAGCTATTATGGCTAATCAAAAGTATGTTGTAAACAACAGAAAAATAAGTAACGAAATAAATGTTAACTTTGCAAAGTATAATAATAAAGGATTGGTAAGCAAAATCTATGAATAATCCATCACTAAAGAGTACAACATCTTTTCCAGATCAACTAGCTCCAGACAGCGAAAAGCAATCTAAGCAGTACGGAGTAAGAGTAGGTAGGGCTATTGAGTCCGAGTGGTTTAGAGGTCAAGGTAGCGACTCCAGGTTTTACGACAATAAAGGAGTTTACCATAACCTAAGACTTTACGCTATGGGCGAGCAGCCTATACAGAAGTATAAGGACGAGATGTCTGTTAACGGTGATATTTCTTACCTTAACTTAGACTGGACGCCATTACCTATTATACCTAAGTTTGTTGACATCGTTGTTAACGGTATGGCTAACAGACTTTTTGATGTTAAAGCAACAGCAGTAGATCCTATATCTACAGATAAAAGAGCTGACTATAAGAATAAGATCCAGACTCAGATGGCTAACAAAGACATCTTTGAAGAGATTGGAGCTATGCTTGGTCAGAATATGTTCTCAGACGACCCAGACTTGTTACCTGAGAATGACGACGAGTTAGATCTTCACATGATGATAGACTACAAGGATTCTATTGAGATTGCTCAAGAGAAAGCTATTGAGTCTGTGTTCAAGATGAACGAGTACTTAGAGTTAAAGAAAAGACTTGACAAGGATATTACTGAGTTGGGAATAGGTGTTGCGAAGCATTCATTCAACACACACGATGGTATCGTACTTGACTATGTAGACCCAGAGAATTTTGTTTATAGCCCTACAGACGATCCTAATTTTAAGGACTGTTACTACTTTGGTGAGGTTAAGAACATAAACATGACAGAGCTTAAGAAGATTAATCCAGACCTTACTAAGGATGACATGGAGAAAATCGCTCAGTCTTCTCAGAAGTGGGATCAGTATCAAGGAACTAGAGGTGGCGCTAGAAACGAAACCTTTGATAAAAACACAGCTACTGTCTTGTACTTTGCTTATAAGACAGACAAAAACATTGTATACAAAAAGAAAGTAACTAACTCAGGTGGAGAAAGAGTAATCAAAAGAGATGACTCATTTAATCCTGAGGAGAACGAGATGTTCGAGAGATTGTCTAAACGCATTGACGTTTGGTACGAGGGAGTTATGGTTCTAGGAACTGAGTTCATACTTAAGTGGGATGTAATGAAGAATATGGTTAGGCCTAAGTCTTCTATGCAAAAAGTATACCCGCCTTATATTGTATCAGCTCCTAAAATGTATAAGGGTAGGATTGATTCATTAGTTAAGAGGATGATTCCTTTTGCTGATCAGATTCAACTTACTCACTTAAAACTACAACAGATTGCTTCTAGAATGACACCAGATGGTGTGTACGTGGATTTAGATGGTATATCTTCTATTAATCTAGGTAATGGAATGACATACGACGCTGGAGAGGTTCTTAACCTTTACTTCCAGACTGGTTCTGTGTTAGGTAGATCAACCAATGAGATAGGTGAATTCAATCATGGTAAGATGCCAGTTCAGGAGCTTGCTTCTTCTGGATCTAACGCTAAGATTAGTTCATTGATTAATATGTACAACTACAACCTAAATATGATTAGGTCTGTAACTGGTCTTAACGAGGCTAGAGATGGAAGTACTCCAGACTCTAACGCTCTTGTTGGTGTACAAAAACTAGCAGCTCTTAACTCAAACACTGCAACTAGACATATTCTTCATTCTGGTATATACATCACTCAGAAATTAGCAGAGTGTGTTGCTTACAGAATATCCGATGTGTTAGAGTACTCTGACATGTCTGACGACTTTGTGAAGAACATAGGAAGAGAGAGTATGAGTATTCTTAGGGAAATTAAAGATCTTCACTTGCATGACTTTGGTATCTTTATAGAGATTCATCCAGATGAGGAAGAGAAAGCTGTACTAGAACAAAACATACAAGCTTCACTAGCTGCTCAGAAGATTGACATCGACGATGCTATTGACATTAGAATGGTAAGAAACTCTAAGATGGCTTCGCAACTTCTTAAGGTACGTAAGAGACGTAAGGAGAAGATGGATCAGAAGAGACAGCAAGAAAACATTGCACTACAGTCTGAGGCAAACCAACAAGCTTCTTTGACAGCTGAACAAGGTAAGCAGCAAACTATTATGGCTCAGGGTGAGATTGATGCTAAGCTGGCACAGATGAAGGCGGAGTTCGATATGCAGAAGATGCAGCAAGAGTTCCAGTTTAAGTCACAGCTAATACAGCTTCAAAAAGGAATGGATGCTCAAATCAAAGGAGGAGAGGTTCAGAGTCAGATTCAGAAGGAAAAGTACAAGGAGGATAGGAAAGATAAGAGGACAGAGAAACAAGCTAGTCAACAATCTAAACTCATCCAACAAAGACAACAAGACTTAAACCCGATAGACTTTGATGGTGCTGATTCTATAGGCTTAGACCTATAAAATATATAAGTATTATCTTTGCGTAAAATTAAATCAAATCAAAATGGAAGGAGTAACCTTTAGAGAGCTTGATGGAGATGGAAATCCTATTGAGCCACAACAAGTAGAAGAGACTACTGTAGACGAAACGACAGAAATTGTAGATGAACAGTTAGAAACTGTAGATGAACAAGTCGATGAGCCTCAGGAAGAAGAAAAAATTATAGAGCCTGTAGGTGAAACTACAGAGGATACGGTGCTAGAGTTAGATGAGAACAGTATCTTATCTTACTTTAAAAACAAACTCGGTAGAGAGTATGCTTCTATCGAAGACGTTCTTAGACAACCTGAAGAAACCACTGTCCCTGAGGACGTGGCTAAGTACTTAGAGTACAAAAAAGAAACTGGTCGTAGCTTCAATGACTTTCTGAACTTACAGAAGGATTGGAACGAAGTTGGAGACACAGACGTTCTTAAAGAGTACTATAAGGAATCAAAGCCGCACTTGGATGATAGTGAAATAAACTATCTGCTAGAAGATAATTTCTCTTACGATGAAGAATTGGATGATGAGAGAGAAGTAAAGAAAAAGCAGATAGCAATTAAAGAAGAATTATACAAGGCTAGAAACCATTTTGAGGGCCTAAAGGAAAAGTTCAAAGCTCCGCTTGAGTCAAGTGCTGCTTCTCTTCCGGAAGACTATCAAGAGGCTTACAGCTTTTATAATGACTATAAACAGAAATCAGCGACAGAAGAAGAAGTTCTAGAGCAGAGGTCTAAAGTTTTTGCTGAGAAAACAAATGCTTTATTCAATGAGGAGTTCAAAGGTTTTGAATTTAACCTCGGAGATAAGAAAGCCGTGTTCGAAGTAAAAGACGCATCTACGGTAAAACAGACACAGTCTGATATATCGAATTTTTTTAGTAGGCATCTTGATGATAATGGCTTTATAAAGGATCCAAAGTCATACCATAAAGAGATGTACGCAGCTACAAATGCTGACCAAATAGCAAGACATTTTTACGAGCAAGGCTTAGCCGACGCAACTAAAGACCTTGTTAAAGAAACTAAAAATATAGATATGGACGTTAGAAGTAACGCCAGCGTAGATTCAAAAGGACCTAAGTTCAGGATAGTAGACTCTGGTAGCGATTTCACGATGAAAATTAAAAAACGCTAAAACAAAAAACAAATGTCTGTAACTTTAACAGGTTCTGGTGGTGCATTAACCCCAGCCCCTTCAAAATCAACACTTTCAACAAACTATATTGGATCAAGCATTGAGTTCACTTCTCAGTACTTACCAGAAGTTTACGAAAAAGAATTCGAGAAATACGGAAACCGTTCTGTATCTTCTTTTTTAAGAATGGTAGGCGCTGAAATGCCTTTTGCTTCTGATGTTATTCAGTGGGCAGAGCAAGGACGTCTACACCTAGCTGTAACAGGTGCTACTAGAACAGGAGATGAAATTACTTCTGCTGGTCACCCATTCAGATTAAACCAAACAGTTATTGTAACTGATGCTGCTGGTGTTCAAGACAAAGCTCTTGTAACAGTTGTTGGAGCTGACTCTTTCGAGGTTGCTTCTTACTCTGGTGCTACTTTAGATGCTTCTTTAGCAACTAGTGGATTAAAAGTTTTTGCTTTTGGTTCTGAGTTCAAAAAAGGAACTGCTGGAATGGCTGGTTCTTTAGAGGCTGCAAAAGATATCCGTTCAACTACTCCTATTATCTTAAAGGATAAGTACGAAGTAAACGGTTCTGACATGGCTCAGATCGGATGGATTGAAGTAACAACTGAGAATGGTGCAACAGGATACTTATGGTACTTGAAGTCTGAGCACGAAACAAGATTACGTTTCGAGGATTATTTAGAGACTTCTATGATCGAAGGAAGACCTGCTGCTGCTGGATCAGCTGCTGCTAACGCTGGATACAATGGTACTAAAGGTTTATTCTACGAAGTAGAAGACAGAGGTAACATCGCATCTGGATCTATCGATACTAAAGGTGACATCGAAAACATCATCAAATTGTTAGACAAAGAAGGAGCAATCCAAGAAAACGTAATCTTCAACAACAGAGCTAAATCTTTCGAGATTGACAACGTTCTTGCTGGATTAAACAACTTCGGATCTGCTGGTGCTTCTTTTGGTTTATTCGACAACGATGAGTCTATGGCTTTATCTTTAGGATTCAAAGGATTCAACTTAGGGTATGACTTCTACAAAACTGACTGGAAATACTTAAACGACCCAACAACTGGTGGATTAACTTCTGGTGTTGACGGTTTAATTGTTCCTGTTGGATCTAAGACTATCTACGATCAAGTACTAGGAAAGAACGCTACAGTTCCTTTCTTACACGTTAAGTATCGTAAGTCAGAAGCTGAAGACAGAAAGTACAAATCATGGGTTGTAGGATCTGCTGGTGGTGCATCTACTAGTGATCTTGACGCAATGCAAGTACACTTCTTATCTGAAAGAGCTCTATGTGTAATGGGAGCAAACAACTTCGTATTATTGAAGTAAAATTTACTGTAGGAATTACCCTCGTTATAGCAACGGGGGTAACTCTTACTTTTTTTAATCTAATTTAATTATAATTATAATGGCAACAAAGAAAGCAACAGCCACCCAAGAGTGGGAGGTTAAAGACAGAGTATATGTCTTAAAAAATGGATCTACACCGGTTAACTTCATACTTAGGTCCAAGCACAGTAACAATAAACCACTTCAATTTTTTGACGGTAAAATGCAGCGAGCTATGCGCTACGCTACAAACCAGTCATCTGTATTTATGGATGAACAAATTGGTGATGCAACTTTACCTCCTATTGTATTTGAGAATGGTAAGTTATTTGTGTCAAAAGAAAATGTGTTACTACAAGAGTTTTTATCAATATACCACCCAGACGCTGACAAGGTTTTTGTTGAGTTTGATGCATCTAAGATTGCTGACGACGAGGTTAAGAACATTGACTTAGAGTTGGACGCGATGGTTCTTTGTCGTGAGATGGAGATTGAAGATCTTGAAGCAGTAGCCAGAGTCGTATTAAGAGGTAGAGTTACCGATATGAGCTCAAAAGAAATCAGAAGAGATATGCTTAACTATGCTAGAAAGAACCCTACTGAGTTTATTAACATAGCTAATGATGAGAATATTAAATTAAGAAACATTGCAATCAGGTCCGTTGAGATGGGTGTGCTAAGAGTACAAGACGATAACGTGACTGTTTGCTGGAACGACAAGAAGAAAGAAAAGGTTCTTGTAGCTCCTTATGGAGAGAATGTCTATAGTGCACTAGCGAAGTTCTTTAAGACTGACGAAGGCCTTGATGTTATGCAAGCCATAGTCAACAAGCTTTAAGATAGTATTACTCTAGGAAAAGGGGAGGTCAGAAATGATCTCCCTTTTTTTTGTATTTTTGTATCAAATATTAAGGTATGATTAATCACGTTAGGAACACTGTTCTGACTATACTTAACAAGGAAAATAGGGGGTACTTGACGCCTGAGCAGTTTAATCTGTATGCTCAGCACGCACAACAAAATATATTTAACCTTTACTTCTCTGAGTACTCTAGGATGAGTACTATGAAGAACGCTAGAAGGCTTAGCCAGGACTATGGAGACAGAGTTAGGGATTTAAAGAACAAGATAGACAAGTTTACTACAGTAGTTCAGCTACCTAAAAAAGATTCAGTATACCTTAAACCTTGCGATATGTATATGCCACTGTCTCTTAGATGTAATGGCGTGGAGGTTGATGAGGTTCCGGTTTACAAGGAAACATTCTTAGACAACGCAAATCTTTGTGGTCCAACTGAAATGTACCCTGTATACATAGATAAAAACAATTCTTACACTGTTAAACCAGATACAATAAACTGTTTGGATCTTGTCTACAGCAGACACCCAAAAGACCCTAAGTGGACGTACGTTATGATTGGTGGTGAACCAATATTTAATAACAGCGCAAATGACTATATGGACTTTGAGTTGGGTGAGGAAGAAGAAGTTGCTCTTGTCATTGAGATCTGCAAGCTAGCTGGTGTTTCAATAAGAGAAGCTGACGTAACAAATATTGCTATGGGGTTAGAAACTCAGGGAGCACAAAAAGAAACTATTTAAGAAATGGCTACAACTGATCAACAATACTATAGTGACTCCTCAAACTGGGGAGGCAGTCAATACGTAAAGCTATCTGATGTTATTAATAACTTCATGATCATAAACGTTGGTGACGGAAAGTTAATCAACGACATATCTAGGTTTGATGTAATATTTCATGCAAAAAGAGCTTTACAGGAGCTTCACTACGACGCTTTAAAGGAAGTAAGGTCTGTAGAGATGGAAATGCCTGAAACGCTTCAGATAACGCTTCCTAGGGACTATGTGGGGTTGGTTAGAATTTCATGGGTAGATGACAGAGGTAGACTTCATCCTATGACTACCGGTAAAAACACTACCAACGTAGACAAAGCATTTCTTCAGGACGATCAAGGGAATATATTGTTTTCAGCTGGGGCTGGAGGTGAAGCTCTTGAGGGTACTCCACTTATGGATATACGTAACATGCAGGTTGCGGAAAGCCAGGATACAAGTAATGATCCACTAAATGATTTCATACAAGGAGGCAGGTTTGGTATGGATACTTCTAGTGCAAACATAAACGGTACTTACAATGTAAACAAAAGCCTAGGTGTGGTTAGATTTAGTTCTGACGTGTACGGAAAGCTTATTGTTATAGAGTACCTGACTGATGGTCTGTCAGATGTGTCTGACTCTGACTTAAAGTTACATAAGTTTGCAGAAGATTTTCTATATAAATACATTCTTTACGAGGTAGTAAGAAATAAGTTCGGTATACAAGAGTATATAGTTACTAGAGCAAAAAGAGATTACTTCGCAGCATTAAAGAACACCAAGATCAGAATGATGGATGTGCATCCTTTGGATATACTTCAGGCTATGAAAGGTAAAAACAAGTGGATTAGATAATGAAGTTAAAGAACGTATTCACATCTGGAAAAATGAATAAGGACTCCGATGAGAGACTTATTCAAAAAGGAGAGTATAGACATGCATTGAATGTTAGGGTTGCAAACTCTAATGGTTCAGATGTTGGGGCCGTTGAAAACGCTTTATCTAATGCTAAAATGTCTTCAATAAACTTTGGTAGCAATGCAAAAACCATTGGTACTGTAGAGGACGATGCCGCCAACAAGATTTACTGGTGTGTAGTATCTGACAACGGTTCTTTTGTATGTGAATTCTCTAAAGATACTGAGCAAGCTTCTGTTATAATATCGGACAACAGGGCTGGAGATTTAAACCAACTAGGTTTTACACCTAGTAATATGGTTGACATGTCTATCCTTAACGATGCTGAGAACAATAAAAACTTCTTATTCTTAACGGATGGTGCTACTGAACCAAAGTACTTTGAGATTGATACGGCCAAGGCACTAGCAAACAATACATTTACTTTTGAGGATGTATCACTAATAAAGCCAGCTCCATATACAGCTCCTTTAATAGAACTACAAAAAACAGACAGTAAAGAAGAGAATTACCTAGAGACTAAGTTTTTCTCTTTTGCATATAGGTACATATATGATAACAACGAGATTAGTGCAGTGTCTCCGTTTTCTGAGTTTGCATTTATGCCTAACGAGTTTAGGTATGACTACAATTCAGGTACTAATAAGTCAATGGAGAATGAGTACAACAAAGCAGTTGTATCGTTCAACACTGGATCTAAAAATGTAAAGAAAATAGAAATCCTTGCTAAACAGTCTGGAGATGATATTACTTATATTGTTGAGAAGCTAGACAAAGAAGATAAAGGATGGAACGACAATGCGGTTTACGAATACACATTTACTAACAGTAAAGTCTATAAAGCACTTCCAGAGTCTCAACTAAGAAGAGTTTACGATAACGTACCAAGGAAAGCTAAAACTTTAGAGATAATAGGAAACAGGGTTGTTTTTGGCAACTATACCGAGAACTACAACATGTCTAACAGTGGTGTTAGTATAATTCCTAAACTAGATTTGTCTTATACTTCTACATCAGGAACTAAAGGAATACCTCATAAAACCATTAAGACAAATATGGATTATGAGGTTGGTATTTCTTATACTGACGGAAAAGGTAGGATGACCACTCCTTTTACAAGTGAAGGAAGCAGTGTACATGTCCCTATTACTAATAGCGACAAGAAGAACACTCTAAACGTAGAAATATCTTCAAAAGCCCCAGACTGGGCTGAAGGTTATAGGTTTTTTATAAAACAAAGCAGGAACGATTATGATGTAATATCCCCTGTTGTATTTTATAGGGAGGGTGTTTACGCGTATATTAAAGTAGAAGGCGAAGACATAAACAAAGTAAAAGAAGGAGACTTTTTGTTTTTAAAATCTGACACTTCAGGTATTAGAAAAACACCTACAAAAGTAAAAGTATTAGAGTCTGAAAGCAAAACAAGAAACTTTTTAGAAGATGACTCTGAAAAAAATACTATACAAGAAGCTGGTAATTATATAAAAGTTGACACAGAGGAAATAGCGTTAGATGAAACCTCTGTAGATACATTTCTTTACGATGGATATGCATTTAGAACTGATGTAACTAAAAATGATTTTGGCAGTCCAGCAGCCTACATAGAGGACGCTGTCTTTTATGGAGATGGATTAAATGATATTAGCGTATCGGGCACATATTCTAGCACTACAGATACTAGATATGAAATAGAAATACTAAGCGAAGGCAGCCCTGATAGGTTTAGATGGAGAGAACTGGATTGTAAAGAAAATTCTTATTCTCCATGGAATGACAACAACGATGCTGGAATAGTTATCAGTGGATCAACAACTCTTTCTAATGGCTTGTCTATTTCTTTTAGCTCGACTACCGGTCATACGGAAAGTGACAGATGGGTTATTAACGCAAAGTCAGCTTCAAGGCCTACTGAATGGAATGAAGGAGGAGATGTAAATAGCTTTGGTCGAAAAGCTATAATGAATTTTAAGTGTAAGTCTGTTGGGTCTGAGTCTATAAAGGCTGGTGCTATAATAACTATAGAGTATAATGATAGTAGGTCAGAGCCTAATGTTGATAATATATCTGGAAATGTATATCAAAGGTTTGTTTCTAGTTCCAACTATGACAACATAGAAGAATGGTTCTGGGAAGATAATGTTCTTTCTAAAATGAGTCATCCTAAAGATCCTAGTGAGATTCTTTTTAGAAGAGGTAATTTAGATACAGCTCCAGATAAGGTTTTAGGAGAAAGACTATTTATAAATCCTTCTGGAGATCTTTTTATGTCTATTCTTTCTGAATCAAACTACACTGGATCAGGGAAGGTTAGAGTAGATGTAACCTTTAAAATAATAGAGCTTGACAACCCAATTATATTTGAGACAGACTATAAATTCTCAAGCTCTGAAGTTTTTTATGAACTGCCTAAGACTTATGGTGTATCTAACGGAAACCATTCAGGAGATGTAAATCAGGTTTTCGGAACAACCAATGCATTGGTAAACTTAGACCATTTCAACGCTTTTGGGTGGTATAATGGTTATGAGTCAATAAAGATAGCAGATGGTTTTAACCAGTCTAGAATGATTTTAGACTCTAAACCACTTGTGCCTTTAGATAATTATAAGGAAATAACTAGGGTAGCGTCACTAACTTATAGTGGCATATATGAATCTACTACATCTTTTAACGGAGTAAACGAGTTTAATTTATCTACAGCAAACTATAAAGACTTAGACCCAAGTTTTGGAAAGATAGCTAAGATTATATCAAGGAATGGAGACTTAACTGTTATACAAAATAACAGAGTATCTAGAGTTCTTTACAGCAAGAGTGTCATATATAATGCAGATGGATCAGGGAACGTAAGCCAGAACAACAACGTACTAGGACAAGAAGTTCCTTACCAAGGAGAGTTTGGTATAAGTAATAATATATACGCTGCCACTAAGTGGAATGGAGATATATACTTTGCCGATGAAAGAAGAGGATCTGTAATTAGGTTAACTGATAACGGAATATTTCCTATATCAACATACGGCATGATAAGCTGGTTTAATGACCACTTATATGTAGGGTCTAATATTGTTTCTTCTTTTGACCCAAACAACGATCAGTTTGTTCTTAGTATCTCTAATCCAAATATAGAGTGGGTAGAGGACACTTACGAGTGCGAAGAATATATAACTACAACCACAACAAGCAATGTAACTACAACTACAACTCAATGTTTTGTTGATGTAGAACTTCCAATAAACGCTTGCGCTATAGAATGGTTAGAAGACACTTATTCTTGCGGATATATTGAATGGAATGAAGATACTTACGAGTGTAACGTAGAAGATCCTACAGTAACATGGATTGAAGATACATATGAGTGTAATATAGAAGGAACAACTACAACTAGTACAGCATCTCCTACAGTAACATGGATTGAAGATACATATGAGTGCAATATAGAAGGAACAACTACAACTAGTACAGCGGCACCTACTACGACTACAACTAGTACAGCGGCTCCTACTACAACTACAACTAGTACAGCATCTCCTACAGTAACATGGATTGAAGATACATATGAGTGCAATATAGAAGGAACAACTACAACTAGTACAGCGGCACCTACTACGACTACAACTAGTACAGCGGCACCTACTACAACTACAACTAGTACAGCGGCACCTACTACGACTACAACTAGTACAGCGGCACCTACTACGACTACAACCACTGCAACGGCACCTACTACAACTACAACTAGTACAGCAGCTCCTACTACAACTACAACTAGTACAGCGGCACCTACCACGACTACAACTAGTACAGCAGCACCTACTACAACTACAACTAGTACAGCGGCACCTACTACGACTACAACTAGTACAGCAGCACCTACTACGACTACAACTAGTACAGCAGCACCTACCACGACTACAACTAGTACAGCAGCACCTACCACGACTACAACTAGTACAGCAGCACCTACTACAACTACAACTACAGAGCAACCTTGTAACTGTGTTACAGTGGATGTGTTAAACACACAATTAACTAGCGGTGGTTTAGATTTGTATTACATATACAATAGCTGTGGAAGCGGAGAGACAAGTGTTAATTTAAACACTTATTTCGGTATTGAGCAAAATGGATCAACTTACTTTGCCTTCTGCCAAACAGGATCATCAAGTAACATGTATAAGTATGGACCTAGTGGAAATGCATTTGTAGGTTTAGAAGGAATGAATACAGTGCCTAATACTAATACTTGTAATTCTGATTTTGATTGTTCGCCAGTAGTACCTACTACAACGACGACTACAGCAGCACCTACTACGGCAGCTCCGACTACTACGACGACTACCACTCAGATACCAGCGGGTACATTATTAAGTACATACTGTGATGGAACCACTAAGATGGGAACGTATGCTGATGGCGGCGGAGGATCATATACTAATGCTATTGAATTTAATAGCGTTGATTGTGGATATGTAGATCCAGCTGGTACACTATTAAGTACATACTGTGATGGAACTACTAAAATGGGGACATATGCCAACGGTAGTGGTGGATCATATAACCAAGTTATAGAATATAACAGTACAGACTGTGGGTATGTTTATCCAGCGGGCACACTATTAAGTACATTCTGCTTTGGATATGATTTATTTGGAGAGTACGCTGATGGAAGTGGAGGAACTTATACAGACTTGATTGAGACAAATAGTTCTAGCTGTGGATATGAAGCGCCGACTACGACTACAACTACAACAGCGGCTCCTACTACAACTACAACTACAACAGCGGCTCCTACTACAACTACAACTACAACAGCGGCTCCTACTACAACTACAACTACAACAGCGGCACCTACTACAACTACAACTACTACAGCAGCTCCTACTACGACTACAACTACGACAGCGGCGCCTACTACAACTACAACAACAGTTGCGTTAAATCCAACATGTCATGAAGTAACATACGATTCATCTGTCTATGGCTTAGATCAAAACAGATATGGTATAGCTTATGTTGACTACCAAGGAAACTTTGTGACAGCAAGATTTAATGATATGCTAGCGTCTGTAAATGGATCAGAACTTATATACTACGTATGTGCTGATACAGTAAGTCAAGATGTATGGGATGTAAACAACAATGTTGCTGTACCTCAGTACAACTCATCATTAAGTAGGTCTAGCTCAGGAGAATCATGCGATGGATTCTGCTCCCCACCTGGCGGCGGCGGTTTTTAAATATTAACTATCTTTGTAACATAAAAACAAAACAATAAAAATGGCAAACACAGGAATAAAAACAGTACTTACTCTTAGGAAGTATGTTGACGGAGTTGCCACCGGTGAGACGAAAGTCAATGACCCAGGTGATCCGGATTACATAGCTCCTTACGAGGATTTGGTTGACTGTCCTACGGGAGAGACTACTACTACAAGCACTAGCACGACTAGTACAACTAGTACAACTAGTACGACTACGACGACTACTACAGAAGCACAGCCTAACCCTATTACATCTTTTGTAATATACGGTAACTCTTCTTCTCAAGGTTTTAATACCGCTGATGAAGCTTGTACTGGTGCGGATACAGGAATAACAGTATACAATGATCAGGACGAAACCTCAGCATCAGGCGCTTGGATTTCAGCTACCGTTTTATACTCAGATTCTGAAGCTACAACTATATTTAATGGGCAAGGCAAGTACTTTACAGATGGTGTAGGTTACTCATTCCAGGTTACATCTGGAGGAACTATTACTACTAGAGCCATTTGTGAGGCTGCTCAAGGAACAGATCCTTTAGTTGTAACTCAATCACCTTCTGATTGGGGGACGGATTTCATTGTATTTACAGGTAATGTTACTGTAGCTGGAGATCCTAACTTTACAGATAAAGGATTCATATGGGCAGAGGGAACTGATTCTCCAACGCTATCAGACAATGTAGTAACAGTAGATGGTACTGGAATTGGTCAATATACAGAACGAATTATTAATTTAACCCCTGAAACGCAATACACTTACAGAGCTTTTGTTATACAAGAAGGAGTTTATTTTGAGGGAGCTGATGCAACAACTATTACTAATGGAGTTGGATATTATCAATTACGGGATTGCGCTACTGGTTCTACAAACTTTAGGTCTGGTGATACAATAGAAGATATTGCATTAGGAACTGAAGACAGAGTTACTGCTAATGGTAATACTTACACAGTATTTAGATCTACAAGCGACACAAATATACCTTCAGTTGGCGCTGTAACATATACAGGACAACAAGGATGCCCTACTGATGTAAGGTACTATAATATGTCTTTATGTAGTGATCCAGGGGTAACATTTGTTGGTGTAAATAACTCTAGCGAAAACTTAGCACCTGGTTCATCTGTAGAAAACAACGGAACATGTTACCAAGTAGGAACAGAGACTACTACTAGTGGTTTAGATACCGACATTACATCTTGGACAAGATATAACGATTGTGCAGCTTGTAACGCAGCTAACAGCACTACAGAAACTCCTACAACGGAAACTCCTACAACGGAGACTCCTTGTTATGAGTATGAAGCAGCTGTACCAACTCAGTCTGGAGAAAGCTTAGAGATAACTTACATTGACTGTGATGGGGTAGAGCAAGATATTCTTTACTACTGGAACAGTGGAGTAGATACCGTTCAATTCTGCGCTAGATCTATAGTTGGTGCTAACTACCCAGTAACAGGGCCAGGTGTGCAGTGTGGAGGTAATGTACCATTACCAACGACAACAACTACAACAACGACAACAACTACCACATTAAATCCAACATGTCATGAAGTAACATACGACTCATCTGTATTTAGCTTAGATCAGGATAGATATGGTATAGCTTACGTTGACTATCTAGGGGTCTTTACAACAGCAACCTTTAATGGAATGCTATCCTCTCCTAACGGATCAGAGCTTACATACTATGTATGTGCTAACACTGTTAGTAATGATGTATGGGACGTGACAAGTAACCCACCGGTTGCCGTACCTCAGTACAACTCATCGTTAGTTAGTAATGACTCCGGAACTGCTTGTGATGGATTCTGTGAGCCTCCTGGAGGCGGAGGTCTGTAAATGGACTTGATATTTGACAAAGAAAAAACTGTAATCGTCGGTGGAGCAGCAATGTTCCACCACGGTTTAGTTGATTCTTACAATGACATAGATGTTGTAGTAACAGATATAAACGACATAGAAGGTCTTAATTACTTTGAATCTAATTCTACATTAACTAAAAGCGGTAAAAGAGCTTACGTAGACAATGTGGATGTATTTATAGAGGATGAGCTCCCAGAATATGAAGTTATAAATGGATTTAAGATAGCTACAATAGAGTCTATGGCAAAGTACTACCGGGAAGTTATAGATAGATCGGATGGATATATTAAAGAATTTGCAACTAATAAATTAAAAATACTAAAGCCTCAATAGAGGCTTTTTGTTTACTATGAAGTATATATGTGCCCAACCAGCTGTGATTTACTTTGCATGGCAAATAGATGTCTTAGTTAGTAGCTTAATAAAAAACAATGTAAGCCCTAAAGACATACACGTTTTGTGTTCTAGACAAGGCAAAATAAGTAAAGAGTTTCAGGATTTAATAAAGAAACACTATAGTGTTAGCTTTTTCTTTTATGAAGATAGTAGAGATTATAAGGGATACATCCCATCAATAAAACAACACATGCTTTACAAGCACTACCTTAATAATCCATATATGGAGGATGAGGACATATTTCTTGTAGATGCTGATATATGCTTAACAAGACCATTAGATCTAACAGAACTTCTTAATGACGATGTGTGGTACGTAAGCGACACGGTTAGTTATATAGGATATAATTACATACTATCAAAAGGTAGAGATATACTAGAGCCTATGCTAGAGATTGGAGGTGTATCTGAAGATTTAATTAAGTCAAACCAAGAAAACTCCGGAGGCGCCCAGTACTTGTATAAAAAAGTAAAGGCTTCTTTCTGGAAAGACGTGGTAGATATGTCTCACGAATTGTATATAAAAATATCTGAGATAAGTAAAAAGAAAAAACAAAAAAACCCATCACACCATGAGATACAAATATGGACCGCTGAGATGTGGGCTATGCTGTGGGTGGCTTGGAAACAGGGGATAGCAACTCGTGTTAGCAGTAAGCTTGATTTTTCGTGGGCAACCAACACTATAATAGATTGGGATAAGTATGCAATCTACCATAACGCTGGAGCTACTAGTGATTCAGATGGTATGTTTTACAAAGGGAAGTACGCCTCTAAGTTTCCACCCAATGATTTAGACATTAAAAACACTAGGTGCTGCTATAATTACTACCAATTAATCAAGGAAACACTGTACTAAATAGCTCACCTCAAAAATAACTATCTTTGCAAATAACAATACAGATAAATGGCTAATTACACTTTAACTTTCGATGAGAAGATAAATGGATGGACATCTTTCCATTCTTACGAGCCAGAGATGATGGTCAACCTTAATAATGATTTCTTTTCATTTAAGGATGGTCAGGTATACATCCACGAAAGAGATACAAACATTAGGAACCAGTACTACGAGCAACCATCTGCTGCTACTGAGATAGAGCTTATATTAAACGATAGCCCTTCTGATGTTAAGATATTTAAAACTATAGAGATAGAAGGTAGTACCGGAAAATGGGATGCCACTATAGACACAAACCTTGAGTCTGGAAATATACCTAAAGAGTCTTTTAAGAACAAGGAAGGTTTATTCTACGATTTTATAAAAAGAAATGCTTCTGACGAAATAGACCCAACACTACTATCGGTGCAAGGCGTAGGTAATCTAGTAAATATAGTTGGTACAAAGTACGCGTTTACAGATGTGCCTCATAACATATCTATTGGAGATGTACTGTACTACGAGAAGAATGGAAGCTACGAGAAGATTGGTGTTATAACAGATAAGGGTGCAACTTTTATAGAAGCTCCCATTGTTACTGTCCCTGAAAAAGTCTTTATGTTTATAGCAAAGAACAGCGTCGCTGAAAGCTACGGATTAAAAGGGTATTACGCTAAGATAAAACTAAGCAACACAGAGGAAAGACCTGTTGAATTATTTGCCGTAAATAGCGATGTAAGCAAAAGCTTTCCTTAAATTTCGTATATTTGCGTAATGAATTTTGAGGTTAGAGCAGTAGTTGATAGTGACTACGACAACATACTAGTAAAATGGTGGAAAGACTGGGGATGGACACCACCTCCAAAAGATTTTTTACCAAGTACAGGGTTAATTGTTAGCAAGGATAGCGTTGATATATGCGCTGGATTTCTTTACTTAACAAACTCTAAGGTAGCTCTAACGGAATTTGTAGTCTCTAACAAAGACTATAAAGAAAAAGATAGGTCTGATGCAATACAATTTTTATTGGACTGCATAGTTGTTCTGGCTGAAGACAATGGGTGTAAGTACGCTCACGTGATCTTAAAGAACAAGAGTCTTGTTGATAAATATAAAGAAACAGGGTACATTGTATCTGATGATAACGTAACTGAAATGGTAAAGGTATGGCAATAGCAACTGGAACTGCAATACTAGCCGGAGCTGCACTAACAGCTGCTGGTAGTGCGGGTAACATGATTAAAGGAGCTAAGAGAGCTAAAGACGCTCAGAAAGCTTTAAACAACTTCAAAAGACAAGAACTTAAGAACGTAACTGAAGGAATGAGAGTGTCTACACTAGGCGCTGAACTTCAGACAAAGCAAGCTCAATCTAGATTTGAGTCAAGCGTTGACGCCCTTAGATCAGGTGGTGTAAGAGGCTTAGTTGGTGGCTTAGGCAATGTGGCAGCACAGGATCAAGCTATGCAAGCTCAAATAGGAGCTGGACTGGACCAACAACAAGTTTCTATAGATCAAATGGGCGCTCAAGACGAACAAAGAATAAGACAAATTCAAGAGCAAAGAGAATCTGGAGCAATAGCTGGTTTAGGTCAGGAGATAGCTGCCGGTAAAGCTCAACAACAACAAGGGATTGCAGGTATAGCTGAGGCTGGTATGTCTGTTCTATCTGCTGGTTTAGGAGGACAGCTAGGAGGAGCAGCAGCTGCTCCAGGAGCTGCCGCAATAACTAGTGCGGGTAGCTCAGCTATGAATACTGGTAATGCAGCTATAGCAAGTTTATCTGCTCCAATATCTGCCAACATGCAATCTAAGGCTAGCTCTTTTCAAATGCCAAGTAGTTTTACTGCCGTAAATCCTTACGCTGTAAAGAACCCTAATAAATTCGAGCAACCTAATTTATTTGGCGATAACCCTTTCAATTAATAATATGGCACAGAATACAGCTCAATACGAAGGTTTACAGTACAGCTCTCAGGCTCCCGTATTTGATTACGGAAGCATAACTAGAGGTGTAAACACAGTAGTTGAAAAGAAAAGATTAGAAGACGAAGCCAAAGCTAAAGAGCTTGAAGCTCAAAAAGCAGAACTAATAAAAGAATACGGAGACGAAATATATTCTACGTTTGAGCTAACAGGGCTTGAGAACGCAGATCAACTTGGTTTAGAAACTAAGAACCTTATCATAGATACTGCTGAGAACATACAGAGAAGACTAACTAACGGAGAGATTACTCAGTCAGAGGCCACTAGAGAAATGATGATGGCCAGGAATCAATCTAAAAAAGTATCAGAAAGCATGAGTGGATTAGCTGAGTATGCTAATCAAATTAGAAGCAAAGAAGATATTAGTCCTGCCGATGAGTTAAAGTTGAATAGGATAGACAACATGATAGGTAACGGTGTTTCTGTTGCTAAAGATTCTAGAGGAAACTATATGTTTTTATCTAAAGAAAACGGCAAGATGGTATCGTCTCCATTCTCTAAGTTTCCTTCTTATATGACTTTCTCACAAAATATACAGCCTGAGAAATTTGTTGACGACGTGATGAAGAATAGTGCTCTTAACACTTACAACGTAGGTGGAGTTCAGATTCAATCTCCATTCACCAAAGACAACAAGATAACAGAAAATCAAGCAAAAGCATTTAAGGATACAGTAGATAATTTAGACGGTGAGGTTTTATATAATGCAGCTGTAAATGCTGGTATAGAAAACATTGATTACGTACTAGACGGAGATCTTAAGATAAAGAATGAGCAGGACGTTAAGAAGCAACTTATTGAGAAGCTCAAAGAAACAGCAATTTCTAAATACGGTAATCAAATAAAAGATGAGATGAAGGGCGATGAGGCTAGGAGAGCTGACGAGAGGTTAGCTATTCAAAGACAAGCAGCAACTCCTAAAGAAGATAAACCTCCAAAATTTACTGAGACTGAGACTCAAAAAATATATCCAGTAGATGTTTCAAAACAAAAAGCGATTCCATCCGTAATGCTAGGAGGGAGTCAATATAACGATGTTATAATAACTGGATACGCAGAGTCTAAAGATGGAGGCCCTGACACGGTAACTATATCTTACAACAACTCACCAAAAGGTCCACTAGGACAATTAGATGAGGAAGATGGAGTAAAAACAGTTACCATAAAAATATCTAAGCCAGAGGATTTAGTTCTAGTAAGAGAGGCTGTAAACTTAGGGACTAATGCTGAAAACTTAAAAAAGACTACAAATAATAAAGCTCCAAGAGGATGAACGAAGAATACTTAGCAGACCTATATTCATGGATTGACAGCCAAGACTCGACATTCAAAGAAGACGTAGATGTAGAATCATTTAAGCAAAAAATGCTTAATGAAGACTATGCAAAAAGCATGTACGATTGGATTGGATCTAAAGACACCACTTTCACGGAAGAGGTGCCTTACAATTCGTTTTCAGAAAAAATAGGTTTAAAAAAAAAAGACGATTCGGAATTACCTTCCGTGGATGGTTCTTTGGTCTCTCAAGGGACAACTGATTTTACTCCTGAAGAGGATGATTGGGAGATGACTAAAAAGTTTAAGGCTAGTGGTCTCACTGCCTTAGGTAATTTTTCAAGAATACCTCAATATATAGACGAAGCGATTATAACAGCTGTAATGTCTGATGAGGAGCTGGAACAGTATAACACACTTACCGCTACTCAACGAGACCAAGCGTTTCAATTAAGGATGCAGTCAGCTGCTTTTCTTTCTCCAGGTCTAGCAATAGCCGCTGAGGGTAGTAAAATATCTAACGAGTACAGCCAGAGATCTGAGCTCATAACAGAGACGATGAAGAAGTTTGACCAATCTATTGGTGAAGACTTAATAGATGTTTCTGACCCATCAAATATTCTTAGAGGAGCTGGTAGACTAGCGTCTGAGGCTGTTGGATCTATACCATCAATCATTCAGGCAATGATACCTTATGTTGGGTTAGCCTCAATAGCTGTTGGATCAGCCGCTGGAAGAAGCGGTGAACTACAAAGACAAGGAGCTGACTTGAGCGGAAAAGTAATTGGAGATGCAGCTGTGTATGGTGTTGCAGAAGGATTAATGGAGGCTGTTACGAAAAAGATAGGTAGTAAGCTAATAAAATCATTCAGGGGAGTTCCTGATGGTGGAGTAGTAGAAGGCACTAAGGATTTCTTTAAGGCATTTGCCAAAGATCTTGGTGCAGAGGGTCTATCTGAAGACGCTACATTGTTAGCTCAAAAAGCAGCTGATGCACTTATACTTGGAGACAACAAAGCTTTTGAGGGGTCGTTAACTGAGTTTATAGATACATTCCTTATTGGTATGGCTGCTACAGGACCATTAAGTGGAGCAACACAAGGAGTAAAAGTGTTAAAGCAAAATGCATTAAAGAAAAGGATAGAAGCTAAGCTTGTTGATAGTGAATACAACGACCTAACAGAAGCTTACGATAAAGATAATATGGGTGAGATTGATGACACCCAATTTGCTTTAGCAGATAAAACCGGTAGAGCTTTCTTAGACTTTCAATTGCAACAAAAAGTAGCTAAAGGAAAGATAACAAAAGAAAAGGCAGAGGAGACATTAAATAACTTCGATGAGGTTGCTTCGTTTAACAAAGAATTAGATGGATTAAACTACGAAGGAGAAACAAGGAAAGAAGTAGTTAATTTACTTAGGGAGAAAAGAGATCTAGAAAAACTTGTCGCTGGAAAAGATCCAGCTTTAGTTAAGACTCAAATGGAAGCTATAAATGCTATAAACGAGAAACTCGGAAACATAGCAAGCCCTCCTAAACCTAAGTACGTAATAGACGGAAAAGAATTAACAAAGGAAGAATTTACAAAAACAATAGAAGAAACTTCAAAAGAAGATTTATCTGGAATGTCTATAACCGTTGATAACGATAATGCCACCATGTCTATCGTTGACGGTAAAATGACAAAAGAAGAATCTCCTGTATCAGAAGAAAAATCATCAGGTCCTACTCAAACAGTTGCTGATGTTATTAATAGACCCGTTACATTATTTGAATTAGCAGGAGCAAAATTAGAGACCCCAATAATTGGGGACTTATACGTTGAAGGACAGCAATTAGTAGTTGAAGAAGCAAATGGAAATATAACTGAACTAGGTAACGTTGAAGAGGTGTCTTCTAAGACAACAAGTGAACTAGGAATAGATTCTGCTGTTAGTGACGTATCAGTTAATCCAGAAGGAAAAATTGTTGTAGGAGACAAAGCTTATACAATACAAAGTGATTTACCTACAGATGGTATTGTTTACGACGCAGACAACAACATAACAGAGGTTAGCATAAAAGATGAAACAGGGAAGCCTGTTATGTTTAAGGGACAGACAGCTGTAGATGTTGGGTACCAAATACTACTTGACAAGGCAACAAGCCCTGAGCAGGCACAATTTATAAACGAACAATTAGAGAACGATGCAGAATTCCAAAACGAATTTACAGAAACTACAGAGCCTACCGAAGCAGAAGCAACTGAAGTACCTCAGCAGGATCCAACAGCTGAACCAGAAGCAGAGCCAACAGTCGAGCCAACAAGAAAAATAGATTTTACTACAGTTAAAAATAAAGCTTTACAAGCGTTATCATCTATAATACCTGATGTTCAAGTAATAATACACGACACAGAAGAATCCTATTTACAAGTAATAGGAAACAAAGATTCTAGAGGTGCTTTTTTACCAGAGACCAATACAATACATATAAATTCTAGCACAGCTAATGAGCAGACAATAGCTCACGAAGCATTCCATGCTTTAATGCTTAATAAACTTAAAAGCGACAGTGAGGTTGCTAAGAGAGTTGAGTCACTGCTTAAGGCAGTTGAGAGTAAGGCTCCAGCCGAACTTAAGGCTTACTTAAAAACATTCTCCGCAAACTATGACGCAAACATTCAAAGTGAGGAAAAACTTGCTGAGATGTTTGGTGTACTAGCTAGTGGATTCCCTAAGCTTGATGCTCCATCTAAACTTACAGTTAGAAACTTATTACAATACATCCAAACCAAACTTGGTCTTAAGGAGTTCACAGACAGAGAAGCTGTTGAATTTATGAACACCTTATCTAATAAGGTAAGAACTGGGAAGACAATATCATCTGAGGATGTAGCTATACTAGAAAGGAGAGCTACGATAGGAGGAAAGATGTCTAATAGATTCCAAGCAAACTTTAAAGACGTAGCTAGTGGACTAGAGTTCGTATATGACAAAAACAGCGAAGCATTTCAAGCGTTAGTAGATAATGGATTTATAACTAAAGATAGAAGCGCAACAGAATTTGACGGTTCATATATATTTTTACACCAACCAGATGCAGCTTTCTCTGGAGAGATAACTAAAGATGGTGAGACAATTGTGGAAGGTAAAGGTGGTATGTACTACCCTATAAAGTTCCATGATAAAGGATACTTCTGGGCAAGTACTGCTAGTGCTGCCGAGAAAATGGCAGCCGACTTAAACAAAGTGTACGATCAGAATAATGGAAAGATACTTATGGCGCTTACATCTGCGCCTTCTGATAAATTATTGTCTAGTACTACAATGTCAAATGCGGTATTAGATTTCTTTACTTCAAAAGCAATAGACAGAAAGTTTAAGCTTAATAAAGCTGACTTCAACAAATCAATTGTTAAAGCAGCCAATCAAACCATGACTGTTAAGAAAGCTAATGGAGGAACTAAAATAGTTGGCCTAGGTCTAAAGACGAGAGTTAGTAAAGATATAAAAGAAACTTTATCTGATATAAAAACGAAACTAGGAGCTGAGAATAGCTCTTTCGCTGACAGAAAACTATTTGCTCAATCATTAATATCCAACATAGCAGATGTAATTAAACAAGATGCTAAAGCTACAGATCAGTTTGCAGACTTGTTTAGTGTGGGTATACAAAACCAATACTTTAAAGGAGTAAGTAAAACTGGTAAGAAAAGTATATCTAAGGCAAATATAATTCAGGCAATGTCTGAAATGTTTACAGAACCAATATTAAAAGATGGAGTAGACAGAAACAGAGGAGGCCAAGTGTATGCTATACTTGAATTGAATTCTAAAGTAGAAGCAGTAGAAGCAACAGAACATGAGTCTTATCCAAAAGCTATTAAAGCTGTAGACGGAGACGTAAAACTTCACATATTAAGAGATAGATTCAACTGGAATGAGATGTTTGAGGACCCTGAAACAAATCAGATAGTAGATAAAAATAGAGAACAAAACATATACCCATCTTCATCTGGAGTGTCTGCACAAGGGCTTAAACTAAATGCTTCTAACATAAAAAGTAAGCTTCAGAAATCAGGAGTTGACTTTGATGCTATTAAAACTATTAAGTCTTTGTTAAAGCTTGGCGTATCTGATACTACAATATTAGAAACTCTTAAAGAGCAAGGTTACAATCCTGATACTTCTTACGATTTACTACAAAACTATAAAGAAGAATATAGAAGAGAAGGTGAAGCTAAAGATGGCGTATATGTAGAAGGTAAAAACCCTTTAGCAAATACAATAAATAAAGCTTATAGAATGGCGTTATCGCCAAGAGGTTTTCTACCTAAGTCTATGATGATAGCTAAGGAAGTTCTTCAAGGAATGATAGACTCTGAAGTTAAAGTTGCAAGAAACAACATAAGACTTCTAGAAAGAAAATTAAATAAGTATAACGACAAAGAATTAAAAGAAGTTGTAGGAAAGATTGATGCTTATATTAGAGGTGATTTAAATGTAGAACTTCCTAGTGACTTAATGGAAATAGCTTCTGACATGAGGAATCATGTAGATGACTTATCTTCTAAGTTGATAGAGTCTGGAGCAATAGATAGTAAAGAGAGTATTGAGAACATAAGAAAAAATATCGGATCGTATCTGAATAGATCTTACAAGTTGTTTGATAAAGAAAACTATGCCGAATCAATACCTCAGTCTGTGATAGATAAAGCTAAGATGAGGTTGAAAAAAGACTACAAAAAAATTGCTGAGGAAGAGTCTATAAAAACAGGAGTAGACGTTAACACAATACTTAACAAAAAAGTAGATGCAGCAATACAAAACATTCTTAAAAAGGATGAGTCTAATGCTTTTATTTCAGCAGCTAAAACAGGATCTAAGAATTTAAAGTCACTAAAAAGAAAGAAAGATATACCAGCAGAGATAAGAGCTCTTATGGGTGAGTATGGTGATCCAGCATTCAACTACATACAATCTGTAAATAAAATAGAAAGTATGGTTGCCAACCAAATGTTCCTAAATAAAATGAGGGATAAAGGTGAAGGCATATTTTTCTTTAAAGAAAAAACAGGGAATGCAACTGAACTAATAGCTCCAGAAGGTTCAGAGCAATACAATCCACTTAATGGATACTATACAACTCCAGAAATAAAGAAAGCATTAGAAGGGCAAACAGGATTTAAGTTCACTGGACCATTAGAGTTTCTGCAAAAACCTTACGAAGGATACTTAAAAGGAATTGGTTTTGTTAAGAAAATGAAGACAATATATTCTATTGGAACACAAGCCAAAAACGTTATAGGTATTGTACCAGTGCTTATAGCAAATGGATATGTAACTGATTTCCAATCTTTTAAAACTGCTTTTAAGACTTTAAATAACGACATCAAAGGAAACAATGATGCAGACTTAAACGCAAAGATGGATGAGTACTTGAAGTCTGGAATAATCGGAAGCAGTGTTGTTGTTAGCGAAATAAAAAGCATGATGAACAAGGGCGAGACATTTGAAGATGCTATGATAAAAAGACTAGCAGAAACAGATGAGAACAAGCTAAGATATTATGCTGAACACGCCTGGGGGAACGCTAAGAAGATAGATAAAGCTTTAATAACAGCGTATCAAACTACTGACGACTTTTCTAAAATATTAGGATATGAAGTAGAGAAGAAGAGATACGCTAAGTCTAAATTTGGTAAAGAATACAGCAAGCTAGACAGTAGTCAACAACAAGAGATAAATGACATAGCTGCTGAGATAATAAAGAACAACATTCCTAACTACGGTAGAGTTGGTGGGTTAGTTAAAGGATTAAAGGCTCTGCCTATTGCTGGTACTTTTATCTCATTCCACGCTGAAGCAATAAGAACTGCTTATAACACAGTTGATCAAGCAATTAGGGAAATGCAAGATCCAGCGACTAGAGATATAGGAGTGGAAAGAATGAAAGGAATATTAGCAGTATCTGCTACAGCTACTTTATTACCTGCTCTTTTTGGATTATCAAGCATAGGAAACTCAGAAGAAGATCAAGAAGAAGATTCAATGAAGTATGCTAGAATGTTTATGCCTGAGTGGGATAAAAACTCTAGTGTACTTATATATGATCAACCTAAGGATGGTAAGTTTTCGTACATAAGCATGAGTGCTTCTGATCCATACGGTGCTTTATCTCAAGCAGTAAATGCTGCAATGTCTGGAGAAAACATGTTAGATTCGTCTATTAAAGCGTTAAGCGAAATAGCGTCTCCATTCTTCGAGCAAGACATGATATTAGCGTCTATTGGTAAAATGGGTGGAGTTATTAATGATTACTCTAACAAGAAGTTTAGTTTAGGTGATAGTACCCTTAGGTTCATGGAAGAGTTTGGTAAGCTTATAGCTCCAGGGACCTATACATCTGCAATGAGAATAGACGATGCATACTTTAAGAAAGATGAGTCAGCTGTAAAAGAAGCCATTGGTCAGATGACTGGATTCAAGCCAAGGAAAATAGATATTCCAAAGCAAGCTATGTTTATATCTTACAAGATAAAAGATCAGGCTGCTGAAAATAAAAAAGCATACACAAAAGTTAAAAGGAATTTTGTTCAGAAAAAAGAAGGAGTTACTCGCGAAGATGTTAAATCTGAGTACATGAAAGTAAATGCATCTCAAAAAGAAATATACGGAGAGCTTATAAATATGTACAAAGGAGCAATATACTTAGGAACACCAAAAATAGAAATACTTAAAAGTATGAAAGCTGCTGGTATACCTATGTACATGATAAAAGGTATTGCTCAAGGCAAGATACCCGACATGAATATATAAGAAAAGCCCCCGATTAAGGAGGCCATCTAAAAGAAACTAACTAACTAACTAACTATCTTTGATGAGAGTCTCTTCCTCCTTTATGGAGGCAAGAGCTTCGTCATAGCCTGGCATCTTTTTAACTAATTCAAACAGTGCGGCTGTTAAGCTGTTCAGCTGCGTAATCGCCGAGGCCACTGCGCGAATCTGTCCTTGATTGTTCTCTGCTATCTTTTGTATTCTTATTAAGTTCTGCTCTTTCATTTTCTATTTCTTTTTGTAGGTTAGCTAAGGCTCTCCAAGCTACTTTAGCGGAGTGTCTTACTCCATCGGTGTCAATTGTACCGGCTTGGATTAAGTGCCTTGTAAGGGCGTCTAATTCGTCCGTAGATTTGCTTCTATCCCAGTGCAATGGAGTGCCTGGGTGGTGTTGTTCGTTTCCTTGCCAGCTTGTGTTGGCAACTTCTAGTATTGCATCAGGGAAGTACTGTAGTACTCCACTAAAAACTGGTCGTTGTTTTCTTTCTTCTGCTGTCATATCGCGTCAAATAAATCATCTAAGTGGTCCTTCATTACTATAACATGCTGTGAAGAAAAACCTCTAAACAAGTAACTATCATTATACAATTTAGTTACACTGTAAATTTCGGGTTTTTTAGTGTGCGACCAGCAAGGTTTGGTTGCAAACTTATCACCAATCTGTATCTGTTCTGTGAATAAGTCCATTACTCGTAGTCAAAAATAACTAATTCAATTGTCCACTTAAGCCACACAAAATCTATTGCCTTGTAACCCAAGTCCCAAAAGTAACTAATAGTTGGAAGAAAGTAGAACGTGTTTTCGTTTGTCATCTTGATCAATCTCATGCCTGTATCTTGTTTAAGATATTTATTAAGTTACCAAGATCGTCCACGTTGTCTATCCAAACATCATGGTCGCCCATTACATTTATAATCCACTCATCAGAAACTCTCTCGTTATCAGAGATGGATAATAAATCCAACCCGTAAGTAAACCTTCTAGCGAAGTAGTAGAAAGGCATATCCCCGCTATCTTCAGCGGAGACATCCATTCTTTCAAATCCTAACCTGATTAAATCGTCAGTAGTCATCATACCTCTAAAACAAGTGTGTGAATCTAGCTACTTGACCGTGCTCCTTGCTATGGATAAATCCTTCTACAGCCTTAGGGGCGTGTTGGTATCCATTCCTGTGGTGCCATCCATCTGTTCCACTAGGGCTACGTAAACTTTCTATTGTAACTCCTATGTCATCCTTAACAATCTTGTGGTGTACGTGGTGCGTGTATACGTACCTATGTTTAGTCTTGCTCCAGTCAGGAGACTCAACAGCAGCCAACTTACCTAAGTCTTGCCACTTAGCGCCGTCTCCGTGTGTGGTTCCAATTAAACTGTTACCATACGTGTAGTACTTCCTGTGGTTAATACTAGAATCAAACGTGATGTTCTCACAGTCTCTGTACCAAGACTTAATAGAATCAGCTAAAAAGAATCCGTGAGTGTAATCGTGGTTAGATGGGTTGTACATAAAGTGTACGTCCGCTATCTGCATAAGCCTATCAATAACATCAACGTAAAGTTTCTTAGCAATTAAGAAGTTGTCGTACCACATCCCGTCAGTGTCTTGTGGTGTACCCGCTGTTGTTTGTCTTTTAGGAGAGTCAACGTGTAGCACGTCATTACCAGCAACAAAAATAATCTGATCGATATTGAACCCAGCTGACTTTGATAGGATTCCGTCAACGCCCTCGAGCACTCTTTGCACTGCGATTTGATTGTTATACTCTTCTCCGGTTTCGAAGGAAGACGCTAACTTTCCTATGTGTATATCAGCTGGATCAATAACAAGCAAATTACCTGTCGGGTTAATCTCTCTTTGTATTGGTTGGTATTTAAACGAGTGATCTTCTACTTGCTCAATGTGGTCCTTAAGCATCTTCTCGAAGTCAACAGTCTCGTCTTCTTTTTTAAAAGCAAGTGACCAGTGTTTACCTTTGTACCACCCGTGCTTTACAGACTCAAATGGTATACCTACGGCATCACACTCATTAAAAAGAGCTGGGTGTTGTTCCTGGTCTTTAATCTTATTTAACCATCTACGTACTGCCTGATACAAAGCATTCTCACCAGGCTCGTAGCCGTAGGTGTTGAAAACTTCTTTAGACACATCGATGGGGTTAGTCAGGCCTGAGTTATACAGCTCCGCTGTCAACTCTTTTAGTTGCTTCTTAGATTTCATTTGATATGGATTTAGTTAGGTCGTCTATGACCGTTTTGATTTCGGTAAGTAACTCCCTAACTTGATCGTAATCTCCGTCTACTAGGGACTCGTAAACACCAGTCCACATATCATTAACTTGTCTAATTGTGGAATTGATGTAGTTTAATTTTCTTTCTTGATACCTCACTATGAGAACTTTATACAAAGTTACACATTGTTGATAGTGAGTTAATAAAAAGTTATAAGTAATTATCAACTACATAATGCTTCTCAAAAGCTCCGATCCAATTACAGGATCTATCTTAGATATCTCCTTATAGATTCTCTTTGATTTTCTTTCTACAGCAGATCTTTCTTTGTCCGTAGAGTCTAGTCCAAGGTTAGTGTAAAGAATAGCGTCAATCCTAAACAACTCATCTATTTTTTTTCTTTCACTCCACGTAGTAAAGCCTAATACTTTTTCGATGTCTTCGTAATTATATTCCATATTTAATGTATTTATTTTTATTAATGTAATCTAAAAATTCGTCAATCTTTATTTGTTTTAAGTCCAAGACAAGAACGTCTTCAGGGGTCTCGTATATTATAGCAGACTTAAAGAACATATCGCCATCGTCTTGTTTAATAACGTAAGCCACTTCTGTGTAGGCGTTGTTATCTTTCATTACAGACATCTTAGAAAGCGTAGTAACGATACTATACTTTATATCTTCATAACTCCTGGTGAGTTCTCTCTCCATCTCGTAGTCGAAATAGATAGATCTAAGATCCTCTGTATACTTCTGTTCTGAAACCATGCTTGTCTAGTTCTTTTAAGCGATACTCTTGAATTTTACTAAGCCTACCATCTGGTTTTTTTATCTCAGAAAACAACACACCCTTCTCAGGGTGCATCGCTACAACATCTGGGATTCCATTCTTATTGGTCTTAATAAGCTTAAGTACGTAGTAACCCTCTTTCTCAAGCTGGTCTATACGCTTCTTTTGTATCTGCTGTTCGGTCATATCACAAAGATAGCAAATCTCTCTTGAAATGAGACAGAGTGTAATTCTTTTTCTGAGACACAGCCTTATATATGTCACGCTCTATACCTTTCTCGGAGAAAATCCAGTAAACTTTGTTAATTTTCCTATCCTTAGTAGTCATCCTGTCTCTAGCTTGCCAGTAACTTGTTGCACTGAAGTCTATATTGTAGAAGACAATAAAGTCTGCGTTACGTAAAGATATACCCTCACGCCCACTAACAATCTGTAAAGCAATAACTTTATAGTCTCCAACATCGAAGTGATCTAACTGAGTGCATAGATCGTCACCAAATACTTCCATAAGCGCATTAAGTTCTTCCTTGAACTTATAGAAAACGCCTATCTTATTGTTAGAGAATTTATCCCTGATAAACTCAGCCTTAGTGGTGTCAATTATCTTACTGTTACCACTCTCAAACTTAACCGTGCCACTATACATTTGGTGTAGCTTAGTCATCATCTTAACTCCGGTGTCAGCTAGTATAACCTCATCAACGCCCTCGATAACTTGATCCTTCTTAAGTCTAGAGCATAGAGAGTAAGTTATAGGTCTCATCCTAACGGTTAGTATCTCTTCCTCTATCTTAGACTCAAACCCAGCTTCTGCCTGAGTGTACGCAATAGTGTACGGTTTCATGATGTCTAGTATTTCCTTCTTACCTCCAGAGTAATCCTTTATATCAAACCCATTGATCTTCCTACTAGTCACGTTAACGTGGTCGTCACAGAACCTGTAGAAGTTCTTGTACTCGCTAAATGGATTGCCAGGGATTCCGTACACCTGGTGGTACATCTGACTATAAGACTCAGGGCTTGGAGTTCCAGATAACAGTATCACCTTACACTTCTGCTTCCTTATAAGTTCCTTTACTTGCTTTGCTCTCTTGCTTGGCTTTGGGAACGCACCCATACTATGCGCCTCATCAAGAATAACTACGTCCCAAGAATCCTTAGGTAGCTTATGCAAGCTCTCGTAATTAATAACGAGTAAACTAAACCCTGGTTTTAGAAGCTCATAGTCTTTCTGTATTGATGAGATCGCTTTTTTCTTAGTTACAAACAAAACATTTTTTCCTATCTTGTCAGCTATACTAAGAGATGTGAGCGTTTTGCCTGTTCTAACCTCCATCGCTAAGTAAACGAATTCGTTTACTTTTAGCACATCTAATGCAACCTTTACGTTTACTTTTTGGTAGTCTCTAAGTTGTATCATCCGTATATTTTTCTTATGTCTTCGTACAAAGCAGGTAGTGCATCTTCAGCATCTTTCTGTGTTTTATAAGTATCCTTGCCTGGAGACTCTTTGCTTTTGTAGTAAACAGAATCAATCTCAATACTATCAAGCCCCCCAGTAGTTATACCGCCTCTACGTACGCAAACCTTAAACTCTTTGGTTACTTTTTTTTCCTCTTCAAGAAAACCTTTAGGGCAAACATACACCTGAAAGTCATTGTCTCTGCACCACTTAAAATTCGAGTCTCGCGTCCAAGTCTTTTGAGTCATTTTCTTTTGTTTTAAATATTACCCACTTACCAACACCATCTCTACCGTCCAAGTGCTCAACACCTTTGAAGTCAGCGAAATCCTTTAGCCACTTATAGAACTGAACTCTTGATATAGAGTTTTTACCACGAGTATCGAAGTCAGGGTTGTCTGATACAAAATCACCAAACAACGTGTCCTTAGTTATCCTCTTGTCGTACTTAAGAATTGGTGTTACCGTAGATCCTTCAACAAGACCTAACCACTCAATAAACTCATGTCTGGTTGCGGCAGAAAGCTTACGTATAGCTAAGTTTCTAAAATCAGACTTAACAAAACCAGTGTTCAAGTATCCTTGTAAGTTCTTAAGCATGTAATTATCAAATATGCACCACTCCTCTTTAGACCACTCGTCAAACAACCTCTTTCCAAAGTCATCAAAAGGAGTGAAATCTCTTTTGTAGTGCTGTCTAAATTCCAACTCCCACTTACGTCTCTCAAAAGAATTACCCTTACCCCTGATAGCATAGTTAGTGGTTATTATTATCTTAGGGGCGTACCTAAATGGAATTGTAATAGCATCCTTGTTTTTCTTTTCAATAGTAATACCTTCAGTAATAACAGAAAATAATCTCTCAAAATTAAAATTACTAGATACATCATCAAAGCAAACAACTTGAGTGTCTGTATTAATTGTCTGATAAGCAAAAGGAGAGTCAAATGAGAAAGACTTTCCATTTATGTAGGAAATCTTCTTCATTGCTGCTAATCCTTGAACAAACAAACCCTTACCGGTTCCTCCTTCAGGATTGTCGCTTATCACCTCGTCATTAAGAATTACAGAAGGACAGTACCCAGGGTCTTTATAACCACTAAGCAAAAATCCTACAGTAGACTCAAGTGATCTAACCCTTTCCTCATCGCCGCCAGATAAGTTAGATATAAAACGCTTAAAGTCACAATCTGTAGTGTCACAGAATTCAAAGTCTCTATCTATAACCTGATCCTTCCAAACGTAACCGCCAAGGTCAACGTACTCTATAGGCTCAATTTTTTCTTTATTAACTTTTACAGCGCAGTTATTAAAGTAAATATGCGAGTGCTCTTTAGTGTCCTCCACAAAGTATATGTTAACCGTATCAAGTAGTGACAAAAAATCTTCTTTAAAGTACCTAGTCTTATCTGCAAAGTAATTATAAATAGATAGGTCCTCAATTCCCTTAAGATACTCCAAGACAAAGTCCTTAACCTCTTCCTCACTGGCCTTGTTTATTAGGTTGTTGTTTACTTTCACGAACATGTATTTTTTACTATCGTGTGGAGCGAACTTATAGAAACCGTTAAGCTCTAAGAACTCTTTGAACAGATAATGAACAAGGTTTATAGTACCCTTCTCTGACTTAGTCCAAAACTTTATAGAACTAGAGCTGTTCTCAAGGCTAATGATGATATCATCTGCCGCCTCTTCGTTTATATTTCTTTCTCTAAGGTCTTTCTTTATTTCCTTTGAGGACGCGCCCTTATTGATTCGATCTCTCATTCTGTGTATCTCCTCTTCGTCCTCGTAGAACTTTGTCCCATGAGCAGATGTTTTCTTGTACGCACTGTTGATAGTGGTTTGTATCTCACTCATTGTAAATGATGAGGATTGCATAGGGCTTATAGCGTACTCAGCTATTGATTTGCTAATACCAAAATCATTAAACGTGGACGCAAGTATATATACATTCTCATTTCTCTTACCTTCAACTAGACCGTATTTTCTTTCCCACCACCTAGTAATCCTGTCTATTATTTTCTTTTCGTCAGTTACAGGTATAGTATTAAGAGCAGCGCTCCTTTCAATAGGCTTAGAATTTAAGTCAGATAACGTATCCCATAACTCTGAGTCTAGGTTAACGTGAATCTTAGGATCATAAGACTCGTAGCAAACTCTACTAATGTTTTTAGATGTAACATCAAAGTATGGAGAGTCGAAGTATTCCTTAAGAGCATCAAAGTATCTCTTGTGGTTGTTAGGTTCCTTGGGTATCTTAATAATAGCCTTAAGTCCATTACCGCTAGGGCTTACAAAAACAGCCATTACATACTTATCAGATGACATCTTCTTTTTTTCTTTTAACATATCAGATACATCATCGTACCCATCGAAGTCTAAGCAGATTAAACCACTGTGCTCAACAATAGCATCGTCAGACCTCTTTTTAAACGTACCAGAAAAACAAATAGCAGGTAAGTTTTTCTTTAACTCATTACGAGCGCTTTTGTCTTCCTCTTCCCTAATCTGATTGATTAAGTCAATATACTTCCCGTTCTTAATTCGTTCTAAAACGAACTCTATGTCCTTAAAGAAAGGAGTAGATGTCTCTTTAATGTTTCTAAAAATAGTTATCATGGTAGTTAGTTTGTTTTATTATCTGTACACTGCACTCTTAAGCATCTTAACTGCTGACTCTAAACGAAAGAATAATTCCTCCTTTTTTCTGTCATCGTCAAGTTGCGATATAAGGTCGTTGAACCTTTTGTTTTCTTTCTTAAATGCCTCTAGCTCATCCTTTAAAGCCTGATAGTTTCCTAGACCTATAGCCTTCATGGATGCTATCTCTTGTTTAGCATTAGTTAGACGCTGATTTAATGTTTCTTCGTTTTTGTCTTCTGAATTCAATTCAAACATCATATCTTTAAACTTGTAGTAGGAATCATACACGTCTTCGTTAGTGGTTATTGCGTGTTCCCAAACATTATTTAAAGCGTGAATAACAGTAGCGTGGTCTCTGTTAAGTTTACCACCTATCCTTTCTAGACTAAGCTTGGTGTACTCCTTTGCTAGTTTGTAGTACAAAGCTCTTGCCTCTACATACTCTCTCTTCCTTGTGTTCTTACTTATCTCAATGTCGAACTCAGAGTCGACAAAGTTCTTTATGTCTTGTAGTTTCATGGTAGTTAGTTTTAGTAGATAAGTAAGGGAGCCGAAGCTCCCTGTACTATCCTTAGGTTAGAATTGTAATCCTAGAATCCTAGGTCATCAGAAAGATCTTCAGCAACTACAACTTCAATCTTCTTAGCAGAAGACTTCTCTTTTAAGTAGTCACCTAATTCGTCAGCTCTTTCTTGAGCCATCTTAGATACTTCATTTCCAATTGGTTTTCCAACTGTAAAGACAGGTACGCTATACTTAACGCTACCTTTCTTCTCGTCTTTAGACTCAGTGATTTCAACCCACTGATTGTCTAAAAGATTTTCTTTTTCTCCGTAGAAGTCCGACCACTCCTTTACAACTGCACCCTTGAATGCAAAGTTTGCAATGGTTCCATCCTCCATCATAACGTAAACGGATCTGTTGTACTTACCTCCAGCGTTTACAATCTTAGGCTTGATGTCCTTGTAAAGACCTTCAGCAATAACACCGCCCTTAAAAGAACGTACTGTCATCTCTTCTGATCCAATCCAGAAAACCTCGTTAGCGTAAATACCGCTGTTACTAGCATCACTAAATCCTTTTACCGTGTGGTAGTGCTGAAGGAATGCAAACTTCACCGGTAGCTTAAGCTCTACCTTTTCGCCTAAAGCCTTATCGTAGTAGCTGAACGACTTGTCGTTCGACTTCCACTCTAAGTACTTAGAAGTTGGGTTGTTGTTTGCTTGTGTTTCTTGTGCATGATTAATTCGTGCCATAATAAAAAATGTTTAAATTACGAGGGATAATGCCGCCCCCGCTTCGGCGTACGATGCAAATATATATATATTGTTAATAAAAAACAACAAAAATGTTATTTATTTTTTCCCCGTTCAATTTTTTCCCCGTTGATCCAGTACTCTTTTATATATTTTGACTCAACAGCAGGGCCATTTTCTCTGTGTCTTAAACCTTTACGGTACCAATGCTTTTCTCCATCAGAGTACTCAACAGCAGGAAGGTCTCCGTCTCTGTGAAGACAGTTATACACATACCAATATTTGTCTCCATCTTCTGACTCAATAGCCGGGCCGTCTCCCCTTTTCCTGTGAAGAATCCCTCTCTTGTACCATTCTTTTCTTCCAGATTTAAAAATTTTAGCTGGGCCATCCTCTCTACTAAATCTTCCGTCAATTAGGTATAATACATCTCCGTGTTTATTCAAAACAGCCGGGCCATCTTCTCTATGGATAAGTCCACTCTTGTACCATGTTTTGTTTCCGTCAGTCCACTCAATGGCTGGCCCATCTTCTCTATCTAGTACGCCGTCGGTAAACCACTGCGTCATAAGGTTTGTTACCTTTTTCATGTCACTAAAGTATTATAACACCCTTCTCGTTTTTAGGGTAGTCTTCGTACCCAACAACATCACCGGTGTCTAAGTATCTTTTCCATTTAGCAAGGGCGCTTGTGTAAGCCTCTCTGCCTCTATCTATGTGCTCATCTCCTAATGTATAACACTGAACCGAGTAAGGGTTATTGGTCTCTATTGCGGTAAAGACAAAGTTTTTTGGGTCAACACCTAGCACGTCGCTATAAAAAGCGCACTGAAGGTGGTAACCGTACTTGTAAACGTCCCTCATAAATCCTTTAGGTGAGTTGTCCTGACAAGTTTTAGGGTCGCTTATAAACCCCTCCTCTTCGTTGTAGCAGTCAGGTCTAACCTTAACAAGAACTCCATTAATCTCTGAGTAGAACGAAGCTTCTTTGATGCCTTCGTTAAAGTACATCGCTTCTTTGTTGATAGTGAAGTTCTCCATTATAGCGTCTTTTATAGCTATAGTCTCCTGGTCAACCAACTCCTTACCCTTAGCAAGTTCTAAGTACCTAGCGTACTCATCCTTACCGGCCTTTGTTCTCTTGTCTACCTTTGGCATTACAAAGTAATCACTCTCGAAGTTGTGTGGCTCCAATATGGCTGTGTGGATCAGCGTGCCTAAGCTAAGCGATGAGGTGTTGAATGGTTTTTGATTTAAGTAGTGCATCACAGACTTCTTGTGTATAGTCTTTAGAGCTGATGAGCTCACGTACCTTTTGTTGCCATGGTACGCGTCATTAGATTCGATTTTAGTTTTCATAGTTTAGCCTTTAGTTCATTAATAGTTTCTTTTAGTTCGTTGTATGGTTTAGATCCTTTTGGGGCACTTTTAAGAGCCCTCTCGTACCTTCCAACCCTGAAGTAGTTAACTCCGTACTCAATGTCGTACTCAAGCGCGTGGTACACGTCTGAATCTACTTCTTGGTATATATCTGTTTCGGTCGATAAAACAAATACCCTACCGTCCTCTAATACAAATTTTAGGCCCTTGTATATAACGGACTGTGAATCGTCCTCGTCGATTGTTACCGCCCTATTTTTGTTTCTGAGGTGATAGAATATTTCTTTTACTTCCATTACACTTTCTTTTTTAGGATGTTTGTTTTTCTGTTTAGGTTCATCTTGATAACAAACAAATCAAAGCTTCTAGCCGCTTGTCTCTCATCGTCGTAAGTTCCTAGGTAGTGAGTAACACCCTTTACCGTTGCTTGGGCAGTAAACTTCTTCTTACCCCAAATATTCTTAATGTGAACCCCTCTATATTTTGATGTAGTTTTTATCATACCTGTAAAATTAGTTGTTTAAAGTGGTATTAGCAAGTTTTTTATAAGAAAAATTAGTTTGCCTACTTAAGTTTAATCTTAAAACCTCCATATCGTAGGCTCTCGCAGCCTCTAACTCAGTGTCGTACATACCAACACCTTTCATATTACCATCTACGTGAACTCTAGCCCACCACTTCCCATTACGTTTCGAAACTCCTTTGTATTTAGATGTTGTTTTTCTCATGCCCTTATTTATATATATATATTTATATGTATTTATTATTTTTTTAAATTCTAGAGTAGGGTATAAAGTCAACATATCAACATAAACTCAACGTTTATAAGGGCTGAACTTGTGTTGACAATATGTCGACTTTGCTATTTTGTGTCGAGTTTTATCCTTACATCGTCCCACTTGCCGTATTTTAGGTTGGTGTTAACTAGAAAATCAATACGATTTTTCCACCTCTTGTTCATTCTGTCACGAATTGTCCATACTCCAGACAAGTGTCCGGCGTTTTCGACACATACTTTTTGGCCCATTGTGAAGCCTTTTTTTTCTAGATCCCTAGACACTGCGATTATTCTGTGTGACATAGGTTTTTCCATGTTGATAGTGAAACCCGTAGCGGTTATGTTAGGGGTGTCATCTGTTTGTCCCGGTACTGCGTGGTAGATTGTTGCCACCACACTAACCCATAGTGCTATTGTTTTCATGATATAATCTTATTAAATGATACCTCCTCAGTCTCTCTGAATTGGTCTTTGTTGTTGTTGTACTTATCTACTATGCTCTCTATGATGATTAAGTCTTCAATAGATGCAGTTTTAAGCGTGTCTACGAGACTTTCTATCTTGTTTAGTATGTTGGTGACCATCTCCGGGTCGTTGTCATACATAGTCTTGTAGTACTGCTCAGTGAATCTCTCTAGCGAGCCGATACACTTGTTCAGGTCTCTCTTAAACTCTTGCTTATAAAACCTAGTGCCAACGAGCGAGTCGTTGACCTCAAGCAAGAGTTGTGATAGTATCAGTGATTTTGTTACGTCCATCTGTTGACTGTTTAATTATGAAGTAAAGTGTACCCTTACTGCTGATTCCAAACTTCTCCATTGTCATCTTGTAAGACCTTGTCTTGTGGTAGAAATCCAAAACCTCAGAGTGGTCATGTTTCTTTACAAAAGAAGTAGCGTGCTTAGCCTTAGCTAGCCTTACTTCCTTTGATATGTCCATCATATTGTCGCTATGCGTTCCAATACCTATGTTGCTTACGTGGTTGTTGGTGGAGTCACCGTCCAGGTGCCTAACGACAGTCCCTGGTTCGTAAATTTTGTCCCCATACTTTTGGTAAGCAATCAATCTATGTGAGCGTACGTTTCTGCACTTACCATCTACCTTAATAGTTAAGAAGTGGTAACCGTTTCGCATACATCCAATGTTTTCTTTCTTAGTACTGCTTACTATGCCTTCGTCAGATACTCTGTAGCCTCTCTCGTGGGCTAACTTTTCTAGTCTACTGTATTTCATTTAAAAGTGCTTTTAATTAAGTGGTAGCAAACTACCACGATTAACATACCAATCATATCGTGTTGAATAGTATTAAGTTTTTTATGTTGTCGTCTACGGATAAGTGTTGGTCGTAGTAGTCGCTGATGAAGTGGTCTAGGTCAACGGGGTTCATGTTAAGTGTCTGTGCTATTTCTAAAAATTCTCGCATAGTGTTTCTATTTGTCCGTAGACTTCGTTAAAATAATCTTGAGCGTCTTCACTGAAGTAGACGTCTCCGTTAAAGTTAATCTCGTAGGTGTTCTCTCCGTACTTTTTCTCCACAAACTCAGTGGCTAAGTCAGACATAAGTTCTATTGTTATTGAATTCATGATTTTAATGATTTTGCGAATTGTTGTGCCATCTCCATTGTTGGAAATGGTTTTGTTGTGTGCTGACCCGTGATTGTCTCGTACGTCACGGTTTTATCTTCCCATACTATTGCTTTCATAGTCTTGAATTTAACTCGTTAGTGTAGTCTATTAACCTATCTGTAGGTAACTTGTACTGCAAGCCTGTTGATAGTGATACAACCTTATACTTAAGGTCGTGATTCATTGCCGTGCTTAGTTCATAGATAACTTCTCTTAGTTCTATTGTGTTCATTTGGCTAGGCACTACACTGCTCAAACCTAAGCGCATTAGAACGCGCGTCAGTTTGTTTTTAAAGTACGCGTTGTCTAACTGCTCTGCCATTTCGATGCATTCTATTAACTCTCTCATATCTCTGTGTAAGGTATTACTAGTCCAATCATTTCAAATACGTGTGACTGTACTTCTTCGCTCTCTAAGACCTCATCTAAGATTGCGTAAGCATCTTCTTCGTTGATGTTAGGATGGTTCAGCATAACGTCTCTGACGTGCCATAGGTT
>Ga0209199_1000732_pt1 | contig 43807 bp, 39 predicted proteins | sample COGITO_mtgs_1105_7_FD_184805 | JGI IMG/M metagenome (GOLD analysis project Ga0209199, IMG submission 184805) | Pelagic marine microbial communities from North Sea - COGITO_mtgs_110523 (SPAdes) (version 2) | ecosystem: Environmental > Aquatic > Marine > Epipelagic ... | reverse complement strand
GTCTGGTTGTATGGGTGCGGTCATGCTGGGCGCAATGATAAAATCTATAAAAATGACTAATATAACAAAAAATGGCATGGCAAAGTACAGATAGTGGTGGGTTGGTTTTTCCAAATTATAACGGGCTTTTAATGGCGCTATTGTAGTCTTGGAAGACAATTTACTCTTTATCGCCAAAGCCGCCATAAAAACACCAAACAACAGGCTTATGATCAATCCTATGACACCCATGTGACTGGCAAACGTATCAACCCGAAGTATCAGCGTGATCAATATAAAAAACCACAATCCCAGATAAAAAGCGAACATCCAAAAATGGCGGCTGCGTGGGGTTGGGTGCTGCGACAGGGCGATAGAGCATCCATCGAGAACGTCTTCCATTAACAACAAGGTTGCGGCTAGAAAACAAATTCTTATGGCCGCGTTACTTGGCATTTGGGTACTGTCCCAGTCTGCGTCAAACATAAGGCAATAATACCCGACGCTCGTCACAAAAGCCGCGTGTGTGAGTGAAAAATAAACTGGATGCCTGTCTCGAAAATTCTGGAGCATTATATCAGTTTCCCTAAAGTAGTCTGATCCGCACCGCATGGATTTGGGGGTAAAAGCGCGGGGGGTGCTGCGGGGTAGCAAGCAAAATTAATCTTTAAAAACGCATTTCTTAGGCCCTTAACAACTTTTGCGCGATTTTTAAAGAGTGGGTGGGTGTGGATTTATCAAAGGCAAAAGTACGCTAGCGCGGGATTTCAAGGACAGGTCCAAATAGTAGATTGTATTACCCATGTGTTTTATGCATGATTTAACCCATATTGATGAATATCCGAATACACTAAGCAGGACTGTCATGAACCAAAGACAATTGGAAGCTTTCCGCGCCACCATGCGCTCGGGCTCGATCACGGCAGCGGCGAAACTGATGCATATCTCGCAGCCCAGCGTCAGCCGGTTAATATCTGATCTTGAACGCTTGGTCGGGTTTGCGCTGTTTGTGCGCGCCGGGCGCGGTCTGGTGACCACGGTCGAAGCCCGGCGGTTTTATCAGGGTGTCGAGGGGATGTTTATCGGTGTCGACAAACTGGAAGCGCTGGCTGACACGATCAGATCAACCTCAAGCGGCACAATTTCGGTTGGGGTAATCCCGTCGCTGTCGACCATCGAGATGCCCAGCGCGGTGGCGCAGATTTACCGCGCCTATGATGATGTGCGCATCATGGTGTACGTGCGCAATACGCCGGCGATTATTGATGCGGTACAGATGCAACAGCTTGATATCGGGATTGTTGGGCGTCAACCGCCCTATGACGGGGTTGAGACCTTGTATCAAACCACGTTGCCTTACGTCTGTCTGGTGCCCGAAGGCCATGCGCTGGATGGCGGTGACGGGGCGATTGACCTTGAAGATATCAGCGCCACAGAACAGTTTATCACCTTTGGCGAAACCGTCCCGGACGGGATGCTGGAAATGGAGCCGGCACTGGCCGATAAACTGCGCCAGCGGTCGCGGCTGTCAGCGGCCAATATGCCGGTTGCGGCGGCATTGGTGCGCGAAACCGGTGCCTTGGCGGTGGTAGATTTCATTTCGGCGGGCATGGCTTGCGGTATGGGGGGTGTGGTGTCGCGCCCGATTGTGCAGCGATTGAAATATCATATCGCGATTGTGACACGGGGTCAGGACAGCCTGTCCATGGAGGCGCGGGCGCTAACGGATGTGCTGATCGATCGGTTTGAGCGTTTGGAAAAATCGCATTAAGCGTTTATGAAAGGCATAATGCATGCTTAGGTATAAAAAGCGGGCGTTTGTGCCATAAGTCCTGAGGTTGATTTTTCTTCATCACTTATTTATGTATTTTTTGCCAGGATACCTGCCAGAGTATTTGCCCGGTATCGGGTTGTCTTACGCGGCCTTTTTGCTTGGGGTTGCCACTCCGGGGCCAAATGTGCTGGCCTTGATCGGTACCTCAACGAGCGTTGGGCGCACAGCGGGAATGGCTTTGGCCATTGGCGTTGCAATGGGTAGTTTAACGTGGGGATTGTTGACGGCGCTTGGGGTGTCGGCACTATTGCTAATCTATGTTTATGCATTGACGACCATCAAAATTATTGGCGGGATATATTTGCTTTGGCTAGCATATAATGCGTTTAAATCTGCGGCGGTGCGATCTGATCTTACGCTCAAAACCCTTGCAGGGGACAGGCGAACGCCCTTTGGATATGCGATCGGGGATATACAGTGCAAATGACCAACCCCAAACCGGCCTTAGCGTGGGTGGTATTATAGCGCTTGGCTCACCCTTCGAGGCCCCGCTCTGGGGGGGTTGGTCATTGTTTTAGGCTGTTTTGGTCTGTCTATCGCGGTGCATCTGACATATGCGCTGGTGTTTTTGACACCCGTTATGTCGAGCCTCAATTTGCGAGCTCGGCGCGGTATTCAGGCGACTTTGGGGGCGTTTTTCACCTTTGTGGGCCTTAAACTTTTGCTCTCAAGGCCCTAAAATTCGGTGTTATGCAAATGGCAGGTCGCTAATTACGCCGGCGTGACGGCCACCCTCATGATATTGCACCTCAACCGGGGTGCCGATATCCCAATGCGCGCGGTCAATCAACGACAGGCCGATATTGCGCTGCAGGCGTGGCGACCAGATACCCGAGGTGATCTGCCCGACCTGATGATCGCCGACCATCACTGGCCAGGGAATTGAACAGGTGGGACAGGCCGGACCGTCAAACATCACGCCGCGTATCTCGCGGGTCACGCCGTCACCGGCGAGTTTTTGCAGGGCCGCGCGGCCAATAAAGTCAATGGACCCATCAAGCTTGCAAAACTTGCTCATGCCAAACTCCAGCGGATTGGTCTCGCGGGTCATCTCATTGCCGTATGAAAACAGCCCGCCTTCAATTCGTTCAATCAGATTGGGGCAGCCTGCGGTAATATTACGGCTTTCACCGGCTCGCCAGACCGCATCCCACAGACCGGGGCCAAACCCGGCGCCATTGAGATAAATCTCAAACCCGCCCTGACGGGAATAGCCCGAGCGCGCAATCAGTTGCGGCGTGCCCTGAAAGTCGAACCAGCCGTATTTGAAAAACCCAACATCGCGGATGCCGTCGCCAAACAACTCTACCAACAGGTCCTCTGCTTTTGGTCCCTGCACCGCTAGCGGTGACACGTCAGGTTCGCAGATCGCCACATCCAGCCGGGCGCCAATCGCCAGCCCTTTGGCATACAGCAGCACGTCACTATCGGCGATCGATAGCCAGAATTTGTCATCACGCAGTTTCAACAGCACCGGATCATTGATGATCCCACCGTTGGTATCGGTGATGGGCACATACAAACAATCGCCTGGTTTGGCCTTGGAAATGGCACGGGGTGTCATCCATTGCACCAGCTGTTCGGCGTCTGGCCCTTCAATTTCAACCTGCCTTTGACACGAGACGTCCCACACCTGAACATGATCGCGCAGATGCCAGTAATCATCTTCAACGCTGGGCTGAAAGGCTTTGGGCAGAAGCATGTGATTAACCACTGAAAAGCCCCGAACACCTGCCGCTTCCACCCGGTCCGTATACGGGGTGCGCCTAATACGGCGCGACATATTAAGACCGTCAGCCATTTACTCTCCTGACCACCAAATTGAGTATGAATTCGGTGAAAGGATCACCGGTATATGATAGCGTGCCGCAGCGTCGGTCATGACAAACCGCACCACGACCTCGTCCATTATCTGCGCGCCGCTGCGTGCGATATCTCTGGCCTGCCAATAGGCACCGGTTGCAAACACCAGCTCATATTTGGCCGCCGGATCGATCACATTTCCGGCGATGTCTTGCACCAGACGACCGCCGTCGTCCATGGCGGTGTCAAACAGCATCTCGCCGCTGCTCAGATTACGCAGGCTGACGGCAATGCCGCCCGCATGTGTGCCGTCAACGCCGTTCAACGTATGAGAGGAGACAACCGCCATTATTCGATCGACGCTTTATCGCGCTTGTCGGACGTGGCGGCAACAATTGGGCTGATCACCCCACGGCATTTGACATTGACGCAGGCGGTTTTGCCGCTGGCCATTGCGCGGCGCAGCGCTGGGGCCAATTGTTCGCGGCACTCGACCAATTCGCCGTGACCACCAAGTCCTTCGAACATCGAATGAAAGGGGATGTCGCGAAAATCAGTGGCGAAATGCTGACCGTTGGAAAACAGCCGCTCTTGTTGCTGGCTGATACAGTCCAACCCGCCGTTGTTATCGATCACCACCACGATGGGCAGGTTTTCCTGAAACGCCGCCTCGATCGAAAGCCCCCCTGATAGAAAGGCACCGTCGCCGCTGATCACCACCACCGATTTATCGGGGTGGGTGGCTTTGGCCGAAATGCCAAACGATACCCCGACACCCAGCAGCGAGTAATTGCCTGGATGCATGATGCCACCCAGTTTTTGACCGTTCCAGCCCGCCATATTAACGGCGATTTCCGACCAGAAATGCGTATTGCCGCCGTCAAAGATCAACCAGTCCTCCTCGCCCAGTTCTGCCTGTACATCCAGTGACAGTTGCAGAGGGTGCATTTTACGACCGGCGGCGGCGTCAGCTGCGGATTCTCCGGCAATATGATCTGACCAATGTTTGACCCAGTCGCCGCGCCGCTGGCGCTGCAGGTCGAACCACGCGTCCCATGTTTTGCCTATATCAAGCAGGGCTGTCAGAAACGCCCCAGGGTCTGATAACAGAACCTCGTCGGCGGCCCGGTTATAATCAAGCTCTTCATGGCTGCCATTGACACAAACCAGTGTGGTGTTTTCGCCAAAGAACGGTGGATTGCCAAAATTCATCTGATTGTCGAGGCGACCACCGATCATTAAAACGACATCGGCTTGTTGAATCGCCTCTTTAGACGGATGGTACTGGTGAAAATCTGCCAGCCCCATATAGGCCTCACATTCTTCGCCGAGTAGTTTTTGGTGGTAGGGCACGTTAAAAATCGGCAGGCGCAGGTTTTTGCCTGCCGTCTCAAGCGTTTTTTCTGCACCCGACCACCAGACGCCGTGACCGCCAATAATTAAGGGTCGTTCGGCGTCTTGCAACAGGCCCATGACCCGCGCCAGTGCGGTGGGATCAGGCCACGCGCGCGGGATGAGGCGAGGGCCACGGATAAAGGGGCGCTCATCAAGGCCGGCATCTTCATCATAGGACGAAAACATCAAATCGACTGGCAGGCTGATGTGCACCGGACCGGGATAGCCGGTGGTGGCCGCCGTCCATGCGCGATCAACAAATTCGCTGATCCGTTCTCCGTCGGTGATCTGAACCGAATATTTGACCAGTGGTGCGGCAATCGCCACATCGTCGATCTCTTTAAATCCGCCTGAGCCCTGCCGTTTGAGCGTCGACGAGCCGGTGACAAAAATCACTGGCGCCCGTTCACCGCCCGCCTCAAGCATTGCCGGCACCGCATTCGCAAACCCTTCAGGGCCCACCAGACAGACGGAAGGTTTGCGGGTAATCCGTGTGTGGCCGTCGGCCAGATGGCCAGCGATCTGTTCGTGGGGACAGTTAATCACGGGCATCTGGCAGTTCATGAAACCTTCAAGCGCCGGGTTGCAGAACCCACCGGCAAGGGTGAAGACGTGATCAACACCTTTTTCTTTGAGTGCGCGGGCGAGGATTTCGCCGCCGCGCAGCCGAGTTTTCTGTGTCATCTATGACCTCCGGTCTGGTGATGTTCCGTCCGTATTTCCGCAATATTTTCTGTGGCAAGTACGGGCAATGATGGTGTTTCTCCATAGAGGCACTGCTGGGTGATATCGGTCACAGAGCAGGTGCCAATCTGTGCCATGGCTGTGCTGATCTCGAGGGTCACCTCATCGAGATACGCACCCAAACCCGGCCCACCTGCGGCACCAAGGGCGAACATAACCGGCCGCCCCAGCATGACAAAATCTGCCCCGAGCGCCAAGGCTTTGACGATGTCCTCGCCATGGCGCACGCCGCTGTCAAAGATTACTGGATAGTCTGGACCAACCGCCGCCCGGATCGGGGGCAGCAATGCTACTGACGGTGGCGCGCTGTCCAATTGGCGGCCACCATGGTTCGAAATCCAAATGGCATCGGCGCCAGCCGCTTGAATATGTTTGGCATCTTCGGTTGAGGTGACGCCTTTGATAATAAGGTCTCCTGTCCAGACCCGTCGCAGTTGGTCTAGAAAAGCCCAATCGGCACCCGCCCGACTACTGTTGCGGTCAAATCCTCCACTGCTGGGATGTTTGTAATTGGCGGTTTCGGGTATGCCATGCCACAGCATCGACAGCGACCACCTCGGATGCAATGCGAAATCAATAAACTGTTTTGGCCCGATGCGAAACGGCACTTCAAAGCCGTTTTTGTGATCTCGTACGCGGCGCGATACCTGAGGCACATCGACGGTCAGGATCAGTTTTTGATAACCGGCCTGTTTGGCGCGCTCGACAAAGCTCATCGTCTGCTTGGTGCTGGCGCTGGCATAAAGCTGAAACCACGCGTTATCTCCGGCCAATTGCCGCATATTCTCAAGGGGTATCGAGGCGGCCGTCGAAAGGCCAAGCGGGATGTTTCTGGCGGTACATTGGCCAGCCATAATCAGGTCAGCTCCGGGGTAGGTCAACCCACACATGCCCATTGGAGCAATCCCAAAAGGCGCGTCAAACCTCTGTCCCAAAAGATGGGTTTCGAGGCTCCGTTCGGTGACATTGCGCAGGACACGAGGTTGCAGATTGACCGCATCAAAACCGGCACGATTGCGCGCCAGCGCAGTTTCCCGGCCTGCGGCACCGTCGATAAAATCATAAATCATCCGGGGCAGACGGCGCTTTGCCGCCTGTCTGGCATCGTCATAACTGACAATTTTCGCCCCAAGGGCTAGGCGATTCTTACCTGTGTTTTCGTGCGCCGGCATTGTGACTTTCCTAGATATTGAGCAGACCATAGAGTGGTTTAACCCAATAGAGCAATTCGCTTTTTTTCGGCAATCTATAGGTGTGCGCTATGGTTCCGGCTGTGGGGTCCGTAGCGAATAAACTGACGTCAGCCCATCATGCTCAGACTTAAAATACCTAGAAATGTCAATGAAACGCAGATCCAGTGGGCGCGAGTCATTGGCTCTTTAAGAAACGCCCAAGCCAGAATAATCGTGACCATCCCAAAAATTGATGAGGTGACAGTGGCATATTCACTGTGTGGCCATAACCCGGCAAGGCTCACACAGCCAAGCGCCAGCGTGTCCAACCCACCCATGCCAATCAACAGCGGCAGCTGTGCCTTGGTGGGTTTAACCTGTTGGTGCCCGACAAAACCCATGGTGAGAACGGTGCTAAAGGCGACGGTTCTGGTGATAAGCATGCTTAATGCTTCGTCACCTGCTGCCACGGCAGATTGACCAAATCCAAAAGTTGCGGCAAACATGGCGGCTGATGTCGTGGCCCAGATTACAGCTTTGTTTTGGTCTGGGCCTTTTTGACTATTATCTGAAAGGATGGCGACCCCGGATACGCCTATCAGGATGGTGAGCACCGCGATCCATTGCGTCACCGACACAGCTGTGCCTGTGGCAGCGCTCCAACCAACCGACAGGATTGGATAGGCACAAATGATGGGTGCGACCAGACGGACTGGTCCGATGCTAAAGGCAATATAAAGTGCAACGGCGGCCACTGCGAAGCTGAGCCCAGAGGCGATGCTGAGCTGATAATATAGCGCTGTCATCCCCGCCGGATTGCTGGACACCACGGCAACGCCAGTCAAGATGACAATGCCACTGGCCAAAACCGTTAGTAAGCTGGCAAAAATACCAGAAGATTGGCTGACGCTGCGGACACAAAAGTCATGCAAACCCCAAGCAAGGGCCGCGCAAATCCCAAGACATAAAGTAATCATCGTGTTGGCAATGGCCCCTGTATTGTGTTGCTGCCAGACAAACACCAATGCCCATGGTAGCCTACACAATTCTATGGTTTTTGGAGGCTTTTTGCCAGCCAAAAGAGCGCCCTTGGTTGTTAGGCGCTCTTGGATAGATCATAGTCTGCACGAGTGCAGAGGCCGGCTGGTAACGTGTTTTCAGATATCCAGCGTGTTGTCTTTTTCCCAGCGCGAGAAATGCGACACAAAAGAATCCCATTCTTGATGTTTCATCTTGAGATACGCATCTGAAAATTCCTTCCCCATAGCGGCTTTCAGACCCTTGTCTTTGTCGTATTCCCGCAGGCCATCCAGCATATTGAGCGGAAGTTTCGGGGCGCCGCGTACCTTATGGCCCTCGGCGTACATGTCGATATCCCACCGTTTGCCAGGGTCGGCTTGGGTTTGTACTCCGTCTAGACCGGCGGCTATGATCACCGCTTGCAACAAATAGGGGTTTACCGCGCCATCAGGCAAACGCAATTCAAACCGGCCCGGGCCGGGCACGCGGACCATATGTGTACGGTTATTGCCGGTCCAAGTGACCGTATTGGGTGCCCATGTGGCTCCGGACATGGTGCGTGGCGCGTTGATGCGTTTATAGCTGTTAACCGTGGGGTTGGTAATCGCGGCCAGTGCACTGGCGTGTTTCATAATGCCACCAAGGAAATATTTTCCCTTTTCAGACAGACCCAACTCGCCGGTTGGCCCTTCACCTTTGTCGGTGGCAAAGACATTAATTTTTGATGCAGCGCCGGGCGCATCCCAGACTGAGATATGGGCATGGCAACCGTTGCCAGTTAACCCTTCGATCGGTTTGGGCATAAAGGTGGCGCGCAGCCCGTGTTTTTCAGCGACCGATTTGGTCATAAATTTGAAAAAGCTATGGCGGTCGGCGGTGACCAGCGCATCGTCAAAGTCCCAGTTCATTTCAAACTGGCCGTTGGCATCCTCGTGGTCGTTTTGGTACGGGCCCCAGCCCATCTCCAGCATATAGTCACAGATCTCGCGGATCACTTCATAGCGCCGCATTACCGCTTGTTGATCATAGCAGGGCTTGGCTGCTGTATCGAAGGGATCCGAGATTTTATCGCCTTCGGGGGTGAGCAAAAAGAACTCGGCCTCGATACCGGTTTTGACATGCATGCCCTCAGCGGCGGCCTCATCAACCAGGCGGCGCAACACATTGCGTGGGGCTTGGGCAACATCTTGGCCTTCCATGACACAATTTCCCGCCACCCAGGCCACTTCTGGTTTCCATGGCAGTTGAATCACTGACGCCGGATCTGGTACCGCCAGCATGTCGGGGTGTGCGGGGGTCATATCGAGCCAGGTAGCAAAACCGGCAAAGCCAGCACCGTCTTCCTGCATATCCGCAATCGCCTGCGCCGGAACCAGTTTCGCCCGTTGCCCACCAAAGAGGTCGGTAAATGAAATCATAAAATATTTGACGTCGTTTTCTGCCGCAAATGCAGCGAGATCAATTGTCATAGTTTGTATCCCTTTCCCAAAATTCAATGGTGAATAGCCAATCGCCAAAGGCCCCTTTTGTCATTTGGGTCTTTAGTGTCTTGTGTATTAATATCCCTTTCCTGGATACCAATTTGTGCCAGCAAGCGGAATGCCGGTCATTGCTGCGGCCTCAAGCGTCAATGCGCAAAGATCCTCTGGCTCAAGATTGTGCAGATGGTTCTTACCGCAAGCGCGGGCGATAGTTTGTGCCTCAAGAGTGAGAACCTTGAGATAGTTTTTTAAGCGCCGCCCACCTTCTATAGGATCGAACCGTGCCATCAACTCTGGATCTTGAGTGGTGATACCCGCTGGATCAAGCCCTTCGTGCCAGTCGTCGTAGGCCCCACTTGTTGTACCCAGTTTTTGGTATTCCGTTTCCCATTTTGGATCATTATCTCCCAGTGCAATCAATGCGGCCGATCCAATGGCCACTGCGTCTGCCCCCATGGCCATAGCCTTGGCCACATCGGCGCCAGTTCGAATGCCTCCTGATACAATCAACTGGACTTTGCGGTGCATGCCAAGATCCTGCAGGGCCTGAACCGCGGGACGGATGCAGGCGATGGTTGGCAGGCCAACGTTTTCGATAAACACGTCTTGTGTTGCGGCCGTGCCGCCTTGCATGCCGTCCAATACCACCACATCCGCACCAGCTTTGACCGCGAGCGTGGTATCAAAATAGGGGCGTGTGCCACCAATTTTGAGATAGATAGGTACTTTCCAGCCGGTAATTTCGCGTAGTTCAAGGATCTTGATCTCAAGATCGTCAGGGCCGGTCCAATCGGGATGACGACAGGCAGAGCGCTGATCGATACCCTTGGGCAGGTTGCGCATTTCCGCCACCCGGTCACTAATTTTTTGGCCCAGCAACATGCCGCCACCGCCTGGTTTTGCGCCTTGGCCAACCACGATCTCAATCGCGTCGGCTTTGCGAAGGTCATCAGGGTTCATACCATAGCGCGACGGCAGATATTGATAGACCAGTTTTGATGAATGCCCGCGCTCTTCGGGGGTCATGCCGCCATCGCCAGTGGTGGTCGAGGTGCCCGCTTCCGAGGCGCCGCGGCCCAGCGCTTCTTTTGCCGGTCCCGACAGAGCGCCAAAGCTCATCCCGGCGATTGTTACAGGGATATCCAACTCGATTGGGTTGGCGGCAAAGCGGGTACCCAATTTGACACTGGTCTCACATTTTTCGCGGTAGCCTTCTAACGGGTAGCGCGAGATTGAAGCGCCGAGAAATAGCAGATCATCGAAATGGGGAACCTTGCGTTTGGCGCCACCGCCCCTAATGTCATAAATACCGGTGGCTGCGGCACGGCGAATCTCGGCATTGACGGGGTTACTAAACGTTGCGGATTGGATCGGTTCAGTGCGCGGTATGGCGCTTTTTTCGTCTTTCATGGTCATCGTCCTTAATATGCGCCGGCGTTATCGACGTCAAAATTATACAGCTGGCGAGCTGAGCCATAGCGTGTAAATTCTTCCGGTTTTGCATCTGACCCGGCTTGTGTCAGCAGCTCTGTCAGATGGGCCAGATGTTCTGGGCGCATTTCTTTCTCGATGCAATCCGCTCCGAGGCTTTTGACCGAACCGCGAACAAACAGCTGCGCCTCGTACAGGCTATCGCCCAGTGCCTCGCCAGCATCACCACAGACGACCAGAGTGCCAGATTGCGCCATGAAGGCAGACATATGCCCGATATTGCCATGCACAACGATATCGATGCCCTTCATCGAAATGCCGCAGCGAGAAGAAGCATTACCTTTTATCACGAGCAGGCCGCCGTGGCCTGTCGCCCCGGCGTATTGGCTGGCATCGCCGTCAATAATCACCGTGCCTGACATCATATTTTCAGCCACGCCCGGCCCGACTGAACCTTTAACATTGACTGTGGCCTGCTGGTTCATACCGGCGCAATAATAGCCAGTCGAGCCGTTGACGGTGACCTCAATTGGTGCATCCAGTCCCACTGCGATCGCATGGCTGCCACGTGGGTTAATGATATTCCAAGCGGTTTGGTTGGTATTGGTTTTTTGCGCATGAAGCGTGGCGTTCAACGTACGCAGATCGTTCTGTTCGAGGTCGAATGTTTGCATGTCAATGATTCCAGAAATAAACAGTTGCGGGCTCGGGTTCCCATACGCGAGCCTGATCGATGCCGGGCAGGTTGACCAAGGCGCGGTATTCCGATCCAAACGCTACATATTGATCGGTTTCGGCCATGACGGCAGGTTTACAGGCAATCGGGTCGCGCACAACACCAAAGCCGTCTTTGGTGCCGACCACAAAGGTAAAAAATCCGTCAAGATCTTCAAGACTGCTGTCCAGTGCTTCGCCTAATGTGCTGCCTTGCTGCATCTTCCATGTAAGATAAGCCGCTCCGACCTCGGTGTCGTTTTCGGTCTCGATATGAATGCCTTCGCGGCGCAGCTCGCGGCGCAGGCTGTTGTGATTGGACAGTGATCCGTTGTGGACCAGACATTGATCAGGTCCGGTTGAGAACGGGTGCGCACCCATCGTGGTGACGGCAGATTCTGTGGCCATGCGGGTGTGTCCGATGCCGTGGGTGCCGGACATTTTTCTAACGTCAAACCGTGCAGCAACGTCGCTGGGCAGCCCGACCTCTTTATAAATCTCGATTGTGTCGCCGGCACTCATCACCCGCAGTTCGGGGCGCAGTTCACGCAGAGCGCTGCGGGCGGTATCGATGCTGTTGCTTGGTATGTGCAAGACAGCATGAGTGTCTTTGCGATTGAGGCTGACGTCCACGCCGATTGCAGCACTAAGATCTGCGGCTAATGTGACAAAATCTTCAGTCCCATTGTCAGATTGGACAGTCAATTTTTTCTGCGTGTTGACCTCGTTGCCATAGATCGCAATACCCGCACTGTCGGGGCCTCGGTCTGTCATTGTCACAAGCATTTCAGTTAGCATTTCACCAAGGTGAGGCTCTAGTGTTTTATCTTTCAAAAATAATCCGACGATTCCGCACATTCACAAAAATCCTTATCTTGAGTATGTAGACTTTATCGTACTCTAGATTCGACGATTCCGCAACTGCCAAGAAATTTATTTTCATTTAAGGCAAGTCGGGTGCGCATAAAAAATAACGGCCGGCAAATTGCTTCACCGCCCGTTTATGCCTTGGTACTCTAGGACTTTAGTATCTGTCTATTGCTTGCGTTGCCTCTGAGCCTTTAAAGCTGTTTACCGCGTCTTCCAGTTCTTTGCTTTCAGCGTCAAACTGCATGCGATGCCAGCCAAGCCAGAAGAGAACTCCAAGGACTGTCATGGCCACTTCCCAGCCTTGAAACGGGTACACGGCCCCAACAGTCCCTAGATCAACCGCCCAACTTTCATATCCAATCGTTGACATAGTGTCGTCTCCCTATTTTTGTGCCACAGCGGCTTTTTCGGCGGCGATGACGTCGCTCTTCGCGGCCTCAAAAGCCTTGTTTTCAGAAAAATCTAACCCTTGCAGTTCAACCTCTCTTGGGATGCGTAAAACGCCAGCGGCTTGCTGTATCTTGGCCAGAGCCCATCCCGGTAGAAACCCAAGCAGACCAAACATAATCACCGCTCCAATCAATTGCCCAAGTGGATTGACCGTTGCATAGCCGTCATAGGGCGAAGATGGCGCCCCCCAAAGAACAAACCCTGCAATGATCAGACCCACGACGCCTGAATAACCGTGCACGGCAACGGCGCCGACGGCATCATCGATTTTGAACTTGCGCTCGACCCAGAAATGAAGCCGGTAGACAATCACCACACCGATTGCGGCGACCAACATGGCCTGAATAGGGTGGTACAGATCATTGCCTGCAGAGGCGGTAATGATGCCCGCCAATCCGCCCGAGAATGTCCAGAAAGCATCCCCTTTGGAAACGATATAGGCTGCCATTAACCCGCCTGACAATGACATCAGGAAGTTGAAGGTGATTGCCGATAAAGTGGTGGGTGCCAGATAGATATTGGTGGCGGTCCAGGTGGTTCCTGTAATTTGGCCGTCAATTACTTCGGGTGAAATAATCGGAACGTTGCAAGCGGCATAAAATCCCCAAAAACCAGTGTAGATCAAAAAGATTCCAATGGTAAGCAACCATGGATTGTGCGGTGGGATATCGCGCGGGGTGCCATCTGCGGCAAATTTGCCGATCCGTGGTCCGAGAACCAACAGCAGACCCAGCGCATAACCGCCGGCAATGGCATGGATCACGCCTGACGCATAGGCATCGTGATAGCCCAACACCTTGACCATCCAGCCATCCCAATGCCAGCCCCAGGCGGCGTCTATAATCCACCAGACTGATCCGATCATAACCGCATGCAGCCAAAGTGCGCTTGATCTTATACGCTCGATCACAGAGCCAGAAACAATTGATGCCGCTGTCCATGAAAACAATAGAAACGCCGCCCAAAAAACGCCGGTGATCCGGTCTTCGAGGTTGGTGCCCATATTCTCTGACCATGGAGTATAAGACGCACCGACTGCAAAGTCGATGCCGCCTATTCCGGGAAAGGCGTTGGGGAAAGCCCAGTAAATCCACCAGCCAAAGAAAAAGAATGTTACCGTGACCAGGGGAATGATCATGATATTTTTAAGTAGAGTATGAAGATGATTACGACGACGGCTGGCGCCGACTTCATACATACAGAATCCCACGTGAATTAGGAACATAAAGACCACTGTCACCCAGTAATAAAACTCTGTGAATATTGTAGTCAGTGCGTTTAAATTTCCATCCAAATCCCAGTCTCCCTTTGAAAAATTTTAAATTAATATCAGAAGCTAAATATACTGAAATAATGTATCTTCTTACTATAGTATATATATGCACATACTTCCCATTGGGCCTGACATGTCAACTGTGTTCTGATTTTTAGGGTATTTTTGCAGGATTTTTCCACAGGGTTGACCACATTGTTTGTGGCTCTTGCCCTATAGATTGGTCTGAAAAACCTTGTTGCATAATCAGTTAAGGACATCCTGATTTTTGGCAGAAAAACGTTTCGAAATATCTCTCTCAGCAGGGAATAGCATATTTAAATTCATACTTAAAGTTGTATTATGATATTTAAATTCGCTCCTAAACTAACCTTTGGTAACTTGGTCTAAAATTGTCCTACTGATTCGGTTCTTAACATCGTGTCCACTGAATTGATTAGCCATGTTTAAGAAGAATATATTTCTAGTAAATAAGCTATAATATTAAAATTAGTGAAAAGCTGTCCTATCTGTATTCATACCAGATAATAACCCTATACCGTTGAGTTATCGAAAAATAAACTGTTCATGCAATAGAACATTAAGAAACATTTTTTACACAAAATAAATTTTTCTGGAATTGAACTAGTTGGAGTGGTAACAAATATCCATACTACAGTGACTTAATACAATAGTAGGTAAGAATATTTTTGATTTAGGTATGTCCTTATTAACCTACAGGGAGAAAAACTGTGGAAGAACAATTAGCGGAACTGGCGGCCAAGCTGGCAGTGGTCGAATCAAAATCAAACGTGACTAATACAATGTTTGCCGAAACCTTTTACTATGTAACAATTCCCTTGATGATCCTTATTCATGTTGGCTTTTTAGCCTATGAAATGGGTGCGTCGCGGACCAAAAATGTGTTGACATCCGGGGTCAAAAATATTCTCGCCTTTGCCTTTGTTATCCCGACTTTCTATTTCTTTGGGTGGTGGGTTTATTGGGGCTTCCCGACAGGGCTGACCTTCTCGGAAGGTCCGGCTGGTATCTCTGGCGCGGCCTATGCCAATGCCATCGCTTGGGGATGGGGCGAAAGTGCTCAGTATATGGGGCCAAATATTGTCGATCAAGCCTCTGGCGTTTTCTTTGGGGCTTTTGCTCTGTTTGCCGCGACAACAGCATCGATTATGTCCGGCGCAGTGATCGAGCGAATTCAAACGGTAGGTTTTGTAATCCTAGCTGTCATTTTGGGCTCGTTTGCTTGGGTCGTTGCAGCCGCTTGGGGTTGGCATGCTGATGGCTGGCTGGTCACTCAATTTGGCGTACATGATTTTGGCGCCGCGGGCCTTGTGCACGCCGTCGCTGGTTTCTTTGCGCTGGGCGTTTTGATTGTACTGGGTCCACGGATTGGCAAGTTTAACGCGGACGGTACGGCAAATCACATTGCCGGGCACAACATGCCGCTGACAGTAATCGGCCTTATGCTGATCATCGTCGGATTCTGGGGCTTTTTAATGGCTTGCGTTATTGTACCAGGAGAAGCGTGGTCTTGGTTCGGTGATAAACCGTCGACCATATATGGCACGCCGATTACACTGTCGGCCCTGTCCTTCAATATCCTTATGGCCATAGCAGGCGGAATCATTGGTGCTTGGATCTGGACAAAAGATCCCTTCTGGATGATGTCGGGCGCGCTTGCGGGCATTATCTCGTGTGCTTCTGGTCTGGATATCTATTATCCGGCACTGGCGTTTATCGTCGCGTTTAGTGCAGGTCTTATTTTGAGGCCCTGCGCCGACTGGCTTGAACGGCGCGGCATTGATGATGCGGTTGGCGCGGTGACGGTGCACGGAACGATTGGCCTTTATGGTGTTGTAATGCTCGGTGTGTTTGCCTCAGGTTTCCCAGCGCTGCAAGGGGTTGCAGGCGAAGCACCAACCATCAGTTTCTCTGGCCAAGTTGTCGGGGCTGTGGTGTTTGGTCTGCTGGGATTCGTCCCGGGTTATATCAGCGCTTTCATTCTCAACCAATTGGGCATGTTGCGCACACCTGAAGCCGCCGAAATTCTGGGCTTGGATCCGACCAAAGTTCCAGCACAAGGCTATCCCGAAGGGATCCCTGCTTCACTTCAACCTGCTGAATAATTGTAAAAATAAAAAGGAGATAAGCTATGGGTTTTCCCTATGAAAGTGCAAGTTGGGATGTTGTAGATGGTGCAATGTTTGTAGGTGCGGGTGGCGCTGCGCCGGGGTTATATACCTTCGTTGCTGCTGTGATCTGCGTTGTCGTGCTTTGGAAAGGTAATAAATCAGAGCATGATTGTTACGCCAAAGTTGAAAAGTAAGGTCTGAAATACATTAAAAGGCCGCTGTTTCAGCGGCCTTTTAGTTTGAACGTCTATGTGATTTCTGACAAATATTAACAATCTGCGATTTATCCCCTATCAGTAAAACCCTGCCTAGCCGACCTGAGGATAGGAAATCACTGACAGATAGCGTGCGGGCAACTTAACCAAAACTTCTGGACCATGGGCCGCATCTGCATCAAAAAACAGCGTATCACCGGGCTTAAGAGCATAGACCTGATTGCCGTGGCGATAATCTATTTCGCCTTCCAACATATAGAGCATTTCGATACCATCATGCTGAAACATCGGAAAAACATCAGACTCTCCACTAAGTGTGATCAAATAGGGTTCCACAATCACACCGCTGGCGTTTGAGCCGACGTGTCCTAAAAGATTATATTGATGTCCAGCACGGGTGCCGGCCCGCTCGGTCTCGACACCCTCGCCTGATTTGGTATGGACTGCGGCGCGCGGTTCTTCAAAGCGGCGGAAAAAACTGGTCACTGGAACGCTCAACGCCCGCGACAGGCTTTGCAAGGTGGTCAATGATGGTGAGGTATGCCCGTTCTCGATTTTTGACAGCATGCCAATTGACAGACCGGTCATTTTTGCCAATTCGGCAACGGTGATTTGTTTCTGTCGCCGATAGGCCCGAACTTCACGTCCAATCGCCACTTCGAGATTTTTCTCTCGCTCACCACTAACGCGGTGCGGGTCTTGTGCCAGTTTAGCGGCGGTCATTAAACTCTCCGATACGACTAAAAAGATGGATACTACCCGATACTATATGATAATGACAACCTGTGCGCAGTATAATCCCTTTCTGGTTTACGGAACCGTTTTTGTTGGCGGTACCGCGCATGAAGACGCCATCAGAGTGATATAATATGTACCAAAATAAAGAAAAAATCGTTCTTGGGTTTCTCATCTTTCCAGGGTTTCCGATGTCATGCCTGACATCGGCGATTGAACCGCTGCGCGCAGCAAATGAAATTGCCGGTACCGAGATCTTTGTCTGGAAGTTGATTTCTGAGAACGGCGCCCGTGTCAAATCAAGTGCAATGGTCAACTTTGACCCTGATCTGACCCTCGATGCCGCTGATGATCTTGATTTTCTGATCCTTCTCAGCAGTCCCTTGGCACAGTTTGAAGATTCCAAACACGCCAATGGCCGCCTGCGTCATCTGGCGCGTCATGGTGTACAGATGGGGGGGGTTAGTGGCGGTGTGTTTCCTTTGGCCCGTTCAGGATTACTCGCGGGCAGCACCTGCAGTGTGCATTGGTGTTATGAGGCCGCATTCGAGGCAGAATTTCCTGATCTGGCCACCACTGATAATGTGATTTTAATAGATCGTGACCGGTTCACCGCGTCCGGCGCTGCGGCTGCTTTTGATCTGATGCTGCATCTCGTGGAAGAGCGACTTGGAGGAACGATCACAACCGAAGTTGCCTGCTGGTTCCAACATCCGTTGATGCGCGGCGAGGGGGTCCGTCAACGCATTCCGACGTCAAAACGCGAAAGCACCGCGGACATGTTGCCCACCCCGGTTGCCCAAGCGGTTGCAATTTTTGCAGAGCACATCACCCATCCACTGGATGTTGCCGAAGTGGCCGATATGGTCAACGTCTCAACACGACAGTTGGAGCGCAGCTTTAAAAAGGCAACCGATCAAAGCCCGTCTTTGTATTACCGCCAGCTGCGGGTCAATGCGGCCCGCCAATTGGTATTGTATTCAAAAGACAGTATGACTGAAATCGCCAATGCTGTTGGCTACGCCAATGCGACGCCCCTGATCCGCTATTACAAAAAGGCTTTTGGTCTCTCACCGCAGGATGATCGTAGAAAAATCAATCTGTTCCGGGTGCAGTCCAATAAACCACTTCCAACGGTGTGATGGGATGTTAGCCCAAGCTCTTGGCGGCCGTGCACAGCGCATGGTGTAGCGAGCCAGCCGAAGAGCGCGGGCATAATACGCTGAACCTGTGACCTGCAGTCCAGCAAATGATAAAGCACCCCAGATGTTCGATTGCGCTGCGACTGACGCTGTCTTTGGTCATGGCTCTGGCATTCAGTGGACAAAGTCGCTCGAACATCGCCACCGTTTTTTCGCCCTCGACATCAAACCGTGCCCATCCGTCAGTTTGCTCGGTGACCGAGGCGCTGGATGTAAAGCCAGTTCGCAGCATATTGGCAAGATCTTCATGGGCGTCATGTGCGGCCATAATCATCCACTGATCTGGCCCCATCCAAAACGCAGTCATTTCAGACCCACAACTGACTTTGCCGACCTCGGGCAAATCGGTACCGATCAGGCTTGGGGCGATTTTGTGGACCGTTGCCACTTGCCCGTGACGCGCGCTCACTGAGGCCAGCGCCCAATTTGGCTGTTCGGAAATGCCCAAACCTGGAAAACTGTCAGTCTGCGCGGTCGTGCCGCCCAGTGGGGTAATTGCTATGAGGTCATGCACGCAGACGTTCTCCTTCGGGGTCAATGAAATGGGCGCTGACCACTTCAATCTGGATATCAGAGCCGGTTAGTGGGCTGACAGCGCGTATAATTTCGCCTTTACGGTCGCCGCCATTTTTCAAAAAACCAATACCGATTGAGCTGCCAAGGCAGGGCGAGTAGGCTGCCGAGGTGATATAGCCCTGATCGTTTGCTGCGTTGGCCAGGGTGTCTTTTGCCATCAAATGCGCACCGGCGGTGACCTTTTCGTTGCTGTCCACCGGCTTAAAACCGACAAACATCAACATATCGGATTGATTCAGCCCTTCGCGTTCAGACAGGATCGATCCGATACTGTCTTTCTTCTTGGATACCATCCGTCCCATGCCAAGGTTTTGGGCGCTGGTGGTTCCGTTCAATTCGTTGCCGGCGGCATGGCCTTTTTCGATCCGCATTACACCCAGCGCTTCGGTGCCGTAAGGCACCACATCAAACTCTTCGCCCGCAGCCATCAACTGCCGCATCAACGCATCGCCATAGCGGGTCGGCACCGCAATCTCAAACGCCAATTCGCCCGAAAAAGAAATTCGAAACAATCGTGCTTGCAGACCACCGCAGACAGTGATTGCGCCACAGCCCATAAACGGGAAAGCTTCATTTGAGATGTCGAAAGCTGGATCGATGATCTTGCGCAACAAATTGCGTGAATTTGGCCCTGCCACGGCGTATTGGGCCCAGGCCTCGGTGGTCGATATCAGCTGCACGTCAAGATCGGGCCACAGGCATTGACGGGCAAATTCCATATGCCGGTACACACCAACCGCATTCGCGGTGGTGGTGGTCATCACGAAATGATCCTCACCCAATCGCGCTGTGGTGCCATCATCCATGGCGATGCCATCTTCGCGCAGCATCAACCCGTAGCGGGTTTTGCCAATGGCTAGCTTAGCAAAGCCGTTGCAGTATATCTTGTTGAGAAAGCTTGCGGCATCACTGCCCTGCACGTCAATTTTACCCAAAGTAGTCACATCGCAGACGCCGACGGATTTGCGGGTTGCCAAGACCTCGCGGTCAACTGACTGGCGCCAGTGGGTCTCGCCGGCTTGTGGGAACCACTGTGCCCGCAGCCACATGCCAACCTCGACAAAGGCGGCGCCCTGTTCAGTGGCCCACTTATGGCTTGGGGTCAACCGTGTCGGGCGGAAATCTGCGCCGGTAGAGCGGCCTGCAAAAGTACCAATAGCCACTGGTGTATAGGGGGGTCGAAAGATTGTTGTGCCAGTTTCGGGAATTGATTTTCCGGTCAATTCGGCCATCACGGCAAGCCCACCCATATTGGATGTTTTGCCCTGATCGGTGGCCATGCCCAGTGTGGTATAGCGTTTCAGATGTTCCACCGAGCGAAAGTTTTCTTGATGGGCGAGTTTGATATCTTTTACCGTCACATCATTTTGCTGGTCGAGCCATGCCCGCCCGTTACCGGATTTCACATACCAAAACGGTGTGATATTTACCTTGCTGTCCTCGGTCTGGGGCTGTGCCTGTACGCTGGCACTGATGCCGATGTCTGACAGGGCAGCGGCAGCAGCTGCGGCGCCTTTTGCAAGCGCCGCAGCGGTGCTGAAATCGCCTTGGGCTGCGCCGGCGACCAACATGCCTTGCGGCAAGTCACTGCCGGGACAAAACGCTGCCAGTTTTTCATTCCATGCGGGTCTTCCACGCTGGTGACAGGTCATGTGTACGTTGGGGTTCCACCCGCCCGAGACACCAAGTGCACCACATCGAATGACCCGTTCCTTGCCGTCTTGAGTGCGCAGCCTGATCCCTTTGAGACCAAGCCTGCCCTGTGCGTTGAACACCTGTGCTCCGGCAATTAATTCGCAATCGGCAATCTTGGGGGCGTTTTCGCGGGTATCGATCACTGCCGCCACATTGACGCCTTTGGCCAGCATATCTGTGGCGGTTCGGTGGCCGTCATCATGGTTGGTAAATACCGCCACTTGCTGATCTGGTGTCACGGCCCAGCGGTTGGCATAGCTGCGCATGGCGCTGGCCAGCATAATGCCCGGCCGGTCGTTGTTTTCAAAGGCGATAGGTCGTTCTAACGCGCCGGTGCACAGCAGTGTCCGTTGGGTATAAATCCGCCACAAAATCTGTCGGGGCTTACCGGCGTCCGGCACAGCGAGGTGGTCCGAAACTCGTTCAACCGCTCCGTAAGTCCCATGGTCAAACGCGCCAATCACTGTGGTGCGCGACATCATACGCACGTTTGGCATTGTCCCTAGTTCGGCGGTGGATTGCGCCGCCCAGTCTGCGCCTGATTGATCACCCACAGTGATGGTTTCAGCGTTCAATCGCCCGCCAAAAGCAAAATCTTCATCGGCCACAATCACTTGCGCACCGGTACGTCCGGCGGTCAACGCCGCCGAAAGACCCGCAGGCCCAGCCCCAATAATCAATAAATCGCAGTGTAGAAACCCTTTGTCATAGCAATCGGGATCATCTTGTTGTGATAACGACCCCAATCCGGCGGCTTTGCGAATGATTGGCTCATATACTTTTTCCCAAAACGCAGCCGGCCACATGAAGGTTTTATAATAAAAACCCGCAGTTAGAAAATTCGAGAACTTGTCGTTGATCTCCATGGCGTCAAACGCCAGCGACGGCCAGCGGTTCTGGCTTTGGGCAGTTAACCCGTTGAACAATTCGATTGTTGTGGCGCGGGTGTTAGGTTCTTGTCGGTTGCCGCTGCGCAATTCAACCAACGCGTTGGGTTCTTCTGAGCCGGCGCTTAAAACTCCGCGCGGGCGATGGTATTTGAACGAGCGGCCCATCAACCGCACACCGTTGGCCAAAAGTGCTGAGGCGAGTGTATCACCGGGGTGACCGCGATAGGCGGCACCATCGAAGTGGAAATTGAGGGTTTTGGTCTGGTCGACTTGCCCCCCTGCGAGGCGGTTTATCTGCGTCATTTGCTGCGCCCTTGCGTGCGGGCCACATCGCGGGCCAGCTCAACGTTTGAAATTTCATGGGTCACTGTGTTGCGGGTGACAACCAGCCAGCTGCGATCGCCGCCTTCGTGAAACCACAGCTCGCGGTGTTCGCCGGCGGGATTATCGCGCAAATACTGATAGGCATAAAACTGCTCGGCGGCGTCTTCGGCCTGCCAGTCCGGTCTGTTGATGAGCGCGGCATCGCCAAGGTAGGTAAATTCCTGTGCATCTCTTGGCCCTAAAAGTGGGTGATTGATAATCATATCAGGCTGTCCTTAATGCAGATTGGGCTGTGCACCCATGCCTTTTTCGTCGATCATATAGCCGCGTCGAAAGCGGTCGAATCGATAGGCGGTGGCAACTTCATGGGGCGTGTCTGTGGCCAGAAGATGGGCAAAGCACAATCCTGAGGCCGGGGTGGCCTTAAAGCCGCCATAGCACCAACCGCCGTTGAAATAGAGCCCATCGATATGAGTTTTGTCGATGATCGGAGACCCATCCATCGACATATCCATAATGCCGCCCCACATCCGCAGCAAACGCGCCCGCCCAATGGCCGGCAAAATGGCCATACCGCCTTCGCAGACGTCTTCGACCACCGGCAGATTGCCGCGTTGCGCATAAGAATTATAGCCGTCGATGTCGCCACCAAACACCAGCCCACCCTTGTCAGACTGGCTGCAATAGAAATGTCCGGCCCCAAAGGTGATCACCCCCGGCAACAGCGGTTTGAGCCCTTCAGAGACAAAGGCCTGCAGCACATGGCTTTCAATTGGCAGGCGCATGCCGGCCTTGGCCATCAAGCGGCCCGATGATCCTGCCACCGCGGCGCCTACTTTTTTTGCACCGATAAAGCCGCGCGAGGTTTCGACACCAACACAGGCTCCTTGTTCGATGCGAAATCCGGTAACTTCGCAGTTTTGAATGATATCGACACCGCGGCTGTCGGCCCCGCGGGCATAGCCCCAAGCCACCGCGTCGTGACGCACGGTGCCGCCGCGCCGTTGTGCCAGACCGCCTTTGATCGGAAAACGCGCATCATTGACGTTTAAAAACGGGTATTCTGCTTTGATCTGTTCGGTGCTGAGCATCACGGCATCCGCACCGTTGAGAATCATCGCATTGCCGCGCCGAGTAAAAGCATCGCGCTGGGCATCGGTGTGAATCAGGTTCAAAATGCCGCGCTGGCTGATCATCGCGTTATAATTGAAATCCTGCTCCAAACCCTCCCACAGTTTGAGCGACATTTCATAGAACGGCTCGTTGCCATCCAGCAGATAATTTGAGCGGATAATCGTGGTGTTGCGTCCCACGTTTCCGCCACCAATCCAACCTTTCTCAAGGACGGCAATCTTTTTTTCACCATATTTTTTGGCAAGATAATAGGCCGTGGCAAGACCGTGACCGCCACCGCCTATGATAACAATATCATAGGCACTTTGTGGCTCTGGGTCCCGCCATGCTGGCGTCCACCCCTTGTGCCCTGTCAAGGCTTCTTTGATTACTTTGAACCCCGAATAGCGCATGTTCACCTCACTTTTCCATGTCTTGATATCGTGGTTTGTTTTGAAAGGGACATATGAAAATCGGTCAGACAGACCATGAAACGCGACACATTCACATAATAATGTCGCTAAATATTCGATTGTCGGGTTTTGCGCTGCGGCTCGTTCATCCTTAGGCTAAGCGTCTTTTTGCGCCTTGGGGCCGTTGGGGCCGTTGTGTTGTGCGGCCCTACGATAGATGCGCCATGAGACCAGTCTCGGATGCTCGGCAGGGTCTTTGGCGTTTGCAAACTCATAGCCATTGGCCTTGTGAGCGGGTCCAAATACCAAATTGTTTTGACGCGCCCGGGTGCAGAAGCCGGCAACATCGCGCACGCCAAAGATCAATTTGACCAGAGTTTGGCTGTCTTTTCGACCGTGGACCAACGGACGCGGCATGATGCTGGGGCCGCCAGCCGAGGGCAGTAATTCAACGATTCGGTCGCCTTTTTCTTGCAGGGCGGTAAATCCAAAGTGTTGATGATAAAATGCAGCCATTGCCGCGGTATCTTTTGTGTTACTCAAAAAGCTTGTGATTATAGATCACAACCTGTTGTTAATAAATAGTTAATTCACAAAATTGGCAGAGTATTGAATAGATTGTTTTAAACCATCTCGGACGAATATGCCCAAATATGACCAGAGTTAAAGCTCTGGGCGCCACATTTATCGGAGTATTTTTATCAGATATTGCGCTGAGGCTTAACATAGCATATTTGTCAGGTATAGGCGTGGTAGGATCACCTCAAGTTTTACACCGCAGGCAATAAACGGAGTTCTCAGTATGCGCCCTCTCAGGCTTTCCGCAGATGATACCTCGGCTCGTCTTTCCCGACCGGAATTGGACGACACAGTGTTTGCCGCATTGAATTATCTGCGTTTGGTCGCGTTGGACTGTCGGTCTGCGGCGCGCGCAGATTTATATCACGCTTGTGCTGTGCTCGCGCATGATAAAACGGTTGCGCAGCGCGCTTATGCCGAAACACTTGTGAAATGCCTGTGCCAAGCTCTTGGGAAAAAGCCAGTTTTTTATGCCCCGAGGGTTCGCACAGTTTCCTTTGATGAGGCATGGCTGATGCGCCTTGTTCAAAGTTCTGCGGGTCCAGATTCCGATAGTTTTGCGTTTCTCATTCGGTCGCGTGTGCCACATGTCGCGCGGCGCAATTTGGCTTTTTTAATCCACTCGATATCTGACTCATTTTATAATATTTAGAATCATTCTAAAAAGTTCTTGGCATTGATGATAACTTGTGTAAGTTTAGCAAATTATAGCAAGCCAAACCATTTGTACGAGTCTTTTGGCTTGGATATCTTGTTGAGCCAGCCATTAATATACAAACAACCCCAGGATGAATGACATGAATCAGACAGCTGCTGCATTGGCGACCGATGCAAGGACAGAAATAGTAGATGCGCTCAATCAGTCAGTGGCAGAAACCGCTGTCACAACAATGTTGGCCCAGAATTTTCATTGGAATGTGACTGGCATGGCCTTTGCGCCCCTGCATGCATTATTTCAAGATATCTATGAAGATCATTTTATTGGGCAGGATGATCTTGCCGAGCGGATAAAAGCGTTGAATGCCCATGCTGATGGGACGTTGGCAGGCATGTTAAAGCGGTCAAAAGTTGACGAACATAGCGGCCATGCGAGCGACAAAGAAATGATCAAAGTGATGTGTGCCGCGCAGGAAACATTAGCAGATACTTTGGCAGGATGTGCGCAAACCGCGGCCAATCATGGTGACACGCTCACTGAAGATCTGTGTATCTCTCGCGGCCATAAGCATGAAAAGTTTGCTTGGTTTTTGCGCAGCCACCTAGGGTGATGCTACTTGGGGCAATTGCTCCAGTAAATCCTGACTGCCTTTTTTAAGGCATCGGCGGCGATAAGCTTGGGGCCACGCCTCATACCCGCCCAAACGGTTTTGTTGCTCACGCAGCGTGTTGATAAATTCGGCGCGCTGCTTTTTCTTCTTCAACGCCTTAAACGTTGATTTCTGTGCTTTGGTCATCGAGCAGCCGATACAATGCCCCTGGCGCTTGAATTTGCAGATGTCGATACAGGGGCTGAGTATTTTCGCCATTTTTTTAACCAAGTATTCTTTGCAGCCACGAATGATGTATCTTACCACAGTTCAGCGGTCTTTCTAAAGGCCATCCCTACCCTTTTGTTAACTTTCTAAGAGCCTGAGTTGGTTGGGATCCGTCAAATTCGTGATTGCCGGTTCAGTCGAACCCACCGCTATCACGGGCGTTGATGGCTTGATTCCAGCCAATCTCTTCGGCGTGGTTTTAAAGTTTATACCTTTGTGAGAATGGCGAGTGATACCGTCAAACAGCGTGGCAAGGCGTTGCGTGCTGATCAATCCACTGGATTCAATAGGTTGGTAAATTGCCATTTTTTGCATCGCAGTTCGGGTTGGTTAATCGGGGCCGGCGACATCTGCTCGGTCATCATCTCAACTTAAGCGTTCAGCGTATTAACAGGAGCAGATTTCAGCACCAGTCCAAATTTTCCAGCCTCTTTCCTGTCGATTTTTATCGCCGGTGAGCATCATCCTTTTGGGTTTTTCCGCGCCGAGCCTGTACACCCGGATCGCCGGGATAGGGCACCCCCAGACCCGGGCGGGTACAGAGCCAATTTTGGAGCTGTGTTCGATGACCGTCAACAGCAAGGCAAACAAGCCTTTTTCGTTAAAACGGTTTATCTGCGGTTATGAGCCATCAAAACCAGTCATATGTGTCTCACCACGTGCGCGCGATAACAGGATCTGTTTCTGCCGTTCACGAAACCTGTTTTTATCAAATTCTGACGTTTGTTCCATGCACTGGTGACACGAAACCCCGTGCTCGTATTCGCCGCGGTCGCGGTCTTCGGGCAGGATCGGACGGCGACAGGCATAGCACAGTTGATGTGGGCCTTCAGCCAACCCGTGCCCCACCGAAACCCTGGCGTCAAATACAAAACAGGCACCCTGCCAGGTGCTGTCGGCAGCCGGCACCTCTTCGAGGTATTTTAAAATGCCGCCCTTTAGATGGAACACCTCCTCAACGCCCTGACCCAGCAGGTAATTGGTAGATTTTTCACAGCGGATACCTCCGGTGCAGAACATAGCAATCTTTTTGTTGTGAAAGCGGGCTTTATTTTCCTCCCACCAAGCAGGGAAATCACGAAACGATTCGGTGTCTGGGTTGATTGCGCCGGCGAAACTGCCAATCCCCACCTCATAATCGTTGCGGGTGTCAATCACGGCCACATCTGGAGATTTAATTAGTGCGTTCCAATCCCCCGCCACCACGTAATGGCCAACCCGCGCCTTTGGGTCGACATCCGGCTGACCCATGGTGACGATTTCTGTTTTCAGCTTAACCTTCATTCGGGGAAACGGCGGGGTGCTGGCATGGCTCAGCTTATGCTCAAGATCGCTGCACCCAGGCAGAGCGCGTAAATAGTCTAGCGCGGCGATTATATTCTTTTGGTTGCCGGCAATGGTGCCATTGATCCCCTCAGGGGCCAGTAAAAGCGATCCGGTCAGACCCAAAGCGTTGCATTTATCCTGCAGCGGATCTTTCAGCGTCTGCGGCTGATCAAAACGGGTAAAATGATAAAGAGCGGCCACGGTAATCATGGGCAGGGCCATACGATGAACGCCGCTTATGGGCAAGTCTTTGACAGAACTATTAGCCAATTTATAAACGAAGCGTGCTTGCACCCTAGTCATAAACACGGCAGGGTCTCTGTAAACCAAGCTTTTCAGAGAGGCCAAAGATGTCGCAAAAAGCGTTGATTGTGATTGATGTGCAGGTTGATTTTTGCCCTGGTGGTGCTCTTGCCGTGCAGGGGGGCGATGAAATCGTAGCGCTGATCAATGATTTGATGACGCAGTCTCAGACTGTTATTTTGACTCAAGACTGGCACCCGGCAGGCCACAGTTCTTTTGCCAGCAGCCATGAACACAAAACCCCGATGGAACTGATTGAAATGCCGTATGGCCCGCAAGTTCTTTGGCCCGATCACTGTGTTCAAGGCAGCCCCGGGGCGGCGTTTCATCCTGATCTCAACACTGACAAGGCGGATATGATCATTCGCAAAGGGTTCCGGCCGCATATCGACAGTTATTCGGCATTTTTCGAGAATGATAAAACCACCCCGACTGGACTGGGTGGCTATCTCACAACCCGGGGGATTTCTGAATTGGTCATGGTTGGCCTTGCGACTGACTTTTGTGTGGCGTATTCTGCGCTTGATGCAGCCAAGCTCGGATTTCACGTGCGTGTTCTCCAGCCAGCCTGTCGCGCCATAGATATGGACGGGTCATTGGTCGCAGCACGCCAGACCATGCGCTCGGCCGGAGTAGTGTTAGAGGGTTAAAACATGGTTGATATCGCCACTCGGGTCTGGAACCACAAATGGAAAATCGACCCGATTGTGCGGTCATTGATCGACACAGATTTTTATAAGCTGCTGATGTGCCAATCGGTGTTTCGCAACAGGCGCAATACACGGGTGGCGTTTTCGTTGATCAATCGTTCGTCTGACGTGCGGCTAGCCGATCTGGTCGATGAGGGCGAATTGCGCGAACAGCTTGATCATATTCGCAGCATGCACTTGACCCGTGGTGAAAGCACTTGGCTGCGCGGCAATACATTTTATGGCAAACGCCAGATGTTCCGCCCAGACTTTATGGAATGGTTTGAGGGCATGCGCCTGCCCGATTATCATCTTGAAAAGCGCGACGGCCAGTACGAGTTAAGCTTTGAAGGCAGTTGGCCCGAGGTGATGATGTGGGAAATTCCGGCGCTGGCGGTGTTGATGGAATTGCGCGGTCGGGCGGTTTTAAAACATATGGGGCGGTTCGAATTGCAAGTGCTTTATGCTCGCGCAATGACCAAGTTGTGGCAGAAAATAGAGGCAATGCGTCATGTTGATGATCTGCGGATTGCAGATTTTGGCACGAGACGCCGGCATTCCTATCTTTGGCAGGATTGGTGTGTTCAGGCGATGCTTGAGGGGTTGGGTGATAAATTTGTTGGCACGTCCAATTGCGCCATCGCTCGTCACCGCGATATCGAGGCGATCGGCACCAATGCCCATGAATTGCCAATGGTATATTCGGCGCTTGCGAACGATGATGCGGCTTTGGCGCGCGCGCCCTATGAGGTCTTGGCTGACTGGCAGGAAGAGCATGACGGCAATCTGCGTATCATCTTGCCAGATACCTATGGCACCGAAGGGTTTTTGAACAACGCACCTGACTGGCTGGCCACTTGGACAGGTATTCGCATCGACAGTGGCGATCCAGCGCAAGGCGCTGAGACTGCGATCAAATGGTGGGTGTCCAAGGGTCAAGACCCACGCGAAAAATTAGTGATCTTTTCCGACGGTTTGGATGTGGCTGAAATGCTGTCATTGCAACGTACATTCTTGGGCCGGGTAAAAGTTTCCTTTGGCTGGGGCACCAATCTAACCAATGATTTTCGGGGTCTGGTGCCAGACCGAGGCTTGGATGCATTTTCGCTGGTCTGCAAGGCAATTTCCGCCAATGGCAAGCCGACAGTTAAATTATCTGACAACCCCAAAAAAGCCATAGGACCTGATGATGAGATTGCGCGGTACAAGCGGGTTTTTGAGGTGACTGAACAGACCCCCCTCAAGGTGGTGGTCTAGGCCTTAAACGCCTGAAAAATAAAAAGTTTTCTAAGGATTAAAATTATATAGGGCTAGGGCATGCGGCTGTTCAGCAGATGCGTCACACTGGCGCCCGCTTCAAAATACAGCGCTTTTGCGGTGTGAAATCTTGCGTGGGTCGCCGGGGTAATCGCCACTGGAAACGCGCTGTCATCGTCGTTTATCACCCAGTCGACGGCACATTTCCCAAACAGCGTGCCCGGGCCAATCCCGCGGCCGCTAAAGCCATAGATTGAGATTGCATTTGGGCCGATATCAACCACTTTTGGCAGGTAGTCTTCGGTCATGGCAATACGCCCGGTCCAACTGTGGGGCATATCAAACCCGGCAAGCTGTGGATAGAGCCGCGCCAGTTTACGCCGCGCCCACTGGCGGTGACTGTTCGCCCCAAAGCCGTCCAGATTGCCAATCGCGCCAAGGATCATCCGCCCAAACTTGTCGAGACGAAATGACGACATGATCTGTGCTGTATCCCAACAGCCTTCGCCACCGGGAAGAATAGGCGTGCGCAGATCCTCTGGCAGCGGATCTGTCGCCAGTTGGAAATAATGCACTGGGATATAGGCATTTTGAGCCAGTCCCTTGGAGGCATAGGCATTTGTTGCCTGAATGAACCTGCGAGCCGTGATCTGGCCGGCTGGTGTTTGAATCTGCCAAGAGCCGTCGTGAAATCGGACCGATTTTGCCGCTGAATGTTCATAGATCTTTGCCCCCGCGGCGCGGGCTGCCTTTGCCAGACCTTTTGTAAATGACAGTGGCTGAATAGTCCCGGCACGTTCGTCCCATAAGGCGCCATGAAACGATGTTGAGCCGGTCCTCTGCGCCGCTTGCGCGGCTGATAAAAGCGTCACAGGTGCGTCCCGTGCCACCTGTTGGCGATGGCGATTTTGCAGATCGCGCCAGCCCCGGGCATTGTGAGCGCAATGCAGCGTGCCGCTCTGGGTGGCCTCACAGGTGATTTGGTGGCGTTCAATCAGCTCAAAAACCGTCGCAGGGCCTTGGGCCAGCATGGTGTTCATCCGCTCACCCATGGCCTGTCCAAGGGTTTCAAGCACCTGCTCTGGCGGTTTCCACAATCCGGCGTTAACCAAACCCACATTGCGACCAGAGCCGCCGTGCCCGATTGTCTCGGCCTCTATCAGAGTTACGTCTACCCCTGCCTGTGCAATATGCAGGGCTGCCGACAATCCGGTGAACCCAGCACCGATGATGGCCACGTCACAGTTGACAGACCGTTCAAGTCTTTGCAGATCTGCGCCATGCTGTGCTGTTTCATGCCATAAGTTTCCGGATAATGCCATGCTGATTTGCCTTTGAAACGCCGGATGGATGGGCGTTGGTATCTGCCCGATTGCACAACATACTACCCCAAAGCGGCAGAGCGTGAAACGGGAGATCTGTCACAAGCGGTTGCTGGCCAGTGCGGCACCTTCTGAAAGCGCGCTTAACTTGGCATATGCGATATCGGGATCGACGGCGCCAAAGCCGGCAAATGTACCAAACCCGCAATCCGATCCGGCAATCACCCGCTCCGTTCCGACAATATCGACAAAGCGTTCGATCCGCTGCGCTACCAGTTCCGGGTGCTCGACGAAATTTGTTGTCGTATCCACCACCCCAGGCACCAGTATTTTCGTATCCGGTATCTCGAATTTGCGGTCACGGAATGTGGCCCATTCATGGGCATGACGCGGGTTCGAGGTTTCGAACAAGACATAGCTTGGTTTGGCCCGCATCAGGGTCGAAAACATAGTGTCCATTGGAATATCGCAGCAGTGCGGCCCCTCATAGTTGCCCCAGCAGATATGCAGCCGCACTTTTTCGGCTGGAATATTTTCCAACGCGTGGTTCAATGCCTCGACATGGCTGTCAGCAATTTTAACAAACTCTGCATCGCTGAGGTCGGTAAAAAGCATGTGACGCGATAATGCCAGATCAGGACAATCGAGTTGCAGATCAAGGCCTGCGCCGACGATGGCCTCATATTCATCGCGCATCGCATCTGCCAGAGCAGCCAGATAGGCTTCGCGGGATTTGTAGAAATCATTCTGTAAAAATAGCGAGATTACCCCCGGCGAGGCGGCGTTCATAAAGCCACGTTTTACACCGTTTTGTGTCATCGCTGCCTGCAGGTTGGCAATGTCTTTCCCCAATTCTCCCTGCCCTTTGGAGCGCACATCGCCGGTGCACATTGGACGAGCGTATTGCGGTGTGCCGCCATCGTTGGCGAGCCGCTGCAAAAAGCCGGGGAACATTTTTAAATCGGCGGGGGCATTGCGCGGACTGTCACCGGAAAAGCCCGTATAGCGGTCCTTCACATAGGTCGCATAGGATATCTTAGAGGTTTCGCCGTCGCTGACGATATCGATCCCGGATGCCACTTGTTTGGCCACGGTTTTGGCCACAGCTGCGCGCATTGTCCGGTCAAAATCAGCTTGATCAAATGGTTCTTCACGTTCGCGAGCAAAGATAAAATCGACCACGTCTTGTGTGCGTGGCAAAGACCCGACATGAGTGGTGGCAATTTTAGACATGGTCAGTGCTCCGGTGATGTGTCTCTTGGTTGTTCATTGCAGTCTCTCCCTTAATCGCCCGTGGTCGCGCACGGGTCTTCATGCCGATTGTGTCATCCGGTATGCAGCAAAATTTGCTTCCACACAGAGGTTTCATCGAATAACGCGTATTCGCGCCGCAGACCCCGTGGCCCAAATTCGGCGTGGCATATGCCCAGTAGGTAAATTTTAGCCCCGGTGGGAGGGCCAAACATCCCCCAGCCATCATGGGTGCCGCTCAGACTCCAGCGCAGCGCGGCACGGGGCTGCATCATGGAATCTTCACGCCCAATTTGGTGGTCAATTTGAAAGGTTGCATTGGGCAGCGCGGCCCGCAGCGCCATCCAAAACCGGTCGGCAGCGTCCGGTCCATAGGCGGTGATCCCGCCTGGGTATTCGCATTGCACCGCACGATCATATTCGGCGGGAATAACCGACAGGTCGGCCGCCATGATCCGCTCTAGGATGGCGGCGTATTTTACGCCCCATTCATTTTCGTTGCCCCGGCCTTTATAAGGCCCTTGGATATCGGTCTTGGGGCACAGCGGCTGAGTGGCGGCCGCGGGGCCGCCTTCTCGGGCAATTAGATCAGCTGCATAGGCTTTTGCCTCCCATCCCATTTGCCGCACGATCGCGCCTTGGTCGCGCACCAGCCATTCATCATCAATGGCGTTATTGCGGGCGTGGCAATCGGCAATGATCCGGTAGACCAGCGGCTTGCCGGTGGCCGCGCCAAAGCCGCCATCGCCAAGGTGGGTCGCCGTAGACAGGATACGGTGCGAACTCAGCATGCCAGTTTCGGGTGTTCCAGACCAGATCACGTCTTCACCCAGCAGTTTGCGATCGGGAAACTCAGCCAAGGTCGCCATGGTTGCGCCGATCACGCCCTGATTGCCGGTTGAGACGCCGCTGGGCATCCGCACAACGATATCTTTGGCATAGTATTCGTGCAGTGTAGCAATACCGCGGTCTTCCCAAATTTCTTTGGTAATGCCGATAATATAGTCAGGAAAGTCTTTGAATTTGGGATCAAAACCTTGCATTTTAGGTTTCCTCTGGATGCTTGGACGAGCCGCGGATAATCAGTGGCCCGTCGATTGAGATACGTCGGGGAGTGGCATCGGGGTTATCGATCCGGGCCAACAGCATCTGGACCGTCTCAGTGACCATGCGGTTGGCTGGCTGGCGAACGGTGGTCAGGTTATAGCTGGGCCATGCAGCCAGTGCGACGTCGTCATAGCCAACAAATGAGACATCTTCGGGGATACGCAATCCAAGCTCAAACCGCGCCACATCCATTGCCGCAAACGCCATGTGATCATTGGCGACAAAAACCGCATCGGGACGTTCTTCTTTGGCAAGTAGATCGCGCGCTGCCTGTTGGGCCTGCTCGTAGTGGAAATTGCCCTCTGTTCTGCCAAAAAGTGCCATATCATGCGCTGCCAATCCGCTTATAAAGCCCGCTTCCCGGTCGCGTTGGGTCGAGGCTCCTTTCCATCCGGCGATATGTGCAATGCGCTGATGACCGGCCGCAACCAGGAATTCAGCCAGTTTATAGCCACCGCGAAAATTATCTGAACTGACGCCGGAGAGCCGTTCATCATCCTGTAGACGGTTGAATAGAATGATCGGAATGCCCGCCGCCTCGCAGCGCGCAGTCAGCGCGTTCGACATGCTAACCGAGGCCGTGATGATGCCGTCAACCTGATAATCAAGCAGTTCATCGATGACAGTTTGATTGGTCTTTTCGTCGTTTGAGGCCATGAAAACCAAAACATGATAGCCGTGCATTTGCAGTATTTTTGAGAGTTTTTCAATCGCTTCGGGATAGAATTGGTTTTCCAGATAGGCCACAACCAGTCCGATAATGTGGGTTTTGCCGGTGATTAGAGAACGCGCCAAAACATTGGGTCGATACCCAAGCTCGGCGGCGGCCTTGCGTACCTTATCGGTTATTTTTAACGAGGCCGAGGCCCCTGGGGTAAACACCCGGCTGACTGCTGCTTGCGATACGCCAGCGTGCTCGGCTACTTGGGTTGAGGTCACTCTGTCACCTTTCATCGCTGCGCCCTTTCGTTGAATATGCCGGTTTTAGCAGGCCCAGCGGTCTGTGGTGTCACACCCGGCATCACAATGCCTGACCGGTGTCAGGGTCAAATCCTGCGCGAGATTTATTAAATTCCCGCATCCGAGCAAACGTATCAATGCCAATTTGATCATAGACGTGTAGCAGGTCCACCAAAACCCAGTTTTCACGAATTTTCCCGGCCTCGACGCGCCAGAAATCGAGACTGCGCAGGGTAATCTTGGTGTTGGCAGGCGCAATTCCCAGCCACCCTGAATGGCTGATAGTTTGCGCCATATTCGGCCAACCTGTCACGGCGACAAAGGGCCCCTCAGCGAAAAAATGCGCGGACGTCTCATCTGGGTACAGGCCACGATCTGGCATGGCGGTGATAAACGGAATTTGGTGCCAGTCGCGAAATCCCTTTATCCCGCGAGCGCTGCCAATACCGGCTGGACCGTACCAGTTAAACTTGGGGTGCCAAAACCGCGGCATCTCCATTACTTCAGGGCCACCCTGCGCAGGATATTTTTTCATGAAAGTCAGCGCTTGCATCACCAGATCACAGCTGGCGCGGCTGGTTGTTTCGTCATAGGGGCTTGTGACCAGCCCATCTTGTGTGGCGGGACCGGGAACGTGCCACTCACGCCCCAAGGAGGACGAAAGTGGCCAGGCCTTGGCCTGCATCATCACCTCGGGCAGGTCCCATAGACAGTGCATCTCGACCAATTGGCCGCCCTCAAACCGGTAAAACTCGTGAAACCGCATATGCATCAGATGGCCGGTGGGGGGGATATCCAGCCATGGAGCGGTAAAACGGCCCATGTAAGATCCGGCGCAGCCCACCCAATTGGCCCCTTCGACAGTAGGGCCTGCGGTCACGATATAATCGCGCCGCTCCAAATCCGGCACTGCACCAAACAGTGGCCCGTACAGCGTGTCATAAAAGGCCTCTGCGCCGTGCAGGTCCCCAAACGGGTGGCAAGCATGAAACACAGCGTAGGGGCTGCTGATCGCGGTTAATGCGGCGCGCACACCCGTATGGGAAAAGTCATACATCGCCGCTCGTAATGGTGCGAGTTGGGCTTTGTTCTGCTCTGCAAGACTTTGGGTTTGTGGGGTCATTGTGTTCTCTTTCAGTCGGGTTGGGCACGCCTTTGCAATTGGGCGAATAAATCCTGACCCATCTGGGCGAACAGATCAATCATATCGACAAAAACCCAGTTTTCGGTGAATTTATCCCCCTGTCGCAGCCAAAAATCCAAGCCGCTAATCTGAAGCTGTTTGCCGCTGGCCGGCGCGGTGAGGTAAGCACCTGACTGGGTGGCACGCACCCCTGCGACGCCCGCAGCCCCGAGCAGAGCCCCCTCGGCAATGAGCGCATCTAAGTCTTGCACCTTTCGGTCCGGAAAGGCCGCAAGCCACGGCCGCTGGTGCAGCGTCTCAAACTCGGCCAGACTAAAGCAGGCGCCAATCCCTCCGGGCCCGTACCATTTGATATTGGGGTGAAAAAAACCCGCCATACCCATGCTGGACAGCTGTGCGGTGTCATAAAGGTTCAGACCACCGTAAAGAAGCTGGCGGCCCAAATGCAGCGTCTCGGCAGTTTGGGCCGGGTCTTGCGGGTGTGCCATCACGCCGTCAAAGGCAGTCGGTGGCGGATAGACATGTGAGATGCCGCGTGATTTTGGCAAGACGGGCAGGCCAATTTGGTCAAACCAGTCAACAAAATCAATCAGCATCTGGCTTTCAACGATTTGGCCTTGTCTCAGCTTGTAAAACGCCCCCCAACGCAGTCGTAAGCGTTGCTGTGTTGTCGGTATGTTGAGAAATTCACCCTCGGCCTGTCCGGTCAGATACCCAGTACCACAGACCCAGTTTTCACCGTCTTGACCACCGTCAACCCGTCCTGAGGATGTGCCGCCAAAGATCATATGGATCTCACGCTTCAGGTCTGGAATCGCCTGCTTAAGGGGGTGCCAAAAGCTGTCGGCAACAGCTTTAGGGCTGGTTTGCAAAGACAGTGGAGCAGGGCCTCGCCAGATAAAGTCTGGCGCCAGATGTTTGTTGCAAACCGAGACGATTTCAGCGGCCTCAGCTGCATCTAGGGCGGCCCAGAATGCTAAGATCTGATCCTTGTTTGCCTGTGTACCCACCCCAACCTCAGCCTTCGGCTATATCGTCAAGATGTGGGGCCGCAGCGCCATAGGGAATGTTTTGCCCGCCATAGCGCCGGACCCTGACATTGCATTGTTCGGCATGGCCGACAAAGCCCTCAAGCACGCACAGTCGCGATCCATAAGCGCCGATGCTAGCGGCCGCCTCATCTGTAGTGATCTTTTGATAGCTGTGGGTTTTTAGAAACTTGCCAACCCAAAGCCCGCCAGTATAGCGACCGGCCTTCTTGGTGGGCAATGTGTGGTTGGTCCCGATAACCTTATCACCATTGGCGACATTGGTGCGGGCCCCGAGAAACAGCGCCCCATAGCAGGTCATGTGCTCAAGAAACCAATCGTCACGGTCGGTCATGACCTGCACATGCTCTGAGGCAATATCATCTGCCACAGCGAGCATTTCATCATAGCTGTCACAGACAATGACCTCGCCATAATCCCGCCAACTGGCGCGGGCGGTCTCGGCCGTGGGCAGTATGTCGAGAATACGGTCAATTTCGGCTAGGGTTTCCTGAGCCAACTTGGTGCTGTTGGTGAGCAGAACCGCAGGAGAATTATAGCCATGTTCGGCCTGCCCCAAAAGATCGGTGGCGCAGAGCTCGGCATCGACAGTCTCATCGGCGATTATCATGGTTTCGGTCGGACCGGCGAATAGATCAATGCCGACGCGACCGTAGAGCTGGCGTTTGGCTTCGGCAACGTACGCATTGCCGGGACCTACCAACATATGCACGGGCTCAATTGTTTCGGTGCCCAGTGCCATTGCCGCCACACCCTGAATGCCGCCCAGCACATAGATCTCATGCGCGCCCCCAAAATGCATCGCTGCGATCACGCCCGGGTTTGGTTTGCCTTGAAAGGGTGGGGTGCTGGCGATAATCCGCGGCACGCCGGCAACACTTGCAGTGGCCACCGACATATGCGCTGACGCCACCATCGGAAACTTTCCGCCCGGCACATAGCATCCAACCGATTGCACGGGGATATTCTTATGACCCAAGATCACACCGGGCAGGGTTTCCACCTCGATATCCAGCATCGAACCGCGCTGGGCTCGGGCAAAGTTGCGGACCTGTTCTTGTGCAAATTTGATATCGGCCAGTTCGCGTGGTGTTAGCTGGGCAATCAGATCGGCAATGTCTGCTTTGGTTAGGCGGAACGTGGTTGGGGAATAGCCATCAAACTTTTCTGATAGGGCGCGCACGGCGGCGTCACCATTGGCAGCGACATCGGCCAACGTGGTCTCGACGATCTGACGGGTTTTGGCGTCATCTTCAGCCCGTTCCACATCGGGTTTGCCACGCTTTAGATAGGTAATGCTCATGTCTTAACTCTCTTTCTTATCGGGTCTGGGCGCGGGTTTGAGGCCTGTGTCATATGCCTCCCAGCCTTGCCCATCGAACAAATCGACGCCCAATTGTGCGGCGACATGGGCGAAATCGACATTCACCCAATTATCGATAATCTTGCCATCGACAACCTTCCAGAAATCCATATAGCGGATTTCGACCCGCTTGCCGGTCGCGGGGATACCCAGAAACGTACCGCTATGGGTGGCCTCTTGGCGGCCAAATGCTGCAGCCCATTCGCCCATATAGAGCCGCGCTTCATCAATGCAGACCTTATCGGAAAACGCAGCCTGAAATGGCCGCTGCCAATTATCTTGGAACTCTTTCAAACCGGTTTTGGTGCCGCAGCCCTGATTGCCCATCCAGCGAAAGCCGTCATTGAAAAACGTGCCGATACCGTCAATCTGGTGATCATTGAGCCCGTCGACCATACCCTCGATCACGCGGCGGGTTGCCTCTGTCTTGGACAAATCTGTGTCGCGGGTCAGAACGGCTTGTTCGGGGCGGGAACCTTTCATCGCATTTATCCTTTCACAGCTCCGGCGGTCAGCCCAGAGACAATCTGGCGTTGGAACAGCAGAACCAGAACAAACAGCGGGGCGGTCGCAGAGACCACAGCTGCCACGGCAAACATCACGTTACCTTCTGTATAGGTGGTGCCCAGAAAAGCGGCAATTTCGGGGATCATTGTGCGGTTTTCTTCAGCGAGTAGCATCGAGGTGACAGCAAAATCATTATAGGCCAGCAGAAAGCTGAACAGCCCGGTTGTGATCACGCCCGGCCACATCACCGGGATGATCACAAAGCGAAACGCCTCAAACTGCGTGCAGCCATCGACTTTGGCCGACTCGTCCAAATCTTTGGGGATGTTTTGAAAAAACGAGTGCAGCATCCAAAGCGTAAACGGTTGGTTGATCGCCACTAGAACCACGATCGAAGTGGGCAATATACCCCATAAATTCCACTCGAACAGTGGCAACATATAGCCAGACACCAAGGTGATTGGCGGTATTGCACGAAAAACCAACGCTGTGATCAACAGCCAGAACGTGTAGCGATAGCCTGATCGCGACAGCGCATATCCGCCCAAAGTGCCGATTGTCAGCGACGTACAAACCACGCAGAAACAAACGATTGTGGTGTTGATGACGGCACGCCAAAACTCCTCTTGGACCCACGCCCCGTGATACCCGGTGCCAGTGAAAGAGCTGCCGTAGACCTCTTGTGTTCTGTGACCCGTCAACGCGTTGGTCCAGTCGGCGATGGAAAAGAAATCCAGCTCAACCTTAAAAGACCCCCAAAGTGTCCACAAAAATGGAAATGCGGCGATGATCAGCCAAACAGCGACAAAGCCGTTCAGGAACAGGCGCAATCCAACAGAGCGTTTTTCAGATGCTGCCGCCACGGGTCACGCCTTTCCTTTAAAGTCGCGCCAAGTGCGCACAAGCACTGGCGAAAGCAGTATGGCCACGCCAATGATTGTCAAAACAGACGAGGCAGCAGCTGAGGACAACAATCGGGTTTCGCCCCCCAGATCATTAAAGATGAACCATGACAAAGACGTCGCGTGGGCCTCGGCGTTAAACCCGACGATCGGCTCGAAGACGCGGAAGTTATCCATCAGCTGGATCAAAGCCACAAAGGTAACCAACGGCATCAGATGCGGGATCACCACATAGCGCACTTGCTGGCCTCGGCTGGCGCCATCGATCATCGCGCTTTCTAACTGGTCTTTCGGCAGGGTTTGAAGGCCCGCGTAAAATACCACAAAGGCAAAAGGGGCTGCGTGCCAGACGCCATAGACAATCAACATTACCCAAGTCAGTCCGGTGGAAGCCTTCAGTGACAGGTCTGGATCGCCCGCCATCCACTGCAGGGCCGACCCCAGAATACCGCGGCTATCAATCATCCAAAATAGCACCAATGAACCAATCAACGGCGAGACGATCATTGGCAATAGTGAGAAAAAGATGACCACCCCCTTGAATAGGCGGTGCAGAGAATTGACCGCTAGCGCGATCATCAGACCGAGAATGATCAACAGTGGCGTCACGACAAATGTATAGGTCAGCGTAAAGCCCATGGCGCGATAAAACGGCAGGTTACCGAGACCGGCAAAAAAGGGTCCCAACCCGTCAGAAGATCGCCAGGTGTCTGCAACTTCGGAAATGGCCAAATGGCCACGATCCAGAAAAATATCAGCCCCGACAAATTCACCCAATGGTTGGCTTTCGCGTAGCGCGGCTGTGGCGTCTTGGTCTATTGAAGTTGCCATTTTGCAGCCGAAAGGACCGCAGTTTTTCGTCTCAATCAGAACTGCATCGTGGGGGGTGTGGACGGATTGAACCAGAACCGAGACCAGTGGTAGTGCAATGCACAACAGCATGGCCAACCCGGTCGGGGCAAAAAACCAGAAGAACGTTTTGTGTTTCAACGGGGCGGTCCGATCAACAGTCGAAGGGATCAGAGAGGGGACACCCCTCTCTGATGATAATGAGGCTTATTTAATAAAGCCTTTTTCTTTTGCTGCGGAGATATAGGCGGCAGTTATGTCTTTTAACGCCTGTTCAGCGCCTTCTTTGCCTTGCATAAAGTCAGGCAATTCAGCGCCTAGAGCAGAGTGTAAAAGTGGTTGTTGCGGCAACGATGGATAGGGTATTGAGGTGCTAGAAGCCGCCGCAAACACGCCTTTTGCTGCTGGTGTTGGCTCATATCCTTCGATCAACCAGACTGCTTCCAATGCAGTTTCATCATTTAGTATTTCGGGCCTTATTGCATGGGTCAAAGCAATGAAGCTCGCTTCAGCTTCAGCATCAGAGATGTTCTTTGCAATTGCAAAACCGTCCCACCAGAGCGTTGTTGCATTAGTGTTACCACCACCAACTGTCATTGGTCCTGCAATCGCAAACCCGTCTTTCACTGAAGGATCAACGCCTTCAGCTTCGACCAAGGTGGCCGCGCGCGATCCCCACATATTCATCAAGGCCACGTTTCCAGCGCGAAATTCTGCGTTGGTGGCGTTTGAGTCATGGGTCAGAAAATCAGGGTTCATATACTCTGAAAGAGCTTTCATCATCTCTAAGGTTGCGATCCCTTGAGCATTATCTATCGCTAGCTCTGCAGTGCCTGCTTTATAGAACTCTCCGCCGTGACCAAGATACATATTTATAAATTCAGTTGCAAGGTTCCAACCGGCTGCGTAGGCGCCGCCGACTGGGTTTTGCATCAGACCCATTTCGCGAATTTTCTGTGCCGCAGCCAACATATCCTCATATGTTTTGGGTGGCTCCATACCAATTTTTTCCAGTACGTCTGCGCGATAGACTAGATGCTGCGCGTTCGCCATAAAGGCCACGGACAAGATTTTACCATCTATGGTGATTAATTGACGGGCAGGTAGGTGTTTGCCGTGCTTTGCAACTAAATCATCAAGCGGTCGAATGACATCCGCATTCATTAATGATGTTAAGACCGAGTTATTATTTATAACCGCTGTGAACTCCGCCGGGTTGCCCTGCATACCAGCCACGTTAATTTTCTGGTGGTCAGCGGTCAGGTTGGTTTTGACCTCGGCGCCTGCGCATTCCTGCGCTCCGGCTCCAACGGTTTGAATTGCGGGAAATTCATTGCCTACAATACTGACTCGGGCTGAAATTTCGCACGCGTAAGACGCGGTAGAGGTCAGAACGGCAAGCGATCCAGCCAAGGCTATTTTATTCAGAAACATACGTGTCTCCCTGTTGTGTCGGGGGGCGTCACAGGTGACGGAACCCCGGGTTATACCCCATCCGGATCGGGGCGGATTATGAAGGCCTAGGCCCTTATTCGCGCACCTGTAGACGGATCAAACAGATGGCAAATCTCTGGTGATACCGAGATCGAGACGTGATCCCCGATTTCGGTCCGATAGTCTTTATTGGCCTTGACCGAGACCAGTGCACCTCCGGCCTTGACCGCGATCATCGTAGCATCGCCTAGCAACTCCATCGTATAAACCGCGGCGTTTATCGACGCGTCACTTGGCGATACTGCCGCGTCTTCCGCGCGAAACCCCAAAGTGACAAGGCCGTCGGCAGCAGAGAAGCCGGCAATTTCGACGTTGTCGCCGGAAAAGCAGCCGTCTTTCATCGTGCCTTTCAGCAGGTTCATCGCCGGTGATCCGATAAAGCCGGCCACAAAGGTATTCGCGGGGTTGTCATAAATATCTGTTGGCGTGCCAACCTGTTGCACCACGCCCTGTTTCATCACCACAACCCGGTCAGCCAGTGTCATCGCCTCGATCTGGTCGTGGGTGACATAGATTGTGGTAACCTTAAGTTCATGGCTGAGGTTCTTGATTTGCGCGCGGGTCGAGACCCGCAGCTTGGCATCCAGATTGGACAGCGGTTCGTCCATTAAAAACACGTTCGGTTCGCGCACAATGGCACGCGCCAAAGCCACCCTTTGACGTTGCCCCCCCGACAGTTCTGCGGGTTTGCGATGCAGAAATTCGCCAAGCTCTACCATATCGGCAGCCCTGCGGACCCGAGTGTCATGGGTCTTGGGATCGATCTTGCGCACTTTTAGAGGAAAGCGGATGTTCTCATAGACGTTCATATTGGGATACAGACCATAGCTTTGGAACACCATGGCGATGTCGCGGTCTTTCGGCTCTAGGTCATTGACCACTTTGCCATCAATGATGATGTCTCCCTCGCTGGCTTCTTCGAGCCCGGCAATCATCCGCATCATGGTAGTTTTGCCGCAACCCGATGGCCCCAGTAGTACTAAAAACTCTTCGTTCGCAATCGTCAGGTTAAAATTGTCGACCCCGATAAAATTGCCCCAGCGCTTGGAGACATTCATAAGTTCAATCTGTGCCATAGAGATCCTCTGAGGCCCGGTAAACCCCGGTGATGTAGCATCGTAGACTCTGAGGTGCAGGATTGACAAGTGATTTTTGAATACCTATGCAAAAAACTTAAGCTTGCATCTGTCTATTGGTTTTCATTGTGCCGCCGTGCACCTGTCGTATAAATTGGGATCGTTGCCATGACCGTGTCTTTGACTGCCTTAAAACAAAGCCTACATGCGGGATTAACCGCGGTTGCACAGGGCGCTGATCCCGCTTTGATCTATCATCCGAATGCGCAATTCTGGGCCAGTCATCCGTTCAATCAGGTGCAGGGTCTCGAGGCGATCCGCCATGTTTGGTCACAGTTGCGTCACGCTATGCCGGATATCCAGCGCCGTGACCAGATTTTTGTGGCGGGCAACAGCAAAGCCGATGCGCGCATGCCTGAAGATCTTGAAGGCCGGGTTTTGGTGGCTTCGATGGGGCATTATCAAGGCAGTTTTTTGAACGATCTTTGCGGTATTCCGGCAACCCATGGTGTGGTGAATTTGCGGGTCTGCGAGGTACATCATCTGGTAGAGGGTAAAATTGCCCAGTCCTATGTGATGTTTGATTTGCTTGATTTGATGGGGCAGGCAGGGTGTTGGCCCATCGCGCCCTCGCTTGGGGCCGAAGGCATGTGGTCGGGTCCAGCAACCAATGACGGGGTGCGATTGCACACCAGCGATCCCTCTGGCGGTCAGATAGCGTTTGATACGGTGATTGCGATGCATAACGCGCTGGGCTCGTTCGATGGCAAGTCGCTCGACAGTATGCAGCATGGCGCTTATTGGGCGGATAATTTTGTGTGGTATGGTCCTTCGGGCATTGGTCAGACCCGAGGCATGACCGGGTTTCGGGCGCATCATCAGATACCGTTTCTGGTCGGCTATCCCGATCGCAAGGGGGCTGGGCACTATGTGCGCATCGGTGATGGTGATTATGTTGTCACTGGTGGCTGGCCTTCGGTGACGGGTACGCATCTGGGCGAATGGTTGGGTCTTCCTGCCACGGGCAAACATATCGAGATGCGGGTGATGGATTTTTACCGACTTGAAAATGGGGTGATTCAGGAAAACTGGGTCCCGATCGATATTTTATGGATTCTAAAGCAGATGGGATTGGACGTCTTGGCCCGATTGCGTCACCTTCGCGGTGATCCGCTGACCGATCTGCCACCTGCGCTGTAGGCTTGTGAGTAACTCCGCCTGCCGCAGGGTGAAACCCGCCACGGGTTTATGTCCCCATCAACAAAATTTTCGAATGTCTGACCCTTTATAAAGCGAAGGATCAGGCAGTATAGGCCAGATAAGACGCGATCTGCGGATGCAGTTTCGCGCCGGCAGCGACTATGCCTTGGGACTGTGGTTTGGGATTGTTAAAGCGCAGCGCGGCTCCGTTCTTGTCGGTCACGGTCGCGCCGGCTTCTGTGGCGATCAACGCACCGGCGGCGATGTCCCATTCCCAGCTGTTGCGGAAGGTGAACATCGCCTCAAAGCGGCCTTCGGCAATAAGCGCCAACCGATAGGCGATGGACGGGCGGTGGTGGCGTTGAAACACGGGCACAGCTCCGCGCCAGTGTTGTGGCTCTAAATTGGTGCGGGTGGTCAATACCTGCGCCTC
>Ga0209199_1000723_pt1 | contig 44249 bp, 30 predicted proteins | sample COGITO_mtgs_1105_7_FD_184805 | JGI IMG/M metagenome (GOLD analysis project Ga0209199, IMG submission 184805) | Pelagic marine microbial communities from North Sea - COGITO_mtgs_110523 (SPAdes) (version 2) | ecosystem: Environmental > Aquatic > Marine > Epipelagic ... | reverse complement strand
ATTTAATGGTAAATATGAAAAGAAAGAGTTGTTTCCGTTAAAATCTATTTGAAGTTCGTTTGACTTTAAAGTAATTAACTCAGTTCTAGAATTTGCTAGGTAGTCCAATACCACTCCTTTTGGATTCCCTGTAGTTCCAGAAGTGAATATAATGGTCCATACATCGCTCAATTTTGGCACGTGAGGAGTCTGTAAAGGTTCGAATTGATTGATGAAGTCGAACCATTGATGCCCTTCGGTAATTTTCGAATGTCCACTATAATTTGGAAATGCAATTATGGGAATACCTTCTGGAACACCTTGTTTTTGCTCTTCCCAATCTTCAACTTTACCAGCAATTAGTAGATCCACATCACCAAAAGTAAGCAAAGTGTTGATCTCTTTTGATGTTAGGTTCGGAAAGAAAGGTACACTGATATAACCAGCCATCATAATAGCTAAATCAGCAATAATCCACTCCCTACAATTTTTCGAAACCAAGCCAATATGAGCATTTTCTCGTAGCCCCAAGGATTTTAATCCTGTAGCTAGTTTTCTAGCATACTGACCAACTTCTCCCCAAGTATATACCTCCCAGACATCACCGAAAGGTTGTTTTAAAAAAGGTTTGTCTTTTAGTTTTTCTTCCCACTCGTAAAATTTAAAATCAAATGTTTCTGGTGTATTCATACCTAATTTAGTTTCTTTTTTATTAGTACTATGCCAACAGCTTGTTCTTCTGCTTTTGAAAACAAAAGGTAGTTGTTTTTTGTTAATTCATCATAAAAAATATGAGGATCTCGAAGTTCGTGAATGGGAAAAGAAATTTCTCCTTGCCAAAAGAAAAAGAAATGAGATCATTTATAAACTATTTTTTAAATAATTTTTTCAATTTAATTTTAGCTTTTTATTTTTGAGATTTTAAAATCATTTAAGCTTGTTTTTCTTGTAAGCTTTCTGTAACTCATAGTCGAACCTGGCCATATTGAGGTATTTTTTCCTTTTCCATCAATCAGATAATAGCTGTTGCAACCCCCTTTATTCCATATCATGGGCTCTAGTTTTTTGTGTAAGTTGTTGTTGTATTCTTTTTGAACCTCAGGTTTGATGTTGAAATAATTGTCTGGCTGTTTTTTTAGTTTCAAAAGGTAATCCACAATATAATTGTATTGAGACTCCATCATATGAATAATTGAATTGTGACCTAGACCCGTATTTGGACCTACAACAAGCATGAAGTTTGGAAAACCACTCACATTAATTCCTTTGAAGGCTTCTGCACCAGTGATGTCCCATTCTTTAAATAAATTTCGGTTTTCAAGACCGATTACATCGTATATGTGACCAAAAGTTGTGGCTTTGAATCCAGTTCCAAAAATCACAACATCAAAGTCCAGCAGATGCCCATCGATTAATTCTACTCCTGTTTTGGTAAAACGTTTAATAGAAGTTGTTTCTAAGGTAACATTTTCACGTTCAAGAGTAGGGTAGTAGTTGTCTGAAATGAGGATTCGCTTACATCCAATCTCGTAATTAGGAGTAGTTTTTTTCAGTAAATCAGTGTCTTTAATTTGAGATATTCTGTGCTCTGTAGTAACTTTTTTACGCCAAGCTCTTATTTTATTGTCTTTATACTGACTTAGTCCCTGAAATTCCAAGAACCAATAAATAAATTCTCTCCAAAACTTTTGATAAGCTGGAAATTTTCTGAACCTATTTTTTGATATTTCATCAATAGCTTGATTGTTTTTAGGACTGATCCATGGAGCTGTCCTTTGAAATACAGTGAGCTGACTAACTTTAGGTGCAATTTCGGGAACAAATTGAATTGCGCTAGCTCCAGTTCCAATAACAGCTACTTTTTTGTTTTTCAAATCATACTGATGATTCCAGTTAAGGGAATGAAAAAGTTCACCTTCAAAAGCTTCTTTGTTCTCAATATCTGGGTAAACAGGTTCATTAAGCGGCCCGCTGCAAGATATTACGGAACGGGCATGATAGTATTTGTTGTTGTTGTCCAATATCTCCCAATATCCATTATCATCTATGAAGGTAGCGGAAACTACAGCAGTTTCGAATTGAATGTGTTTGTATAGGTCATATTTGGAGGCGCAATTTTTAAGGTAGGCTAGAATTTCATTATGTGGAGAAAATGATTCTGACCATTCTGGGTTTGGTTCAAATGAATACGAATATAAAAATGAAGGAATATCACAAGCACAACCTGGATAAGTGTTGTCTCTCCATGTTCCTCCGAGTTCTTTTTTGCGCTCAAATATTTTTATAGCTTCTATTCCAGCTTCTTTTAGTTTGATGGCAGCTCCAATTCCAGCAAAACCCGCTCCTATTATTGCAACTTCCATTTTTTCAATTTCTTTCAACGATCTATTTTTTAATCAGCTTAATACTTTGCGTGAGATATTAGGATTCAATATACTATTTTTTTACAGATAATTAAACATAGAACCCTATATCCTCATTTTTTAATTTCTGTATTTTAATTTTCATCGTCAAGCTCAGATCGGATAGCATTGTAGCTTGTCTTTGTGATCGGGTACTTTCTAATAAACAAAATTCCACTCAGGTAAAAGACTAGTAAAATAGGGCCTCCAATATAACCTAAACCGAGTATTGTATTTGGTTCAATTTGTTCTATTGGAATATCTTGTCCAGGCAACTGAATAATGTCGAGTAATATTCCCGCTATAAAATATCCACCGCCTATAGTACATTTGTAAGCAAAAGACATGGTGGAGAAAAAGAAGCCTTCGCTTCGTGTTTTAGTCATCAATTCATGCTCATCTACAACATCTGCCATCATAGAATTACTTAGACTGATGCTTACCCATAAAAAACTATATGCAACAGCTAGTGTAAAGAAGTATATAGGTAAAAGTAAAGGGTCTCCGTTTTCTGGGAATATGTTTAACAGTCTTAAGGTAAAAGGAAGAGAGAAAAATATCCCAAAAACATAGGTGCTAATGATAACCGCTTTTTTCTTATCGAGGTTACGCCCCATTATAGGGCCGACTATAAAAGATAAAACTCCTCCTAATGCAGCAGCTATAGGAAGTGCCCCTAATTCTTTTTCTGATAATTCGAAAAAAAAAGTTGAAAAATAGGGAGTAAAAACTGTACCAACTCCCAGGCCTATATAGATAATCATCAGGTAGCTTACTAGGGTAGTGTAGGACTTCATGCGGATTGCATCGCCTATGGTTTTTATATATTCCTTAAAATTAAATTTAGATTGATCTCCTTTATTTTGAGGCAAAGTAGGGATTACATTTTTCGTTCCGTAAGTGCTTATTAAAATCACTAGAGCTGATAGGCTTCCGCAGAGCAAAGCAAATTTCGAGTACGCGGCTTCATTAAAAAGACCGTTCGAGTTTTCTGCAGTTGGAGTAAAAAATACAATTAGCCCAAGCAGTATAATAAAGGGAGATAGAAAAGCGGAAAACATTACTCTATAACTTGTTATCGTAGTACGTTCATTATAATCTGATGATAGTTCAGCCCCTAAAGACATTCCCGGTACAATGAAAAATGTTAATGAAAATCGAACCATGACAGAGAAAAAAGTCAGCCAAGCAAACAAACCTAGTTGATCAAGTCCCGCAGGGGGAGTAAATAAGATATAAATAAAAAGGCCTAGAGGCAGTGCTGAAAGCAGCATAAACGGGTGTCTTCGACCCCATTCCCCTCCTTTCCAACGATCGGATAAGGTCCCAACCAAAGGGTCGCTTATGGCATCAAAAATTAAAGCTATAACAGATGCAGATCCAGCATATATTGGTTCAAGACCTAATATTTGACTGAAATAAAAAAACAAAAACAATTGGAAGAGTCCGTCTTTGATCCCCTGAGAAGAAAACCCTAAACCATAAAGGAGTTTATTTCGTTTTGAAACAGCCATAATTTATAATTTTATATAATTTATTCTGAAAAATAATATAAATTAGCATACTATATACAATTATTCTTAATTAATCTGTAATCAAAATCCTAATCGTGCTCAAAAAAGCAAATCCAACTAAAATTAAAATAATTACACAGGCAATTGAGTTGTATAATACATTTGGAGTATTTAATGTATTGAATCAAGACATTGCAAAAGCTGTAGGAATTAGTTTAAGTAATTTTAATTATCATTTCCCTAAGAAAGAAAATTTAATATATACGGTTTGTGGGCATATGAGCTCCTTATTACAAGAGCGTATTCAGGCAAATAAAATGTTAACAAATGACGGTATTGTTCTTGAATTAGTTAAGATATATCTTGAGTTTGAAAGTGAATTTAAATTCTTTTATTTGGACACCAACAGTTTGTTAATGACATATCCTTATATCAAAAAGGAATTGGAACTTCAAATTACTGATGATATCAAAATGATACGTAACCTCAATTATATTGCAATAGGAAAAGGACTAATGAAGCCCGAGCCTGAAAATTCGATTGAGCTTTTAGATACCATAGCAAATCAAATTTGGATGATTACTCATTTTTGGTTTGCACAATCTAGACTTCGCAACATTAGTGATGATTTGGTTGATAACGGCCTTCGAGCTTGCTTTGCAATCCTCCATCCTTATTTAACTAAAAAAGGAATCGAGGTTTATGAAGGATATCTTTCAAATCAGCCCGTTAATATTTAAAGCCAAATCAAATATAAATCCAGTATATTTAATAATCAATCACAAAACAATAAATAATGAGAGAAGCCTTAATAGTATCAACAGCAAGAACACCAATTGGAAAAGCCTACAGAGGAGCATACAACAATACAAATGCCCCTACTTTAGCCGCATTAGCAATTGAAGAAGCTGTAGTACGTTCAGGTGCGTCTAAAGATCAAATTGATGATGTTATTATGGGTGCAGCATTACAACAAGGAACTACTGGTGGTAATATTGGAAGGTTGTCTGCTATGGCAGCTGGTTTGCCAAAAACCGTAAGCGGAATGAGTATTGACCGTCAATGTTCTTCGGGGATGATGGCTATTGCAACTGCAGCAAAGCAAATAATTTGTGATGGAATGGAAATAACTATAGGAGGAGGAGTAGAGTCCATAAGCTTAGTTCAGAACGAAAAGATGAACGTTCACCGAATGGTAGACAAAGCTTTAATTGCAAAACAACCCAACATTTATATGCCTATGCTTCAAACGGCTGAGGTTGTTGCAAAAAGATATAATGTTAGTAGAGAAGCACAAGATATATATGCCCTTCAAAGTCAGCAAAGGACAGCTGCTGCTCAGCAAGCAGGGAAATTTAATGACGAAATTATTGAAACAAAGACATCAATGGGTGTTATGGATCGAGAAACAAAAGAAATTAGCTATCAAGATATTACTTTAAATAAAGATCAAGGAAATAGACCCAGTACAGTAATTGAAGGTTTGTCTGGATTGAATCCTGTTCTTGAAAATGGTGTTATTACCGCTGGAAATGCAAGTCAATTGTCTGATGGATCTTCTGCTTGTGTATTAATGGAAGCTGCTACCGCAGCTAAGCATTCGGGAACTCCCCTTGGGATATATAGAGGAATAGCAGTTGCGGGATGTGAGCCAGATGAAATGGGAATTGGCCCTATTTATGCGATTCCAAAACTATTAAAGCAACATGGTCTCAAAATGTCTGATATAGGTCTCTGGGAACTTAACGAAGCATTTGCGGTTCAGGTGATTTATTGTCAAGAACATCTAGGAATTCCCAATGAGTTGTTAAACGTGAATGGAGGCGCTATTTCTATAGGTCATCCTTATGGAATGTCAGGGTCTAGAATGGTAGCCCATGCACTTATAGAAGGTAAGAGAAGAGGCGCTAAATATGTTGTTTCGACCATGTGTGTTGGTGGCGGAATGGGAGCTGCAGGATTGTTTGAAGTAATCTAAAAACTTCTTCTAAAATAGGATATAATAAAAAAGCGAGCTAAAATCTTTAGCTCGCTTTTTGTGTTTAATAAATCACCTGTTTCTATTCGATGTTCAGGTAATTTCTTTTTTCATTTTTAAAAGCAGTATTAAAGGCTGCTACATCGGTATTAATTAACTCTTGATATGTTTTCATAGCTGCTTGAACTTCTGCAGATAAAATATCTTTGACTGCTGTATCTTGCGCGGTTGGTGGGAAATCATCCATAGTAATCAATCGGTTTAGATGCCCAAGTTTGTTTGTTAAGCGAATTGGGAAATTTAATGGATCTTGATTACTTCTATTCTGAGTTTGATATAAAGTTTTTTCAACCTCAAGTAATTTTCCTTGAATATCTTTAGACTGAGCAATCAGTTTTGTTGCTGTTGAATCTGCTTTATTTTGTTTTTCGAAATCAGACAATTTACTTCTAATCTTTCTTATGTTTTTGATCGCCTTATGAGCCTTATCAACAGTTTTATTTACGTCGTTAACAAAATCAAATTGTTTTTGCATTTCAGCAACTGATGATTCTGATCTAGGATCAGGAAGAATGTCAAAGTTTTGAGTTTGTTCTTTTCCATTAACAAGTAAACTAACCGAATATTCGCCAGGAACTGCTTTCGCTCCAGAGAATGAAGCACTCCAAAAAATCATTCCTTTTAGTCTCTCTGCTCCATCATATCGAGTATCCCAAACAAAACTGTTACCTCCAGCTTTCACCGTGAGCTTATTTTCCTTGTCTTTTGTAGAATATACTTTTATTAGTTCACCGTTACTTGATTTAAATTGAAGTTCAACCTTGTCTTTCTCATCATCAAAATCCTTAATATAATAATGAATTATAACTCCGTTAGGAAGGTTGGTTCCGGCTGTTAATGAGCTTTTTCCGCCACGTCCTTTTGTCCGGTAGCTTTGTTTTGGTTTGTAAAGAATGGTCTTTTGACTTATCTTATTTGGTTGTATTTGGTGAAGTACCGTAAGGTCATCCAGCATCCAAATACTCCTACCCTGAGTGGCAACTATAAGGCTATTGTCTTTAATGGTTAAGTCAGTAATAGGAACTATAGGGAGGTTCTTTTGAAAAGATGACCATGAAGATCCATCGTCATATGAAACATAAATACCGTTCTCAGTTCCTGCATACAACATTCCTTTTCGACTAGGATCAGCTCGAACTACACGGGTAAAATCTTCTTTAGCAATCCCATTTGTAATTGTTTTCCATGTTTCACCATAATCTGTTGTTTTGTATAAATAAGGTGTATAGTCACCCAATTTATAACGAGTACCAGCCACATAACAAGTTCCCGGATCAAATGGAGATGGTTCTACGCTGTTAATCATAGTCCATTCTGGCATTTGTTTAGGCGTTATATTACTCCAGTTTCCTCCTCCATCTTGAGTTATGTGAATTAAACCGTCATCACTTCCAACCCACAATAACCCTTCTTTTAAGGGAGATTCTTCTGCTGCAAAAATGGTGCAGTAATATTCAACACTTGTATTATCCTGGGTAATAGGCCCTCCAGATGTTTTGAGTTTTGTAGGGTCATTTCGAGTTAAATCAGGACTGATAATTTTCCATTCTTGCCCTTCGTTTTCTGTAACATGAACTTGATTAGAAAAGGTGTATAAGCGTTTAGAATTATGTTTACTAAAGATAATAGGAAAATTCCATTGAAAGCGGTACTTCATTCCTTCTGCTCCATGTCCCATAGGATTGTCTGGCCAAACATTTATTCCACGAACGGAATTTTTAGCATGATTTACTCGAGTTAAGAAGCCACCATAACTTCCACCATAAACAATTTCATTATTAGTAGGGTCAATAGCTATGTGAGCTGACTCTCCACCAGCAGTAGATTCCCAATCTGATTCAGTAATAGAACGTCCAGAACTTCGATGATTTATTCTAATGGTAGAATTATCTTGCTGAGCAACATAGATTCTGAATGGAAATGCATTATCAGTTGTTACTCTATAAAACTGTGCAGTTGGTTGATTCATATAAGTACTCCATGAGCTTCCACCGTCATAAGTAACTTGTGCTCCACCATCATCGGCTATAATCATTCGTTGGTTATCTTCTGGAGAAATCCATAGATCATGATGATCTCCATGAGGCGCATTATGACTGCTGAATGTTTTTCCACCATCTGTCGATTTATGATAAGCTACATTCATTACATATACACTATTTTCATCTTGAGTATCTGCGTATATTTTAGTGTAATACCATGCCCGCTGTCTCAAAGAGCGACTTTCGTTTACATGTTTCCAACTTTCACCTCCGTCGTCTGAACGATATACTCCACCTTTTTCTCTATTCTCAACAATAGACCAAACTCTATTTGGATTTACAGGCGAAACCGTAACACCGATAATTCCAAGGGTTCCTTTTGCATAGCCTTTGTTTTTACTAATTTCTTTCCATGTTGCACCACTATCTGTACTCTTCCATAGTGCAGATCCATCACCTCCACTATTCAAGCTGTTTGGGGTTCTTTGAATGCGCCAAGTTGAAGCATATAAATGTCTTGGGTTGGAAGGGTCCATAACCAATTCAACAGCTCCAGCTTGAACATCAGAAAATAAAATCTTCTTCCAGCTTTTACCACCATTGGTACTTTTGTAAACCCCTCGGTCGTTGTTTGGTTTATATAAATCTCCTAACACAGCTGCATATACAGTATTTGGGTCTTGAGGATGAACGACCATACGTGGAATATGTCTGGAATTAGGTAAACCTACATGAGTCCAAGTTTTACCAGCATCTACACTTTTCCAAACGCCTTTTCCTGAGGAAACGTTACCACGGACAGTAACTTCACCACCCCCTACGTAAAGAACATTGGGGTCACTTGGTGCTACAGCTACAGAACCAATACTTCCTCCAAAGTATCCATCCGAAATATTTTTATAGGTTTCTCCGCCATCAACAGTTTTCCAAACTCCACCCCCGGTTGCTCCGAAATAAAAAACCTTTGGTTGGTCTGCAACTCCAACAACTGCAGCTGACCGGCCTCCTCTAAAAGGACCAATGGATCGATACTGAACCGATTCGTGTAATTGCGGACTGATCTGAGTTGTGTTTAATTTTTTTGACCTTCTTGATTGAGCCGTAGCATCTTGATTTGAAAGAAGAAGTAAAAAGACTCCTAATAACGAGGAGAATAAAATTTTTGAATAACGCATCTTTTTGTTTTTGATATAGCTACCCCAAGTTACAAATTCTAGTTGAAATAAAATTGTAACTTGAAGATTCTAAATAAAAAAACATGAAAAAAATCAGCAAAGTAATTCTCTTATGTTTTATAACACTAGGAATTCAGGGAGTTCAATCTCAATCGAAATCAAAAATCAAAAAAGAAATTATTAAATCAGTTGATGCGCATCAAGACGCTATGATTGAGGTTAGTGATGCCATTTGGGAAGCTGCAGAAACTTCTCTTCAAGAATTTAAGTCCTCAGTATATTTAATGAATTTTGCCGAGCAAAACGGGTTTACAGTTGAAAAAGGTGTCGCTGGAATTCCAACAGCCTTTTCAGCAACTTATGGAACAGGTAAACCTGTAATCGGTATTCTAGGCGAGTTTGATGCTAATGCTGGAATATCTCAAAAAAAACAACCAATTCGAGAAGCTCGAGTTCCCGGAGGAGCAGGCCACGGATGTGGACATAACTTATTCGGAACTGCAAGTCTTGGTGCAGCCATATCTATTAAAGAACAAATTGAAAAGGGAACTTTAAAAGGAACCATTGTTTTTTATGGAACTCCCGCTGAAGAAACCATTTTCGCTAAAGTGTGGATGGCTCGCGAAGGGCTGTTTGATAAACTAGATGTTTGTATGGATTGGCACCCTGGGGATGGAATTGAGGCTGTAACTCAGAGTAGTAAAGCTTTGGTCGACTTCAGAGTTAAGTTTTATGGCAGCTCTTCTCATGCTTCCTCTGATCCATGGAATGGTAAAAGTGCTGTAGATGCTATGGAACTTTTTACAACAGGATTGAATTATTACAGAGAACATATTAAACCAACAGCCCGAATTCATTACGATATTGAAAAAGCAGGTGATGTTGTAAACGTAGTTCCCGATTATGCTCAAATATGGACCCGTTTACGTGAGAACGACAGACCAAATGTTGATATATTATATGAGCGAGCTAAGAAAATTGCAGAAGGAGCAGCACTTATGGCAGGTGTCCGTCATGAAATTCAATTAATATCAGGAATTTATGAAATCCAAGTTAATAGAACAGGTGCTGAGGTTATGCAAAAAAATATTGAATCCTTAGGACCAATAATCTATTCGGACGATGAGGTTTCTTATGCCAACACAATTTTAAAAGAAACAGGAAAACCCCTCAAAGGTTTGGATGGCGGAATATATCCGTTACGACCATCATTCCCTGCACAGGGAGGATCAACAGATGTTGGTGATGTAAGTCAGTTAGTGCCAACCATTCGAATGTCAGCAACGGTTGCATCTAATGGAGGCCCATGGCACTCATGGGCAGTTGTAGCCTGTACAGGAATGTCTATAGGCCACAAAGGGATGTTTTATGCTTCCAAAGCCTTAGGGATGACTATGGTTGATTTGTTTACAGATCCAAAATTAGTTGCTCGTGTTAAAGAAGACTTTAAAAATAACCGAACCAACCCATCTTATGAACCTAGAATCCCAACGGGTCCACCGCAATTAAACTAAGTTGTCTTATGAAAAAAATAATATATTTAATGCTTCTGTTACCTATTATGGGGATTGGACAGCAAATCCTTCCACTTAAGGAACGGGCTACAATCATTGATGAAATTCAAAAAGATCGTTTAGAAAACCTGCTACCTAAGCTGATGGACGAAACGGGAATTGATTTGTGGGTTTTGATAACTCGTGAGTATAATGAAGATCCAATCATAAAAACACTTTTACCTCCAACCTGGCTGAATGCTAGGAGGCAAACTATTCTTGTTTTTTCAAAGAATAAAAATTCTGAAGGAATTACTTCTGCTGCTATTACACGGTATCCTTTTGGGACGCTAATTCCTTCAATTTGGGATAAAGAAAAGCAACCCAATCAATGGAAAGCTTTAGCTGATTATATAACTTCTCAAGACCCAAAAAGTATAGGAATTAATACTTCAAAAGCTTTTGCTCTTGCCGATGGTCTAGTAAAAACAGATTATGATGCATTGATGAATGTTTTGCCTGAGACCTATAAAAAAAGAGTTGTTTCGTCTGAGAAACTTGCAGTTGGATGGGTTGAAACCCGTACAGCAAAAGAAATGGAGCAATATGAAGACCTTGTTGCAATAACTCATGAAATAATTGCAGAAGCATTTTCTACAAAGGTTATTGAACCAGGGGTTACCACAACAGATGATATTGTTTGGTGGTTAAGAGAACAAGTTTTGAGCTTAGGCTTAAAGACTTGGTTTCACCCAACTGTTGATGTTCAGAGAGCAGACAAAAGTGATCTATATGCTTTCGATAACAAGTCTAAATATGATATTATTCAGCCAGGAGATTTAGTTCATTGTGATTTTGGAATTAGCTATTTAACTCTTAATACTGATTGTCAAGAGCTTGCTTATGTTTTAAAACCGGGCGAAACCCAAGCACCAGATTTTTTGGTCAATGCACTAGCTCAGGGAAATCGAGTTCAAGATATATTTACCTCTAATTTTAAAGAAGGAATCACAGGAAACGAAATACTAAAAATCTCCTTAAAACAAGGAAGGGAAGAAGGACTTCGACCTCAAATATACACTCATCCATTAGGAACTTTTGGTCATTCAGCTGGTACTACTTTAGGTATGTGGGATTCTCAAAATGGAGTTCCGGTAACTGGAGATTATCCGTTGCATGTTAATACTTCTTACGCAATAGAATTGAATACAACAGTATTCATTCCAAATTGGAATAAAGACATTAGAATAATGTTAGAAGAAGCTGGTTTTTTCGGAGAAGATGGATTTCGTTACGTTAATAAAAGACAAGAAAAACTACTCTTGATAGGGAAATAAAAAAATTGCTTTAGCGGTCTTTAAGTATAGTAAGTATTGAATTATTACTTACTTTTGTCCTGCAGGGCTTCACACCCTGGCTTCATTAAAAGGGTAGTTGGGCTATGGTTGGCTTTTTCTATCCTTTTTTTATTAAATTAATTAAGTTTATGGTTAAGAATAAATTGCACATACGCATAGCTTCGCTTTTTGAATTGCAAAAACAAGGAAAAGAATTAAGCTTAGATCAAGAGTTTTTAATTGCTGCGGTCCTTGATAATCAACAAAAGAAATTTGCTGAAATTAGTGAAAAGGCCTACGCCCTTGGTGATGGCTTTACTTTTAAGATGTTGTCCTATGTTTGGGATTATATGCGAAATTCTTTAGGGAAAGGCTATGAAACAGCATTTTCTATTCGTGTGGAAGATATGATTATTGAGCGTTTTGATGGGGATTACGATATGGCCTATTACGCAGAAGAAGAGGTTGAAGATGAAATGGATACTCAGATTAAGAACAGCTCAGGTGTTTTGTATGAAGCGTATAAAAAAGAATTGGTAAAAATTTTAACTCATTATTTTAATCAACCTATCTAATATCCTAAGGTTATGAGCAGTCAAAAAGAAATAACAGGAAAGGCAGTAAAGCGTATTTTATTACAAGAAGAGTTCTTGATTAATGGAATGCCTATTGCAACTTTTGAACGCGATGAATTTGGTTCTATTGTCCGAGGCATAAACATCAAAACAAACCAACCGGATCACCTTTATCTTGAGCTTCCGGCGCTCGAAGATATCATTCTTAGTTTTTTGAGAGGACATTATAAAAATCAGCGTAATGACCTATCTAACAAAAAGAAAAAGAATGTGTCAACCAAAAAAATAAAACCTCAAGAGCGAAGAGCTAAAGAGGCAGAAAGATTTAAGGAAGAGCGTCACAAAAATAAGCATCACAGTAAAAAGGTTAGAAAAAAAAGCTAAAAAACTTCTAAAATCAGGCTTGTTGTATTGTTGAAAATTATTTGATCACCAACTTTTTTCCCTAAGAGTAATTTACCTATTGGACTTTGAGCCGAAATACAGTAATATATTTTAGATTTAATTATACATTCTCTTACTGGAAAAGAAATATAGTAATTAGATTGGTTTGTTGTAACAACAGACCCTAGTTTTACATACTCGGAATTTATATGATTTTCAAGGTGTATTAAGTGTTTTTGATGCAGTTCAAATTTCTTAATTTGTTCTCCAAGCTTTTCTCTTTCAAGTTGAATCATTGCCCTGCCAGTTTCATGTTTATCACCAGCGGAACTTTTACTTTCTGATTCTAATGCAAGTAATATTTCTGCTTTTCTATTTTCAAAACCGTTTAAAATTTCGACAATATAGCTTCTGCAATGTGATAAGAGTTTTTGTTGTATCATAAAAGAGTATTAAGCTAATTTAAGCTTTTAACTCTCTCCTTTTAATACCCATCTGAAAGGTACATCTGGATAAGCTTTATTTATTTTATAAGCTAGTTTAACTTTAATGTTACTTTTCTCATTCAAAATTGAATTGATCTGATTCGAATTAGATAAGCCTAATGATTTGCTGAATTCAATTTTAGAGAGTTTAAAGCGTTTAAGTAACTCATTCATTCGATCAGAACAGGAAGTATCTATAGCTCTTTTAGGATCTTTTTCTAGAAGATGGAAGAAATTAACAATGGTAATTTCATGAATATTCAAAATTCGATTCAAACTTTTTAAAGTAAAATTAGTTCCTTTTTCCATCTTAAAATACTGAATTCTACTTAGTTTGTTCTTGTCAGCGAATACTTCATAGCTTGAAAATCCAGCTTCTAAGCGTAATTTTTTTATATGTAAACCAATATTTTGTTGAAGGGCAACTAGTTCAATCTCCATTAAAAAAACATTTTATTATAGATGTAGTAAGTAAGTAAGTAAGTCTACCCTAGAATACACATCACGTGTTATTAAAGCTCAATATACAAATAAATTCACCTTTTTTAGATTTTTTTAGACATTTTGTTTTGTGTGATTTAAATTATTCAGCTTCTCTAAAATGTTAAACAAAAACAACTTTAAAGTGGTTAATTACGATTTAAATACAATTTTCTCACTTGTTTTTTTAATTGATAAAAGACTGTTATTTTTAGAATATTTATTTTATTGTTACATTGAGCATGAGAATTTCAATTTTTTAGCTTTATGCGTATATTGGTAATACCAGATTCATTTAAAGAGTGCTTGTCTGCGGAGAGGGTTTCTAAATCAATTACATCCGGTATTGATTTTGTTGATACTTCTGTTGATGTAATACAATTTCCATTTTCTGATGGGGGAGAAGGTGCCCTTCCTGTACTTCAAAAACATGTTGCTCATAAACTTATAGAATGTGTCACCCAAGATGCTATGGGCAATCCAATTAAAGCATCATATTTAACTTTTAATGATCATAAAACAGCCTGGATAGAGCTCTCTAAAGCTTCTGGATTAGCTGATGTGCCTGTTGTAAAAAGAAACATTGCCTTAGCCTCTACTTTTGGTACAGGGCTTATGGTTAAGGATGCTATAAGCAAGGGCTGCACAGAAATCATACTAGGTGTTGGCGGTAGTGCCACTAATGATGGAGGTGCAGGAATTTTTCAAGCTTTAGGAGGAAACCTACAAGATAAATCGGGGAATGAACTTAATAAAGGGGGGAGTTTTTTAAGTGAATTACATTTAATAATAGCGCCCAAAAATTTAAATCATATTAAATGGAAAGTTGCTTTTGATGTTGATAGTCCCTTACTCGGGATAAATGGAGCTACCGCTGTTTATGGTCCTCAAAAAGGAGCTTCACCAAAAGACATCGTTCTACTTGAACAAAGTTTAAATAATTTTTGTCGTTGTATAAGTCAGCAATTTGGAAGATCAATTGGAGCTTTGAAGGGTGGAGGAGCAGCTGGTGGATCAGCAGCTGGGATGTATGGATTTTTTAATGCAAATTTAGTTTCAGGATTTTCTTTACTTGCCGAACTAGTTGCTTTGGAAAATGAAATTGAAAAAGCAGATTTAATTTTTACTGCTGAAGGAAAAATTGACCAACAATCAATCAATGGAAAATTAACAGGAGAAGTGGCTCGATTAGGCAAGAAATATAAAGTGCCTGTTATTGGGATTGGAGGTTCTGTTGAAGTGCCATTTGAAAGTTTTATTAAGCACGGATTTTTAGACTTATTGAGTATTCAGACTAAGGGTATGTCTCTCGAATATTCAAAACAAAATGCCTCCGAACTTATAAAGAATGCTACAAGTAATCTATTCAGTTCCTTTGTAAATGAATTGAAGAAAGTAAAGTAGGTTCACCCTAGAATTAATATCTTTAATGCAGCTTTTAAAGAATCATTTATGACTTCATTCTATCCGCTTTTTTTCACTCCACAATATCAATACCGAATGTGGGGTGGAGAAAAATTAAAATCTTTTTTGGGACGAACATATAAAGGTCAAAATAAAGGAGAGTCATGGGAAGTATCAGCATTAAAAGGTTTTGAATCTAAAGTAACCTCTGGTTTATATAAGGGAAAAACTCTTCCACAATTGATTAAGGAATCTCCCGTAGCTGTTTTGGGTAAAAAAGTACACGAAAAATTTGGTACAACCTTTCCACTTTTAATAAAATTTATTGATGCAAAAAGGCCACTTTCTGTTCAAGTTCATCCAAACGATTTTCTAGCAAAGGAACGCCATGATTCTTATGGAAAAAATGAAATGTGGTATGTGTTAGATGCTGAACCAGAAGCTGAATTAATCATAGGTTTTAAAAAAGAAGTAGATGTAAGTATTTTCAACCAGCTGCTTGATGAGAACCGAGTGGAAGAGATTTTACATAAGGAAAAAGTTAGTTCAGGAGATGTAGTATACATACCCACAGGCAGAGTTCATGCAATTGGTGGTGGCGTTATATTAGCAGAAATACAGCAATCGTCTGATGTAACTTATCGAGTTTATGACTATAATCGTGTAGACTATAAAACAGGTAATACCAGACAGTTACATACCGAATTAGCTCTCGATGCGCTTGATTTTTCTATTCAAGAAGAAATTAAAACGTCCTATTCTAAAGTACTCAATCATGTAAATCCTTTGATTAAAACACCTTATTTCACAACTAATTTTGTTTCAATCGATGGAGTATTAGAAAGAAGATATAACGCCAACGAATCTTTCAGAATTTTAATTTGTATTAAGGGAAATTTGGAAATTAATTTTGACGAAAAGAAATATTCATTTCCACTAGGTCAGACTGTTTTTATTCCAGCTGTTATCGAAAAAATTGAGATTAAAGGTCAAGGTGCTTACCTTGAAGTATCTCTGTGAATTATTAATCCAAAAAAAGCCCTTTTTAAAAGGGCTTTTGAATATTAGAAACAGTTTTTATTTTTCTTTCTTTATAACCTTTACTTTTATTTTTTTTCTCTCCATTCTTTCCAGGTTCTGTATTAATAGCTAGATCCATATCTTTCATATCAGCCCCATCGAGATGTTTCATAAGCATCATTGGCATAGCTGGACAAGATTGATAGTGACTTCCTGCTCCTTGTTTTACTAGAATAAAATCAAGAAGTCCAAAGATTACAGCGATCAGTGTAAAAGCAAACCAATTTTTGTTTAAAGTTTCCAAAATATTTTATTTTATATATATTAAATAACTATAAAAATCATGTTAAATGCCTAAGTTGCTTTTTATCGCATTTAATTAGTATTAAACAAAATGAAAACCCCTTGTTTTTTATGGATTAAAACTGGTGCATGTGAACATTCGTTATTAGTTAGAAGAAAAATCACATATTTCACTTACATTTGTTCTGTAAATATGGTGCCAAACCACTTTACATAATTAAAAGCAGAACTTTTTCCGGAGTTCTGCTTTTTTCATTTAATAAGGATTAGGTTATTTTCTAGAGTTTAACTTTGCTAGTAACCTTAAAATTTCTAAGTAAAGCCAAATTAAAGTAACCAGTAATCCAAAAGCGCCATACCATTCCATGTATTTTGGAGCCCCTTTCTCAGCCCCTTCTTCAATAAAATCAAAGTCTAAAACCAAATTTAAGGCTGCAATTACTATAACAACTAAACTAAAACCGATACTCATCATCGAAGAATTGTTAATACTCATAACGCCCATTCCTGACCCAAAAAATCCCATTGCAAAATTAATTAAATACACTATCGCAATACCACCGGTAGCAGCTGCAATTCCGAGTTTAAAGTTTTCGCTTGGTTTTATTAAACCAGATCTATATGCCATTAACAAAGAAAGAAGTATTCCAATAGTAAGACATATGGCATTTAAAACAATACCATCGTACATTTTGCTATACATAAAGGAAATCCCTCCTAATAATCCACCTTCTAAAATCGCATAAATAGGTACTGTTATTGGAGCCCATTTCTTTTTGAAGATTGTTATTAGAGCAACAATAAAACCTCCGACCCCACAAGAAATTAACATGATAGGACTCATTGCTTCGAAGCTTAAATAACCAGTACCAACTAGTAAAAAAAGACTGATAGCCGTTTTGTTGACTGTTCCTTCAATTGTCATTTGTTTTGTAGTATTATCTGCACTATTAAATGTGCTATTAGATAAAACTGGGTTTCCAGATCTAAGGGAGAGGTGTCTACTCATTTTTTTATTTTTAATATTACTTTATGCTAATTAGTTCCAATTTGGCTTTCTTTTTTCTTTAAAGGCTTTAATTCCTTCTTTAGCATCACTAGAACTTTTTACTTTTTCTAACATGTTATATAAATATTCATTATTTGATTCACTTGAATTAATCTTGTCAGCTGCTTCTAATCCATGTTTTATTGCGATAGGCGAATTATGTATTACTCCGTATAGCCAATTAGTAACTGTTTCTTTGACTGCGTTCTCCTCAACAACTACAGAAACTAAACCCCAGTCTTTAGCCTTCTCGACATCTAAATTATATCCACGAATACACCAATCAATTACACTTCTTAATGGCATTATTTTGGATAATGATTCCATCACTTGCATCGGGAAAATGCCTCTTTTGACTTCGGGTAATCCAAAGATAATGTTTGTTTTTGCTACAACATAGTTACAGCCAGCTACTATTAACAAACCCCCTGCATAAACATTACCTTCCAATTGACAAATTTTAGGTTTATGTAGTTTATTAAATAGTTCACCTATCAAAATTCTTGAGTTTGGCTCAGGGATAGTAGAATTGTTTTCTTCTATAACTCCATTCATAGCCTTTAAATCTAACCCTGAAGAAAAAACATCTCCATTTGCCTTTATTAAAACAGCTCTGAAGAGCTTATTGAAATGGGCATAGTGAAATGCAAAAGCTAATTCATTAATTAACTGTGGATGTAAGGCATTTTTTTTATTAGGTCGGTTTAAAGTTATTGAAAGAACATGATTTTGTTCTTCAATAATTAAATAAGCAAAGGTTTCTTTGTGTATATTTTTAGTTTGATTTTCTGAGTATAAATTCATTTTTTAGATTTTAGCACTGGTAAAATTAAACTCTTTTCTTTCCTTTCTCATCAATATTGAACGCTATAATAATAGAATTATAATGACAAATTTATTTAAATTTATTTCATAAGATATGCTATTTCGAGAATTAATCTATAGAAAGATAAATCACAGAAGATTAAAGTTTTTTAAATTCAAAAACCAAACAAACCATTCTTTATCGGATTACCTTAATGTTATAGCTTCTGCTTTAGAGGTTTAGTTTGTTCTAAAAGAGTATACTCCCGAATTACTTTTGTTTCCATTTGCATCTACCGCTACTACTTTCCAGCTATAGGTAGCATTACTTTCAACAGCGATTACTGTTTCTGTGTTTGAGCTAATAGCATCTACTTGTTTGAGTAAGGTGCTAGCGTCTGTTGCATCTAAATAAATTTCATAGTAATCTAAATCTCCATCGACATCAGATCCATTCCAGTTCAGCGTTATGTTTCCATCAATAGGAGTTACTGATGTCCCTGATCTGGGGGCTAAAATTTCAGACGGGAAAGGTGCATAATTGGTAATTCCAGCTCCTGCTAAGTAAAACTTCCAAGAAGAAGTACTGGCAGCAGTACTTCCTTCTTCTCCAATCGCAGTTACGTTCCAAGAATAAGGGGTTGCTATGAGCAGGTTAACACTAAGTGAAGTTCCCGTAGTTTGAAAGCTTTCATTTTGATTTGTTGTTAGATTCCGAACACTTAAGCGATAAGACTCTACATTCGCAGCAGCGCTCCATCTAAACTCTAAACTGCTTTGCAGATCATTAAGAGAAGTTCCTTCTTGACAAGCTTCTTCGTTAAGAGGAAAGCTTAGGGAAGGAGTTCCAGGCTCCAACGGTGGAGGAGGAGAACTAGAACAACTCCATAATATTAGCGTAAGACTTAAGAGAATACTTGTTGTTTGTATAGTTTTCATATTCATTATTCTTTAATAACGATTTGAGATTGATTTACAGAAGCATTACTCACCTGAACAATATAACTTCCGCTAATTAAACTAGAGGTGTCTATGTAAATTGTTCTTTCGGTAGGAGTTAGAGAATATTGCTTGACAAGAATTGTTCTCCCATCATTAGAATAAAGCTCGATGTTGGCGTTTAATTCTTCTCCACCGACAAATACCGCTAAAGACTCGTTGAATGGATTAGGAGCAGTTACAACAGTGTCTGAGTTAAAGTACGACTGTTCGAAAATACCCTGACAGGCTATTCCCGTAGTAATCGAAACCGTGTTAACCCCTTTGTCAAGGCAAACAGTATATTCACTAGCTGTAGTTTGCTTTGTGATTCCGTTGTGCGTTATGGAATAGTTTTGACCTCCGTTGAGTTTGTAGCTTACTGTTTGGTCACTTTTATTAGAAGTAGAATAAACAGAAAGTGGTTGAGGCTCATTAATTGTAACATCAAAGCAACGTTCAAACTCGCTAGCATTAACTCCATCTACAGTTACACAGATTGAATAAGAGCCTTGTGAAAGGTTATCTAAACTCCAATTACTACTGCTTAGAGTTTGGGTTTGATTAACCGCACCGCTAATATTAATTTGATACGTTATTGAGGCGTCTTCAACAGAAAGACTAATACTATTAGTATCTCGACATTTCTCTGTTTTAGAAATAGAGAAGTTGTTAGGAGGCAAGTAAAAGATTAAACAACCACTATTGTCAACAAGAGATCCATAGGGAGTATCAGCACAATTATCAAAAGGATTCCAAACCCCATCATGATCAGCATCATCTGAAACATCTCCAACACCATCACCATCACTATCAAGTTGATCAGGATTACTGACAAGAGGACTATTGTCTAATATATCTACAATACCATCACCATCAGTATCATCTAGTGGAGATGCAGCAACAGTTTGTAACTGAATTGCGGTAGTATTTCCTTCTGGAACTACAAGGTTATTTTGTGTCACTACTACAGGAACATTTGTATCACCATCTTCTGTATTTACGTTAACGACTTCCACCTCATATATATTATCCTGGTTATGATCTTGAGGATTTTCAAAATCAGGAGGAACAATAAAGTCTAAATAATCATCGGATTCACCTTCACCATTTTTCTGAACCTCTGGTGATCGAATTGTAAACAGACTTGCATCTGCACCTCCACTAATTTTCTTTTTAATTTTCCATTTACCAACACCTTTAACGACATTAGGATTGTAATATCTTGTATGATCAACTTTAGAACTTCTACCTCCATCGCTAACGCCAAATACACTCATCGAGAATGGAGAAAAAGCATAAGTATTTGGAATATTAAGAACCTTGAGTTTTATAATTCCATATGCAGAAATTCCTCTATTGTTTATTGCTCTAATCTGAACGGATAACAACTTTTTATCTTCAAAATCAATTGGTCTTATAAGATAAATTCGATCATCAACAAGTTTAAAATATTCTGAATCATTTCCAGGGATAATTGAAAGTCCTATTTGATCATTACCATTATTTAAGATGGGATTATTATCAAAGGTTATGATTTTCCCTAATTGATCATTAACAGGAAGATCCATATCTATATTCTTAGTTTCTATTCGCTCAAATTGATTTGAGTAAATTGTTGGAGGATTGTATGGACAACCATTACCGTCAATTGCAGTTCCTTTAGGAGTTCCACCACACAAATCTTTTTTGTTCTTAACCCCATCACCATCATCGTCTAGATCTAATTGATCTTCAGAACAACCATTTTCATCAACTTGGTCACCAGCCTCAGTTTCTGGACATCGGTCAAATTGATTTTCAACTCCATCAAAATCATCATCGAGTTGTTTTTCGTTACAACCATCTTCATTTACTTCAAGACCAAGTTCAGTATTTAAACATTTATCTACTTCGTCTAAAACTCCATCAAGATCTTTATCAAGTTCTATTTGTAACTCGGTACATCCAAATTCATTTACTTTTTCTCCAATAGGAGTATCGTCACATAAGTCTTTTTCATTTTCAACCCCATCAAGATCAAAGTCATCTTTTAGCTGGCTTTCGGAACATCCATATTCGTTTACTTTTTCTGCTAATGGAGTGTCAGGGCAAAGATCTACATCATCCATTACTTTGTCAAAATCGGTATCGATTTCACTTAATGAACATCCAAATTCATTAACCAACTTCCCTTTTTCTGTTCCTGGGCAAGAATCGATTGTATCAGGAACACCATCGTAATCTTCATCATATACTGCTACTTGCTCCAACTCAACTACCGTACAACCACTTTGATCAACATCAGCTCCAAGTGGGGTGTCGTTACATCGGTCAAGAGTATTAGGTACACCATCTTGATCATCATCTTTATTTTCTTCTTGCTCTTCAGTATCTTTTTGTGAACAACCAAATTCATCTACAATTTCTCCTAAAGGAGTGTCAGGACAAAGATCATCTTCATTTTTAACTCCATCTAAATCGACATCTTTCTGAGCTTGAGAACACCCAAATTCATCAACTTTTTCACCAATTATAGTTTTAGGGCATTGATCATCTAAATCAAGAATACCATCTAAGTCTTCATCTTTTTGAACTTTTGCACAACCATTCTCATCGACTTTAACATTTGGTTTTGATCCTAGACATTCATCATCTACATTAAGAACCCCATCGAGATCTTCGTCAATTTGTATTTGGGCACATCCGTTTTCATTTACAACGGCACCTAACTCAGTTTCTGGACAAAGATCTTTTTCATTTAAAACACCGTCTTCATCGACATCATTTTGAAGCTTAGAGCATCCTTTTTGGTCTACTGATTCCCCTTTAGGTGTATCAGCACACTTATCATTTTTATTAATTACGCCATCTTTGTCTTCATCTCTTTGACCATAGCTACATCCATTAACATCTACTTTTTCTCCTGCGGCTGTTCCTGGACAAACATCTATTTCGTCTCTTACTCCGTCTTGATCCGAGTCAGGAATTAATTCAATGGTATTATTATTATAAAATGTTGAAGTTGAATTACCTGCAATATCAAATATTGAATTTGATAACTGGATTGTAAGTAATTGTCCATTTTCAGGCTTTCCGTTTAATTTAAATTCTAGTTCAATTTCTTTTTCAATTTGAATTATTCCAATAGGCGAACTATTTGTTAAAGTAGTTGATCCTTGTGTTGATAAATTAAAATAGCTCTCGTCTAAAAGGTATGTAGATGTTGAACTTATTAAAGGAATCTCATTAAACCTTAATTTAACAATTGAATCATTTACTATTGTAATTTCCTCTATAAAAGGAGCAATATTGTCAATTGTGTAAGTAATTGAAGTTTCAGAAGAAACAATAGAAGTATTTCCTGCGATATCAAAGCCATTAACTCCTAATGTTATTATTTCATTCACATCTGAAGGTACTGTCCAAGAATATTCCCAAAGATATGTTGAATTAGAAGGGTTTAATGCAGTCATTGTTTGACTACTTTGATTCGTAATTGTCAAGATTGGTGCAGAAATTAATACATCAGACGATGATGCAGTAAATGTGATATTTTCATTTCCTCTAATAATGGTATCAGTTACACTGGCTGATAAAAATATATTTGGTTTTGTAGTATCTACAAGTTGAATTGTATTGCTAGTCTGAGCGGTATCCAAAGAATTATAATCAGAATCAAAGAGAGTGTTTGTAACAATTCCAATTGTTACAACTTCTTCTCCTGAGACATCTCCTGATAAAGGAAGTTCAATGAAATAACTATACTCATTATTTTGTGATACAGATATTGGAATTGTTGAAGTTAAACTAGCAGTACCTCCAGATATTGATAAGTTAAAACCATTTAAATTAAGTCCATTAGACATGTTTGAATAATTCCCGTTTACCCATTTCCAACCCCCTGATGGTTCGCTGTAATTGGAATCATTCAAATCTTGATAAAGACCCATCCAGAAATCACCAGAGGTGTTATTTTTAACAAAATCTGTTTCTTCTGATGAATCTATTATAGCCAAATAGGTATTAGAGCTAGAAGCAATAGAGGATGCTTCAATCCAGGTTGATTTCGACTGACTTTTAAAGTAACTGTGACCATTAAAATAGCCAATATTATCATAACCTTCAATGGAGCCAATGATTTGATTTGATTCAATCAAATTGTGAAAATTATTCCCAAAGTGATCGTTCCACTTTCCATTATCTAAGAAAACTCCCAAATGCTCTTCTTGTGAATTTGCATTATTTGGCTCTCCACCATTCCAATTTGAAAAGGTATTTAATTCTTTTGAAAAAGTTACGAGCACTTTAGTGTTAGTTGATGATAAAGTAGTGGAAGTAATTTGCGAAACCTCTTTAGAATTTAAAGTAAAAGATGATGTTGTATTAGTTACTGTGTTTCCAGCGGTGTCAAATAATGAATTTGAATTCAAATTAACACTTAAAATCTCTTGACCATTTGGAGTTCCCTGAATTGGTATTGTAAGATTAACTATTTTATTTTCAGTAAATACAACGCTTGAAGGGTTGGAAGCCGATAAAGTTGCGTTTCCTCCGGAGATACTCAATCCAAAATCATTAATACTTACATCAACAGGATTATAATACACTTTTAAAATACCATTAGTAGTAGTAGAACTCCAACCAGTATAACCAATGAAATAGAAGTATAGAGTATTTGTCCCGTTATAATTGAAGTCTGAGTATGATGTAGAGTTTGAAGCAGTAAAGCTTTGAACACTATGAGTTAATTTAGCTCTATCAATAAAAGTACTGTTAAGCTTTATAGTAGCATTTAAGTTTGATCCTCCCCATCCTTGATCTACAGCATCAAAACTAAATTCAGTTCTAGTAATTACATAACCATCAGGAACATTTAAATCAAAATCATAAGTCCAAGGTTCCCAACTTGAGACATTTGTTTGTTTAGTTGGAATACTATAAGTTGTAAAACTTGCTGTAGAGCTATTGAATTGCGTATTTACCCCTCCCAGAATATTTTCATTAAAAATCATTCCAACATTATTGTTTTCATTATTTAATTGAGATAAAGTTATGTAAGGCGAAACATTATCAATTAAGTTTATGAAATAAGTATTATTAGGGTAAGACAAAATATTACCAACTAAATCATAAATAGGATAAGATGATGTATTATTGACATATATTTTTTCGCTTCCAGATGAACTTCCACTTATATCAACCCCAAGATAATAGGTTGAACCGCTAGTTGTTATTGAGCTTGGAGTAATACTATTAAGAGATGCTGAACCACCCTGGATATTTAGAGAGAAATTTGAAGTAGTTAACGTGTCAGTTCCGAGACTTGAGCTAAATGATTTATAAACTGACTCATTAAAGGTAACTTCAATTTTACCAGTACTTGAATTATATACTATTTCAGAAATTGAAGGAGCATCTCTATCAACTAATATTTCAAGACTATCTGTTCCCGTATATATTTTGCCTAGTGTACTTGACCCTGAAACAGTTATTGAAACTGACGATATAGATGATGTGACAGTACTAGTATTGAAAGAATAATACCAAGATAAACTAGAAGTACTTGACATAATTTGATTAGAAACGACTCCTCCTGAGATGCTAATTGTAGGTGAGGCGGACATTGCTTGAGAAAATTGAGCATTAATTATAATGGTTTCAGATGAATTTGCACTATTATTTCTTAATGATGGAAGACTGTGAGATAAAATAACCGATGGACCAGGACAAGTGCTCCATAATGGCTTATTTGAATTTGTAAGAGCAGATCCAGAAGCAAAAACACTTGGTTCAGATGAAATATTCGAAACACACCACCCTGTTAAATCTTGGTTAAAATCATCTGCACTATTGAACATAGAATACATATCAGTAACATTAGTAGTATTCCAATTTCCTATATCTTGATTAAAATTATCTGCTTCAAAAAACATAACAGCCATAGTAGTTACACTACTAACATCCCAACCACTTATATCTTGGTTGAAACTTCTTGCGTATTTAAACATATTGGCCATGTTAGTCACATTAGAAACATACCAACCACTAATATCTTGATTAAAATTAACAGCTGATTGGAATAAATCTTCCATGGTAGTTACATTTGAAACATTCCAATTACCAATATTTTGATTGAATGGGGTTGCTCTAAACATCTTTGTCATGTTAGTTACATTAGAAGTATTCCAATTACCAATATCTTGATTGAATGATGATGCACCAGAAAAGACACTGTCCATATTCGTTACAGAGGAGGTGGTCCAACTTCCAATATCTTGATTAAAAGAATTGGCACCTTGAAACATACTATTCATTAATGTGACTTCAGAAGTATCCCAATTTGCTATATTTTGGTTAAATGCTGTTGCACCACTAAACATTCCATTCATAAGTGTCACATTAGAAACAGTCCAACTCCCAATATCTTGATTAAAAGCTGATGCAGATTCAAACATTTGCTGCATGGTTGTTACATTTGATGTGTCCCAATGAGAAATATCTTGATTAAAATTAGATTTATCTTTAAGAAGTTGACTCATATCTGTAACCTTAGATGTACAAACACATGTTAAATCTGCGTCATTTGCTACTCTTGATCTAAGAGACTGTTCATCAACTACAATATAAGTTGTTCCATTTATTATTGTTGTATCAGACACGTTAGCGGAGTCACATTGAATAGTCACACCATTACTAGCCAAGGAAATTTGAGAGATCGAAAAAGTTATACTGTCTGATCCAGAATAAATATTTCCTGATAAATCAGTTCCTGATACTGTTGCTGTGACTATTGTATTAGTAGAAGACGGAACTGTCCAATTATAAAACCAATTTTTTGTACCTGTTGACGTTGGACTTATGAATGTTTTAAATAAATAATCCCAACTTGAATCATTACTACCACGACCACCTGAGTATGAATTATTAGTGCTTAAACTCAAAAAACCAACATTCTGGTTTCCGTCTGTAAGAGTTAGTCTCATTGTAAAGATTTCATTTGCAGTGGCAGTAACGTTCGAACTAGATAAATTAAAATAGATGTATTCACCACTTATATAATTACCGCTGGAATTATTGTAGGAAGGAGTTTGTAGGTTTTGACTTGACGCAACTAATGATCCAGATGTTCCTTCACCTCTATAAACTTTTAAGGAAATTGGTTGTGGATCACCATTAATAACTGGATTTGCCATTCTCCAAGCTACTTTGGAGAGGATTCCAGTTTCACTAACTGTAAATGATTGCCATTGATCAGTTCCCCCTGCACTAGAACCACTTGTTGAATTAAATTGATTTAAAGTTTCCAAACCATAAGAAGATGGAGTCATTTCTAATGTAGTTTGAGAACTTGTACTTAAAATCAAACTAGGAGTTGAACTCATCGACTCACTGAAGTTAGCTGTGATAATTACATTATCACCAAAATTAACTTTATTATCAGTATAATTACTACTGAAGGATAAAAGCTGTGGAGGTGAATTATCATTTGATAAAGAGTAGCTTAAATATATATCATCTTCATAATTACCTCCTGAATAGTCATAAATTGAAGAAGATCCTGAAGGAGATATTCTAAATTCTTCATTACCAGAAAAGTTACCTGTTGATGATGCTGAAAATGAAAATGCTTTATTGTCAGATGAAACTTGAAAAGTTAATGGTGTACTATTAGTCAGGGCTACTGAATTCTCAGGGTCATAAATTGAAACACTCAAATCTGATGCCTGAAGTGCAGAACTTGCTGAACTATCTCCATATAAAGGCCATTTAAACGTGATAGAACCAGATACGGATTGTTCATTATAACTAAAGCTGACTAATCCTATGTCATTATTAGAAACTAAAGCTGGATAACCATTATTTAGATTTCCAGTGATAATCCAATTATCGTTAAAATCCCAGTTCGCATTAGTAAATGTTTCTTTAGATTTTAATTGTTGATTAGTTTTTCCAGAATCAATAGATCCCCCTTGACTTGATAAATTGGATTCGTTAGAATTCCAGAAGTTACTTTGTCCATTGAAAGAAGCTGATGATCCTGCTATTGGACCAATATTATTTGTAGTACCTGAAACAGTTGAGGAAGTGAAACATTTAGATCTATTGCTTGTATCACCATTTGAACTTGTTGCTGAACTACCTACAATTCCACCAGCATATCCTGTTAGTGCATAAATACTTCCGATGCTATAGGAATTATCAATTGTAGAACCAGAAGTACTTCCTACAAGACCACCAACATTTGCTTTTCCGGTTACAGTGCCCTCAAAGTAACTTCGGTTTAATATAGCGCCAGATTGCATTTTACCTGAAATACCGCCAGTATTTTCAAGATTAGAACCTCCACTAAAATCTGAAACATATGCAGTAACTGTTCCGACAAAAGATGAAGTGTCTAAAATAGAATTTGAACCAATTCTTCCTATAAGTCCTCCTACTGTGGTTTGTCCTGTTACTTGCCCATCATGTACATGATTATTTAAAGATTTATTTGAGGAGCTACCATTTAAAAAATCTCCGATTAATGTTCCAACTCGAACTAAACCTTTAATATTGGAATCCTCTAGAGTAATATTTTTTATGATACCTCCATCAACAACACCAAAAAAACCAATATTATTTGAATATACCCTATTTATAGTCAAGTTATTTATAAAATAATCTGCTCCGTCATAAACTCCAGTAAAGCTTGTATTAGTATTTCCTATGGGTGTAAATCCTTGACCTGAATCTAGATTAACACTTGAGGATGCATCAATTTCGGCAGTCTGAATATAATGATATGCCCAACGACTACTATTTTGAGATATCCACCAAAGGTCTGAAAAGGAATCAATTTGAAATGGACTTGCTGAGCTCCCATCTCCTAAAGAAGGGCTAGAGGTACCAGAATAATTCACCACAGAAATAGGTATATTGTTTATACCAACGGCAACAAAATTATTAGAATCATAAAATCTGTTACGATATTCATCTATAGTATAATTTCCTGATGGCACTTTTGTTGGATCAATTCCAATCTGAGCTTCATAATAGCCATCATATTGATTACCGCTAACTAATTGCCAACTGCTTGACTGAATCATTTCTCCGGCTATATCGGGGCTGTATATGTATGGACCTCCTCCTGTTGGGGTAACAACACCCGAAGTGTCTGTAGCTCTAATACTTACAGTTACAGTTACCAGACCCGAGCTAATATCAACGGAACTTGGTGAGACGGTAAATGATGAAAGTATAGGTGCTTGTATGTCCTGGCTGAAACCCTCGTGAGTATAAAAATTAATTAAAATTAAAAACGTAAATAATAGCCTATAATTCATGATGTAAATATACAAAATATACTGTTCATAAATCATGCCAATAACTTATGAATCACAAAAACGCATATTATTTATAAAATATACATAAATTTAGAGTACAATTAAAATCTCCTACAATGAAAATTTCCTTTTCTTTTATACTAGCTTTTGTGTCTATGTTGATTTTTCAGCCAATTATAGCACAAGAATTAAGTGCCGAGGGTCCTTTCGATCAATTGATTATAAGAGGGGTAACCCTAATTAATGGAAATGGAGCACCACCTATTGGTCCTGTTGATGTTGTTGTTAAGCAGAATGTAATAACCCAAGTTAGGGTAGTGGGGTATCCTGGAGTTGAGATAAACGAAAATAGGAGACCTAAATTAGATGAAGGTGGAAAAGAAATTGATGCTCATGGGATGTTTTTACTTCCAGGGTTTATAGATATGCATGGTCATATTGGAGGTACTTCTCAAGGTGCCGATTGGGATTATGTTTTTAGACTTTGGCTAGCTCATGGAGTTACTACGGTTCGAGAGCCCAGTGGTAGGAGTAGAGATTGGACTTTAGATCTGAAGAGAAAAAGTGCTAAAAATGAAATAATAGCTCCTCGTATTGTTCAGTATACAGGTTTTGGATCTGGCTCTAAAACTCCAATTGTAACTCAAGATCAAGCAAGAGAGTGGGTGCGTCAAAACGCAAAAGCGGGTTCAGACGGAATTAAATTTTTTGGAGCAGCTCCTGAAATTATGGAAGCCGCTCTTGACGAAAATAATAAATTAGGTTTAGGATCTGCTTGTCACCATGCACAATTAAGTGTTGCCCGTTGGAATGTTTTGCATTCTGCAAGAGCAGGATTAACCTCTATGGAGCACTGGTACGGATTACCCGAAGCTCTTTTTGAAGACCGTACTGTTCAAAATTATCCTTTGGACTATAACTATCAAAACGAACAACATCGTTTTGAACAAGCAGGTAAATTATGGGAACAAGCAGCAAAACCATATTCTGATCACTGGAATCTAGTAATGGAAGAATTGTTAGCTCTTGATTTCACTCTAGACCCGACTTTCAATATTTATGAAGCAAGTCGTGATTTACATCGTTCTAGAAGAGCTGAATGGCATGAAGATTATACCCTGCCAAGCCTATGGCGTTTTTACCAACCTAGTAAAATTTCACACGGATCATACTGGCATTTTTGGGGAACAGAACAGGAGGTTTCTTGGAAAAAGAATTATAATTTATGGATGACCTTTGTTAATGAATATAAAAACAGAGGTGGTCGTGTAACCACAGGATCAGATTCTGGATTTATCTTTCAGCTTTACGGTTTTGCCTATATAAGAGAATTGGAATTGCTTCGTGAGGCAGGTTTTCACCCGCTCGAAGTTATTCGCTCCGCAACACTGAACGGTGCAGAAGCCCTAAAGATGGATGACTTAATAGGTTCTATTGAAGTAGGGAAACTTGCTGACATGATTTTGGTGGACGCAAATCCACTTGAAAATCTTAAAGTTTTATATGGAACAGGAGCAATTAAATTAACCGAAGACAACGAAGTAGTTCGAGTAGGTGGAGTTAAGTATACTATAAGCGACGGTGTAATCTATAATTCAAAAGTATTGTTAAACGAGGTTAAGCATATGGTAGATAAAGCTAAGTCCGAAGAAAACTTTACCCTCAAGCAACCGGGAATTAAATAAAGATAAAACCCTCTTTTATAATTTTAAAACATTAAAATGTTTCTAATTTAAATTACGTTTTTCAGCTGGTATTTTTTAAGCATCAAATTAAGTAAAGGTTCAATCTCGTATTGTTTATTTAATAACATCGCAAGGAGCATTCCGTTTAAACTGTTCAGCAGTAGTTCCGCTTCCATTTCTGCATGAGCAAACCCTAAGCCTTTAAATGCTTTTGTGACTTTATCTTCTATAACATCTGCTAAACTCTCGTCCGCTAACTCACTTTGAAATTTTATTCCAAGAATTAACTTCCATAAAGCGTAATCTTTAAAGGGTATTTTTGTTAAACTCAGAATAGTCAGTCGTAAAACATCTTTAGGTTGAGTTAAATCAATTATTTCTTGAGCTAATATTCTAACTTTGTCAGCTGCAAGCTTTTTTAAGGCTTTGACTAAACCTTCTTTACTTTGGTAATGTCTAAATAGAAGCCCCTCTGATACACCAGCTTCATTTGCAATTGATTTAGTAGTGGTGCCAACAACCCCGTTTTTTGCAAATAACTCCAAAGAGATTTCAAGTATAAGTTGTTTACGATTCATAAGTGATTAATCACATACAAATATAAGGTTTTTATTTTTATTCAAATAAATCATAAAAAAACCGACATAAAGCCGGTTAAATTTATTGAGTACTGAACTAATACTTGTTCAAACGTGCAAATCGATCAAGATGGTAGGAATAATCTCCAAATAAACGTTGTAATACACGTGCTCTTTTAAAATAAAAACCAATATTAACATCATCAGTTACACCAATACCTCCATGCATTTGCATGGCCTCATTAGTAACTAATTTAATGGTTTTACCCAATTTTGCTTTGGCTAAACTGGCTAGTTGATCTAAATCTTCTGATTTTTCATCTATAGCTTGTAATCCTTTTATTACTACACTCTTGCACAATTCTATTTCAGAAAACATTATGGCTGCTCTGTGTTGTAAGGCTTGATAAGTCCCAATTCGTTTTCCAAACTGTTCCCGTTCTTTTAAATAGGCTATTGTTTGATCAAAAACCTCAGAAACCATTCCAAGCATTTCGGCTGAAAGACATATACATGCTGTATTCAATATTTGATTTAACAGATTAGACCCTTGGCCTGCAGTACTGATACGATTAGCTTCGCTTACTTTTACCTGGTCAAAAGTTACTGAAGCATAAGTCCCTGCATCGAGTAAAACATCTGTACTAATAGAAATCCCAGCTGTTTTTGCTTCAACTAGAAATAAATTAATTTCGTTATCCTCTGTTTTGGCAACAACAACAAACGCATCTGCAGATGCTCCATCAATTATCATTGTTTTTTTACCTGATAGGGTATATTGATTATTCGCCTTCTTAGCAGTTGTTGCAATCGAAGTAGGATCAAAGTATGTTTGTTCATCTAGAGCGAAAGCAAAACGTTTAGTCCCATCCATTAGATGAGTAAGCCACGCCGCTTTTAGTTCCTGATTACTAGACTCTGTAAGAGTAGTTGCTCCCAAAACTATGGAAGAGAATAGAGGAGCTTTAGTTAAGTTTTTACCCATTTCTTCTAAAACCTGTCCAAGTCCAGTATATCCAAATTCAAGACCATCAAATTCTTCGGGAATGGTCAGTGCTGTCCAGCCCATTTCAACTAGTTTAGTCCATAAACCTTCATCAAAAGCTCTGTAATTGTCATCACGTAATTCTCTAAACTGCTCTATTGGAGCATTCATTGCTAAAAATTCGGTTGCAGAATCTCTAAGTAATTTTTGTTCTTCTGTTATAATAAGTGCCATTGATTTTTTTTTAAGAGGGTAAGTTTAAGATTCTTTTCGAAATAATTCCCAGCTGAACTTCAGAGGTGCCTCCTTCAATTGTATTTCCTTTAGATCTACAAAATGTTCGAACTACGGAAACCGCGTCTTTATTGTCACTTTCCCATAAAAGCCCATTTGTTCCAGTTATGGACGAAATTAACTCCATCCGAGCTACGTTTTGTTCTGTTCCATAATATTTGAAAAAGGAAGACAAGGCCCCAGCATTAACTCCTGTTTTTGCCTCATCCGTAATTCGTTGAATGGTCATCTCAAAAACAGCATCATTCATCTCTATCTCTGCTATTTCAGATCTTAAGATAGAATCACTTAAAATCCCATCTTTAGAGGGCATGTTTTCTAGTGCAATCTCATGAACGGCTTTTCGAACATCAGTTTCACCAACACCACCAATCATCTGTCTTTCGTGGGTTAAAAGATATTTTGCAATGGTCCATCCGTCGTTTAATGTTCCAATCAAATTTTCTTTAGGCACCTTCACTCCGTCAAAAAATGTTTCACAGAAAGGCGACTTTCCGCTGATTAATTTAATTGGACGAGTACTTACTCCTGCAGACTTCATGTCTATAAGAAGAAAACTAATTCCGTTGTGTTTAGTAGCTTCAAAATCGGTACGAACTAAACAAAAAATCCAATCTGCTTTGTCTGCATATGATGTCCATACTTTTGAACCACTCACTAGATAATGATCGCCTTTATCTTCAGCTTTTGTTTGCAAACCTGCTAAATCACTTCCTGCGTTTGGCTCACTATATCCTTGACACCACCATGTTTTTCCAGACGTAATATCAGGCAAGAACCTCATTTTTTGTTCTTTATTGGCAAACTGGTGTAAAGCAGGGCCTAACATAGAAATTCCAAAACTAAATAGAGGTTTTCTACATCCAATTCGAATCATTTCTTGTGTTAGAATATTATTTTCTTCAGGACTTAAACCACCACCACCATATTGTGTATCCCAATAAGGAACAATCCATTTTTTTTCGAGCATTTTAGTAAACCAATTTTTCTGGTCTTCACTAGAAAAAGTTGAATTACGTCCACCCCAGTATAAATCAGCAAATTCTTTAGGAGGAGTTCTCATGCTTGTGGGACAATTTTCTTCCAACCATCTTTTCGTTTCTGATCTAAATTCTTTCAGATCGCTCTTTGTCATCGTTTCCATACCGTTGTGTTTTTTTAAAATATGTTTTAAATTTTATTGCTTTTTATTTACCTATAAAATTGGCTTTCCTTTTTTCTACAAATGCCGCTACACCTTCTACTAAATCATAGCTTTCGAAAGCTGCAATTTGTTTTTCAGCTTCGTAGGCAATTGAATCATTAAGACTATTGTCCATTGCATGAACTAGATCTTCTTTTGTTATACCTATTGCAATAGTAGCTTTAGCGGCTAAAGTTTTGGCCCATTCAATTGCTGATTCTAAAAGTTCACCCTCTTCAACAATTTTATTTGTTAATCCAAGTTCCAAACATTCTTCCGCTTTTATTTTTTTACCTTCAGCGGCTATTTCAAATGCTTTTGAATAACCAACTTGACGTGTTAATAACCAGCTGGCTCCACCATCGGGTCCTAAACCAATATTGACAAAAGCATATAGAATTCCACTCTTAGGAGTCATAACTCGAAGATCACAAGCCAAAGCAATAGAAGCTCCAACTCCAGCTGCAGTTCCGTTTACAGCACCAATTATTGGTTTTTTTAAGGTTTGAAAATTTCGTAACAACCCTTGATAAACAGTAGTAATATATTCTCGAGAATCTTCTGGTGTTGAAATCCCAAAAGTATCCATGTCTGCTCCTGCGCAAAATCCTTTTCCAGCTCCTGTTATCACAACAGCACGAATTTCCTTGTCGTTACGAATCTCACCAATTACTTCATTGAGTCGGGTAACTAGCTCATGAGTTACGGCGTTGTAACGATCTGGTCTATTTAGAGTAACTACAGCCACATGGTCTTGTTTTTTTTCTAACAAAACAGTATCTGAAGCTTTTGGTTTTTGAGTTGCTTCTTTAATTGCTTCTTGATCTTTTTTACCAGGTCCAGCGTATGCTATTGCTATAAATTCAGCAACACAAGCTGGTTTTTCTTCTCCCTTTAATTCAAAAACAATTCCCATTTTATATTTAGCTCCACCAGGAATCTCAACACATTCAATTAACGATACACGTCCACGAAAAAAGCTCCCTGATTTGGTTGCATTTGGAAACCGAACCTTATCCAATCCATAGTTAACGCCCATCGCAACATTTTCAATTGAAAAAGTGTCGTAGCTTATTTTGGAAGCCATAGAGAGTACAAGAAATCCATGCGCAACTGTTTTTTTGTAAGGAGAAAAGGTTGCACTACGTTCTGCATCGATATGTATCCATTGAAAGTCTTCTGTAGCATCTGCAAACGTATTGATTCTTTGCTGAGTCATAGGCATCCATTCGGTAAGCCCTAGTTCTTTTCCTACGTAATCGTTTAGTTCACTTATGTTGGTTAAACGGGTTGCGTAGGCTGTATTGGTTGGTTGTTCCATTTTTGTGGTTTAAGTTAGCATATGTCCTCCATCTGCATTCATAACAGCACCTGTTGTATACGATGATGCTTCTGACGCTAAATAAAGTGCAAGTCCTGCTATTTCTGTAGGATCTGCTGCTCTTTGAAGGGGAAGATGATTTTCGACTTGTTTCATTAAATGTTCGTTACTCCATAAGGCTTTACTGAATTTGGTTTTGATTAAACCGGGGCAAATTGCATTGGAACGAATCCCATACTTCCCCCATTCACTGGCTTGAGATTTTGTTAGCATAATCAAAGCAGATTTACTAACCCCATAAAGTCCGAGACCTAAGCTTGGTTTTAAACCCTCAACAGAAGCAATATTGATGATGCTTCCATTCTTTTTTTCTTTCATATAAGGAAAACAGAGTTTAGCAAATGAAAAGCAAGCTTTTACATTTACATCCATAATTTTATCAAATACATTGTCTTCAATTCCTTCTAAAGGAGAAAAAACTGGGTTTGTAGCTGCGTTGTTGACTAGAATGTCTATGCCTCCATATAGGGTAACTGTTTTTTCAATTAAAGCTTTTCGTTGCTCTTCATCTCCAACATGACAAGCAATTCCTGTTGCTTCATAGCCTTTAGCTTTAAACTCTGAAGCTACTTCATCTACGCTATCTTGAGAGCGACTGCTTACAATTACTTTAGCTCCATATTCGGCAAGTCCTTCTGCAATTGCTTTTCCAATCCCTTTACTGGATCCTGTAACTACTGCTACTTTTCCTTTTAAATCAAATAATTTTTTTATACTCATAATTACATTGGCATTGCGCCACCATTAGCATGAAGGGTTATTCCGTTTATAAATCCTGCTTGTTTAGAAGCCAAATAGAGGTAAGCATACCCCATATCTTCGGCTGTTCCTATTCTAGAAACGGGTATCATAGCAATCCCTGCTTTAATTACCTCATCAGGCATTCCTGAAGTCATTTCTGTTTCAATAAACCCAGGAGCTACAGCATTTGCTGTTATTCCATACCGACCAACTTCTCGGCATAGTGCTCTTGTAAACCCTGCTACTCCAGCCTTAGAAGCTGAATAGTTGGTTTGTCCAAATGCTCCAGCAAATCCATTAATTGATGAGGCTGATATAATTCTTCCATAACGAGCTTCACGCATGTGAGGAAGAACAGCTTGTGTTGTTGTAAATAATGAACTTAAATTCACATTGATTACGGCATCCCATTCTTCTTGCGTCATTTTGAGGAATGACTTGTCACGAACAATTCCTGCGTTATTGATCAAAATATCGATTTTACTATGTTCTGATATAATTTGTACAACTGCACCATCGACTGCTTCTCTGTTAGTAATATCAACTTTTTGGAAGAAGATTTTACCGCCATCAGCTTTTAACTTAGCTGCTGTTTCAGCTCCTGAATCTCTTACGTCCCATAAAGCTACTGTAGCTCCTGCATCACAAAACACTTTACATATTCCTTCTCCAATTCCTTGGGCTCCACCAGTAATGATGGCTACTTGTCCTTCTAAACTAATCATTTGTTTTTTCTTTTAATGTGTAAATTCCTATTCCAGTTTCTTTCAGGCTTCCTAAATAGAGTTTATTATTTACCTGAAGCACACTGGTTATGTAATCGAATCCTCCTTCAGGGTCTTGTAAATTATATTTTAATTTTCCATCGAGATCAAATCCCAATACCATAGAATATGGTTCTGGAACTGCTCCTTCAATAACTGATCTTGGTAAGCGTAAGAGCATAGACCTTACAAAAGGAAATTCTGTTAGCGGTTCTACTGCTATTGCTCTTTGACTGGGTACAGCAATCCAAAAGATGCCGTTCAAAAAAGTTATATTATCAGGATATCCAGGCAGACTATTAATAAAAAGTTCTGTTGTTCCTTTTTTATCTCCTTTAATCCAATGTTTTTTTATTTGTATCCCAAACGTTTCATTGATTAGAATGTATTCTTCATTTGAATCAAGTGCAACACCATTTGCAAAAAAGAGATTTTCTAAGACAACAGATGTCTTCTTTGTATTTAAATCATAAGATATAACTCTTCCGGTTGCCCGTTGTTCCCAAAATTCATTTTCTACCTCAATAGGGTTTCTTTGGGTGGCATCAGAAAAATAAATAACTCCCTCTTTAGAAATCGCAAGATCATCTGCAAATAAAATAGGCGTGCCATCAATTTCATTTAATAATGTTTGGACTACACCTAAGCTGTCTAATGCAACTAATCCCTTAACTTGGTCCGCGATGACTAACATTCCGTTTGGAGCAAACTTCATTCCTAGTGGTCTTCCACCTGTATTGCCAACAATCTCTTTATTTGATAAAAGCGAGTCAAATTTTATAATGTCTCCATTTTCAAGCCCACTGTAAAAGTTCCCCAGACTGTCTTGAGCTATTGATTCGGGACCAATACCATCTACTTCTATAAAATCTATTCCGGTGAGTTTGTTATTAACTTTAAATTCTCCTTCCATTCCAGGGTAAGTTGGAGAGGTTCGGGCTATAGGCTCTAAATCAATAGGATAGAGGCATAAGTAGAGTATACCTACTAAAATTATGGCACCAACTAGTTTAAGAATACGTTTCATAATTAATTTTTTATTTCATGAAAGACATTATGGTATTATACAACTCCATACGATCTCCAGCCAAGTGTTCTAAACCGTCAACAGGTAGGGTAACTCCGCTAATATAACTTGCTAAAGGACTGGATAAAAATAATACGGCATTAGAAACATCTTGTATTGTTCCAAAACGTTTCATTAAATTCTTTTTTTCACTTTCTTTAAGAAATGCCTGCATTTGCTCAGGGTAATTTTCTAAGCCAGAAGTAGCTATAGTTCCTGGTGCAACAGCATTTACTCGAATGTTGTGCGCTGCCCATTCTTGACCTAGGCTTTTTGTTAAATTTTCAACTCCAGCTCGTGCAGCTCCAGTGTGAGCCATCCCAGGAAATCCCCGCATTACGTTGGCAGTAATGTTTATGATTGTTCCACTTTTTTGCGGAATAAAAAAGGTGTTGGCTATGTGCTGACTCATATAGAAAGTTCCGTTTAGGTTGTTGTTAATAACAGCAGCCCAACCTTTTTGTGCAATTACATTTGAAGGTGCTGGAAATTGTCCACCGGCATTATTGATTAGAATATCCAATCCACCTATGGTTTCTTGAATCATTTCGCCTAATTCTTTAATCGCATCAGGCTCTCTAATATCACAAACTTTTGCATAGCAAGGTCCAAAGGCTTGCAGTTCTTCAGCAGCTGCGAGTAAAGGTTCTTCTTTTCTTGAAGCGATAATTACTTCAGCGCCAAGGTTCAGAAATGCCTTAGCTATTCCAAAGCCAATTCCACTTCGTCCTCCTGTAACCAGGACTTTTTTACCCTTAAATAAATCAGATACGTACATTATAATTCTACACGGAATAAACCCGTTTTTATGTCATTTTTAAAATATAAAATCCCTCCCTTTCTAAATTTTGAAAGAGTATAAAGATATATAGTTTGTTAAATTTTAAAGCGTATACTTTAATACTGCTTTTATCCAGCGTCCATTCCACCATCCAAAACAAGTGAATGACCATTCATATAAGAAGAATCATCCGAAAGCATAAACTTAATTGCATTCGCAACTTCTTCAGGTCTTCCTAATCTTTTCAGGGGTACTCTAAAATTAGCAACAAATTCTAATAAAGGTTTTGGAACTGCTTCTATTATGTCTGTTTCTATAAAAGAAGGGCATATAGCATTTACTCGAATATTCCGAGATCCATATTCAACAGCTGCTGTTTTGGTTAGTCCAATAACACCATGTTTTGAAGCTGAATAATGGCATCCTAAGGGTACACCTTTCTTGCCTGCAAGAGAAGCAACATTTACAATATTTCCTCCACCTTGATCAAGTAATATTTTAAGTTGGTATTTAAGGCAGTAAAAAACGCTACTTAAATTCACGGCTATTACGTTATCCCAATCTTCATCTTTCATTTCGTGAAACGGAGCCATTACGCCTCCAATTCCAGCATTGTTAATAAAAGCATCAATTTTTTTTTCGTCTTTAATAGCTTGTATTAAGACAGACTCGATTTGTTTTTTATCAGACACGTCTAGGAGGTAGGTACTTGCACTTCCACCCGCATCTTCAATAATTTTTTTTGTCTCAGCAAGAGTCACTGGATCAATATCGGTCAAAATAGTTTTATAGCCAGAGGCCGAAAGAGCAACCGCAGTTGCTCTTCCTAATCCTTTAGCAGCACCAGTAATGAATGCTTTTTTGTCTATCATACTAGTGCTAATTATTATAAATCAAATGTCAATTTACCAATTATTCTTCTTCCTATCACAGGCATGTTAGGGAATGCTCTGTACTTTTGGTCGAATAAGTTTGAAGCGGTAATATCAAACTTCAACTTATCAGTTAAATAAATACCATAGTTTGCATCAATTAGGTTTTTTTCATCAGCTGTTCCACCGAAGTCACCTTGATTTGATTCAAAGGCATCATCATGTTGGAAACTGATACTTCCATACCTGTGGTCTTTATTCCACATTATACCTGCTCTATATTTGAATTGAGGTGTATTTAATTTGGTTGCAAAAGGTAAATCATCATCATCACTTTCACCTGGAGTCCATTCAGTTTGACTCAGGTAGGATCCATTAGCCCACAGAGTGAAGTTGTTATTTAAGAAATATTCAAACCCTACATCTATTCCGTAGTGACTTCTTACAGCATTTTCGAATTTTCTATATCCAAACGGAATGTGCGTTACTCCATCACCTTGAGGAACACTTTCAGATTCAATAGTTCCAAAAACCGGAAATAATGCTCCAGCTGCTCCTATAAACCCATCACTACCTGCTCCAAGAGCCAGTGAACCGGCAGCTAAAGCTCCTAAGCCTCCTGCAACTTGGGCAATTGTACCAGCTAAAGGAGGGAGTCCCAATGCTGGATTACCACCGTAAAGTGCATTAGCTGGTAATCCATTCGCAACAGCAACAGCTTCATATGCAGTAGTTAAAGCGCCAGAAACAGCGGCTAAAGAATTAGCACCAACTTGGGCACCAACATCACCAGCAAATGCAGCAGCAGTATTATTATCAAATCCAGAAAGATTAAATGTTGGTCCTATTGCAGTAAATTGTGTAAATCCTTTTACTTCATAAGTATAAAAATCAACCATTACTTTAAGCTTATCACCAATAATTCCATTATATCCAACTTCAAAAGAATTTATAGTAGCTAATTTTGAAGCACCTGCACCAATTGGAGTTCCACTCATTGGAGTTCCGTCTTGTAAATTATAAGGCGTTAATGTACCAAAAGATCCAGTAGGAGTTGTTCCTAGCATGGTTGCTATTAAAATGCTTGAGAAATCTAATGCAGGTGATCCAATAGCCCCAAGTATAGGGTTTAAAGCACCTTCTAAGCCTCTCAATCCAGCTAACAAAGGATTAGTAGAGTATGCAGCTTGAGTTCCAGCAATAGTTAGAGGATTTGAAAGTATAGCACCATATAAATAAGCATTAGGAACTGTGGTCGAGCCTTGAGGAATTGTAGCTCCTCCAAAAGCAGGTAATGCAATTGGTGCACCCGGAGCAAATGTCTGAGGATTTACTTCTCCAGACAACCAAACATCATATGCTCCAGGGATAATGGTGTTTACAGGAAAATCAATAAAATTTTGAAGAGCAGTTGACGCAGCAGTAGAGCTGTTGTAAGTTACTCTAAAAGTATTCTTATCATTTGCTTTATAAACTAATGCAATTCTAGGAGAGATTCCATCTTCATCAAGAAGATTAAAAGTATCATAACGTACAGCATATGTTAGATCTAATTTTTCACTAAGCTTAGAAGTACCTTGCCCATAAACCCCAGTGATAATGTAATCATCATCACCATCATTACGACCATATAATGTATTGTCAGAGTTTCCTTGTATGTTTCTGTGATCAAGACCAACTGTGAAGTTAGTATCTAGAAAAGCAGGAACATCAAAGTTATATTGAACCTGGGCGTCTAAAGAATTTCTTTGCGCTATTTGACGGAACCCAGAGTTATATAAAAAGGTAGGGTTGTTTTTATCTCCACCATCATTATAATTATAAAATACTTGAGCAAATAATCCACCAGATTGAACCCGAGCTTGTGCCCAATAATCTTGTCCGTTTTGGTAACCTGCACCTTGTGAATTAAAAAATAAAGCTCCTCCTTTAGCATATCCACCAGATAAGAAAGCATTTGTTTTCTCACTAGGGCGAAATTCTAAATGTGCATTAACAGATATGTTCTTATATTTAGTCGCCAATGGGTTGCCATCGTTATTATCATCTAGCTTAGACATTGATTGAACAATACCATCATTACCTGTTGCATCTAAATAACCTCCAGGAGCAACTTTAGGCTGATATATCGTTGTAGCTAAAGTTTGAATGTAATTTTCTCCCGTAGATGGTTTTATTTCGGTTCCATCTAATTCGAAATCATCTCCCTCTGAATATTTACCATTTATTTTGTATCCAAACTTTTTATCATCAGAAGCATAAGCATGTCTAAATGCTGCACCCATTGTTTTCATTGTTCCTCCAATAAGTTCAACTGTTGTTCCAGGATAGTCAATTGGATTCTTAGACATGAAGTGTACAACTCCAGAGACAACATTTGGTCCGTATAATGCAGAAGCAGCTCCACGAACAACTTCAATCTTAGCAAGATCAATATTAGATAGTCCGGATTGTTGTGTAAAGAAAGTTCCAGCTGCTGGTGTAGACAAGAATCTATAATCTAACATCGGAAAAGTAGCAGATCCAAATATTCCTGCTCCAGATCTCATTTCAATATTAATTGTGTTTGCAGACTGTTGCTGGATTTGAACTCCAGGTACATTCATTAAAAGTCGAACTGGATCAACAGCTACAGCAGAATTTTCGATATCCTTTGCAGATATGACACTAACAGAAGCAGGTGCTTCTTGAATTTTCTGTGGTCTTCGCGAAGCTGATACAATAATCTCATCTAAATTTTCTCCTGCATCTAATGATATATTTAAAACTTGATCAGCAGAAGTAACTTGGATGGATTTTGATCCAAATCCAATAGAACTAACTTCAACGGTAAAAGGAAATGATTGAGTTGTACTAAAACTGAAGTTACCATCAAAGTCGGAATTGGTTCCGTCGGTGGTGCCTTGAACGATTATGTTCACCCCTGGTATGGGTTCATTAGAGTCTGAATCACTCACAGATCCACTAACGGTGGTTTGTGCGAAAATCAGATTTACACAAAACAGCCCAATGAGCGTTAATGTAGTAGTTAGTTTACTTTTTTTCATAATTGGTTTTTTAAATTAATATTAATTACTGGAATCATCAATAAAATCAAGAACTCTGGCAGAAATGGGGTTAATAAAATTGTTTGGGAGATCATGTCCCATACCTGAAAGATAATAAGATTTTACATTTTTTAAGCAAGTTACGTATTTTTTTGCATGTTTTATATCAATTAAAAAATCTGAATCCCCGTGAATTACTAGTGATGGCGTAGTGATTGATTTTAATTTTTCAAGGAATGATCCTGATTTTTTAATAGCGGCGACATGTTGCTCAAAACTTTTTCGATAGTATCCTTTTCTAAACTTTATTTCATAAAAAATTTCGTTCAAATGTTTTTTTACATTTAATGCATATGCTCCTTTCCCCACCCATAGATTTCTGACGGCCAGATGGATTTTAAGTTGTTTTCTTAGATTATTTTTAGCACCAACAAATCCTAACATAACCGCCCTAAAACGTCTTTCCATTGACTTGTTGACAGCAACCAACTCGGGGTCGTAAAAATATCCTGAGGACATTATAGAGCATAGGGATTGCGTTACTTCGGGAAACAAGTAAGCAAAACGTTGCGCAATCATCCCACCCATTGAAGCTCCGATGATATGGGCTTTTTCTATTTTTAAACAATCCAAAACAGCCTTAGCATCATGCGCCATATCTTCTAGGGTATAGCCGCTCTTTTTTGTCCAATCTAACATTCTGTCAGAACATCCAATACCCCGATGGTCAAACCGAATTACTTGGTACCCGTTATCTAAAAATGCTTGGATAAATTCTTGTGGCCAAAAAAGTAATGTATTTGCATTACGACTGATTAACAAAATAGTTGATTTTATTTCTGTCTTTGGTTTTTGAATCTCGTAGTACAAGCGTACTTTTCCGTTGAAGGCATATCCTGTTTCCCCTAAGATTAGCTCTTTAATAGGTTCAAACATAGATTCCTGAATGACGTCATCAATATAATTTTCGTATTCCTTTATTTTAAACATGGATTACCCTTCGAAGATTACATTAGCCTCATCTTGATGCCAGTTCGAATAATTTCCTTCATACATCTTATCTACATTGTTTCGTTTAATTTTTAAAGTGGGTGTTGTCAAACGATTCTCGACAGTCCACGTATCTTTAACAATAATTATGGTTGATATTTTTTTGTATCCAGCTAATTGTGAATTGACTTTTTCCAGAAAACCCTTCAAATAGGCTTTGATTTCTTCTTGAGGTTTTGCGAGTCCAACTTCAGATAATACAGCTAATAAAATAGGCTGAGGAAGCCCTAAGCCAGCAACACAAATTTGTTCAAAATCAATGATATCTGCAAAATAGCTTTCTAAAACTAAAGGCTCTATATATTTACCTTTAGAAGTTTTGAAGATGTCTTTAACTCGGCCGGTAATGAATAAGAATCCTTCTTCATCCAAATGACCTTGATCACCCGTATGTAGCCATCCGTCTTTTATTACTTCTGCGGTCAATTCGGGTTGCTTATAATATTCTTTCATTACAAAAGGACCACGCATTAAAATTTCGGAAGTTTCAGAATCAATTTTTAATTCTACTTCTGGTTGAGCGATTCCTACAGACCCTGCTTTACCCATCATATAGGGTTCAAGGTGGGTGGTAATTGCACAGTTTTCCGTCATTCCATATCCATTAGTAATTAAGATTCCAATCTTACGATACCAAGCTCGCAAAGATTCTTGTAAGGGAGCAGCTCCCGAAACGATCGCTCTGGCTTTGCTCAGTCCTAACGTCTTTTTGAATTTATTTTTCAAAACCCATGAAAGTACAGGTATTTTGAGAAGCTTTGTAAGTTTTTCTTGAGGAACTTTTGATAAAATTCCCATTTGAAATTTAGTCCAAATTCGAGGTACTGCAAAAAACACTGTTGGTTGAGTGTCTTGTAAGTTTTTGGCAAATGTATCCATGCTTTCAGCAAAGGACATGGTTCCACCAAAACGGAATGCAGTAAATTCAACTACAACGCGTTCTGCAATATGATTTAATGGTAAATATGAAAAGAAAGAGTTGTTTCCGTTAAAATCTATTTGAAGTTCGTTTGACTTTAAAGTAATTAACTCAGTTCTAGAATTTGCTAGGTAGTCCAATACCACTCCTTTTGGATTTCCTGTAGTTCCAGAAGTGAATATAATGGTCCATACATC
>Ga0209199_1000718_pt1 | contig 44377 bp, 43 predicted proteins | sample COGITO_mtgs_1105_7_FD_184805 | JGI IMG/M metagenome (GOLD analysis project Ga0209199, IMG submission 184805) | Pelagic marine microbial communities from North Sea - COGITO_mtgs_110523 (SPAdes) (version 2) | ecosystem: Environmental > Aquatic > Marine > Epipelagic ... | reverse complement strand
GCCATATGTGGATTTTAGAGTGCCGCGGCTATCTTTCTTTACATGCCAGCCTCCATCTGGGTCGCGTTTGGGCTTGCCGTCTTTGCCCTTTCCCGAGCCAGATTGCGCTGCTTCAATCGGGGTTGCAGCGATGATGTTAATGCGACCTTCCGTCACAATGATGTTCTTGGCTTCAAGTTGACGGTTGATCTCTCTCAATAACCGCTCCCACAGATCGTGTTCGACAAGCTGGTTGCGGAACCGTCCCAGTGTAGAAGCCTCAGCAACATCGCCGCCTCCCTCAAGGTGGCAGAATTTGCGAAACAATAAATCACGATACAAGCATTGAGATAGTTCAACATCAGATAGGCGATACCACACGCCCAACAACAACCCTCGAAACAGGGTCAAAAGCGGGCAGCTTGGACGGCCCGTCTTGGAGGCATAAATCGAGGATAATATCGGTTCTATTTTAGACCAGTCCAAAACCGCTTCCGTGTCGTCAAGCGCATAAAGAGCGGGCTGTTCTAAATCACTGCTGGAGACAAAAAGATCCGCTTGGGTTACGAAAGGTTTCTGCATGAAACGACGAACCCAAATACTTGTGCTATTGGGAATCCTCTAGTTATGCTGAGGTCTCGAAGTAAATTGGTGCGACAAACAGCAATCTTAAACACTCGCTGTCCAAAACTGGATCTGCGTTCCTAGATGTTCAGGCCCGGCATGTGCTGGATCGGGGTTAGTATGTATTGATCCGGCTCAGATATTCAGGTGTTCAGACTTTGCAGATATATCCGCAAGATATGAGGCCACTGCGTGTCTTGAGCCAGCGCGCCTAGTTATCGGTATCAACAAAATCGCTGAGATGCGTTTGCGGTTGGATATGGCTTTCGTAGTGATGCCGCCTGACGGTCCACGCTTTGATTGTGCGGTTCATGCGGTCAACTTGCCATATGTCCAAGGGTATGCTGGCTGGGTTAGCCGATGTCCAATGCCATTTTCGGTGCAGATTATGTCGACCCGCATGGCCCGGGAATAGGGCGTGTTGCGGCGGCGTGGCTGTTCACAATTGGTTGCCATTGTCCGTTAGGACGATGTGGATCTTATATGGTACTGCCTCCCGTACAATCTCAAGAAATTCCCAAGCTGTTATACGATTTGCTTTTTCTACAAGTTGCGTCACCACAAATTTTCTGGTGGGCCAATGGCCACAAAGAGCTCCGGCTGGCCTTCGTTGGCACAAAGCTCCACGACCTCGATATGGAAATAGCCAATGGGGTATCTTTTGAATTTTTGCCACTTTGGCTTGTCGCCTTCCCTATCCGGCAACCTAGAAATGGCGTGCGGTTGCTAACAACGATGCAATGAAGAACGCGTCAGATATGGGATCGACGGGTGCAAAGCATACAAGCAATTATCAAGCGGAAGCAGCGTATGACGCCTAAGGCTACGACCATCGTTTCCTCGGCTGGGTTCAGAACCGTCAGGCCGGGTTCCGTCAGGCGGGGTTCCATCAGGCTGGGTTCCGTCAGGCCTGTCTTGCGGTTATCCAAGGTCTCGCGCTTACGCTATTTGGCGACTGTTTTGACATTGATCCCATCTTCCCGGCTTGGCGCCGCATTCATAGCTTGCGATCGCGAGCCGTGACGTATCTGTCCCATAATGCTGCTTTCCATTCCAAAAAACAGATCGCACCATTAAACCAAGGGAACAAAAAGCTGAACGAAGAGCCATGGTGTACCACGTGTCGATGATCAGCGGATCATTAATTGGATTATCGTGATCAAGCACAATGACTTACGTTGGTGCGACGCGCCTAAAAAGTACGCCCCGCCCAAGACGCTTTACAACCGCTGGAGCGATATGGGAGTGTTTGTCCAGATGGCAGAAAGGCTTGCAGCTGAAGCGCCTGACAACGAAACGCTCTCAATCCATGCGACCTACCTTAAAGTCCACCGAACCGCCTTCACTTTGCCGGTCAAAAAGGGGCCGTCGACGTCTAATGGGGCCAACCAAAGGCGACATGATCACAAAGCTACATACTGTGACGGATACGATTTGGGCGGCCTATTCGTCTCGTGATGACCGCGGGTCAGGCCGGCCACTATACTGGAGCGAGCACCCTTGCGAGTAGCCTATCAATAGCGGACCGCCTGTTGGGGGGTGGTGGTTATGATGCGCACTGGTTTCGCAAAGCCCGTGCGGGTATGGGCACAACGTCCTGCATCCCCAGACGAAAATCACATGACAAGGCTATCAAATACGACAAGCGCAGTTACAAGAAAAGACCCCAAATGAGGTCATGCTTGACCGCCTCAAAGACTGGCAACGTGTTGCAACGGGTTATGACCTATGCCCAGAGGTCTTTCATTTTGCCTTTGCTCTCACATCAACTGTGTTATTCTGGTTATGAGCCCTAAACCTAGTATACCCAATTTTTTCAGTGTCGTTACTTATGGCTCACAAAATAGATTTCCATAAGGCTGGGCTCTAGCGGGATCACTCCGCCTTTGCACCAGCACTTTAAATTTTTAAAAGCGCCCTTCTTCTGATAAATTCATTACATGTGACCGCGTAAATACGGGATCAAATAGCTAAAAATGCACCGCAAACGCCGCCAGCACCTGTTGGTACACTGGCCGTTTGAACGGCACAATATTGTCGGCCAGTTGATCCACCGCCAGCCATTGCCAGTGGGAAAATTCTTGATGTTCAGTGGCAATATCCACGTCGCTATCGGTGCCTTTGAACCGCATCAAAAACCATTTTTGGGTCTGGCCGCGATAGCGCCCCTGCCATAGTTTCGCCACCAGATCCGCGGGCAGGTCATAGGTGATCCAATCGTCGGACACCGCCAAAATCTCAACCAGATCCGGGCGCACGCCGGTTTCTTCTTGCAACTCGCGCAAGGCAGCGGTGCGCGGATCCTCGCCCGGGTCAATGCCGCCCTGTGGCATCTGCCAAGCCGGCGTCCGATTGTCCAAACGCTGGCCAACGAAAACCGCTCCTGCCGCATTAAGCAGCATCACCCCAACGTTTTCACGATAGGGCAATGCGGCGATGGCGTCGGCTGTCAGATTGCCTGCGGTCAAATCGTCTGTGGTCATTTGGGCGCCAGCGCCGACAGACCTTTGAGGATATCAATCGCATAGGCCATCTGATAATCATCCTTGCGCAGTTTTGCGGCGGCTTCGGCCTTTTCGCGATCGGTCTCGATCTGCAGGATTTCATCCTCGGTCAGGCTGTCATTATTCAGACTTCCGCGCAGATCGGCCTCAGAGCGGCTGCGACGAGGGGTTTCTGTCGCCTCCTCATCGTCTTCAGCAACCCGTCGCGGCTGTTCAACAATAATATCAGGCGAAATACCAAGCGCCTGAATCGACCGGCCCGACGGAGTGTAGTACCGCGCCGTGGTCAGCTTCATCGCACCGCTGCCGCGCATTGGCATCACCGTCTGAACCGACCCCTTGCCAAAGCTCTTGGTGCCCACGACGATGGCGCGGCGGTGATCTTGCAACGCACCGGCGACAATTTCGGAGGCCGAAGCCGAGCCACCATTGATCAACACAACCAACGGCTTTTGCTGGGCAAGATCGCCAATATTGGCGTTGTGCCGGTCTCCATCTTCGGGGTCACGACCCCGGGTACTGACAATTTCGCCCTTGTCGAGAAACGCATCCGAGACCCGAATTGCCTGCGTCAGCAACCCGCCGGGGTTGTTGCGCAGATCTAAAATAAAGCCATTGACCAAATCAATGCCGCCGGCAGCCTCGATCTGCTTTTCGATCCCAGCTTCAAGATTGCTATAGGTCTGGTCATTAAAAGTGGTGACGCGCAGGACCACGCTCTTACCTTCGACGCGGGTGCGCACGGCGGTGAGTTTGATGGTGTCGCGAACAATGGTAACATCAAAGGGCTCATCCTCGCCCTCGCGCACCACGGTGATGACAATCTCAGAGCCAACCACACCCCGCATCATACCGACCGCATCATCAAGGCTTAGACCCAGAACGCTGTCACCATCAACGTGGGTGATGAAATCACCCGCCTCAATACCGGCCTCATCAGCCGGGGTGTCATCAATCGGCGAAACAACTTTGACAAAGCCCTCTTCTTGCGTGACTTCGATACCGAGACCACCAAATTCGCCCCGAGTCTGCACCCGCATATCGGCGGCGTCCTCAGGCGACAAATAGCTGGAATGTGGATCAAGCGAGCTGAGCATGCCGTCAATGGCCGCCTCAATCAGATCTGCGGCATCAACCTCTTCAACATATTGCCCCCGAATCCGTTCAAAAATATCGCCAAACAAGTCCAATTGCTGATATATATTGGCTTTCTGGCTATTTTCCTGAGCCAGAAGTGGCCCAGCGACCTGCGTTGTAACAAGCGTTCCAGCCAGAACACCGCCAGCAATGGCCATGACGATTTTGTTCATATGTTCAATCCTTCTGTGATGTGAACCAGTCCAGCGGGTCTACCGGAGTGTTCCCCTGCCTTACCTCTATATAGAGCGTTTGTGTGCGATCAATTCCAGTTCCATCGCGCGATTGTGATAATATGGCATCTATTTGTGGGGTTTGCCCCCCCATCAACCCTAACGGGCTGCCAGCCGGCACGACCTGCCCGATTTTGCCATAAACCTGCGCCAGCCCAGCCAAAACGAACAACGTATCTTTCTGTGGTTCTAAAATAAGCACTTGTCCATAGTCAAGCAAAGGCCCCCGATAACGGATTGTCGCTGCCGCAGGTGCGGTAACCAGCGCGCGGGGCCGGGTTGCCAGAACAATTCCCGGACGCACCACGCCCGCGGCATCGGCCTCGTCCTTGATCCGCAACAACTGGCCCCGGACCGGCATTGCTAGCCGTCCCTTTTGTCCAGCGATATCCGGCAGCGCCGTTGTAATCTCTTCAGTGGCAATCAACCCGACGCTGTTGGCAAAGGCCGCCAAGGTCTCGGTCGCAGCAATCAACACCGCAGTCTGCAGCGGATCCTCGACAAAACGCTGGGGCAAATCCCGGCGTCCAGACATCGCTTGGCTCAATTTGGTGCGCGCCGATTGCGCGCCAACCAAGCCTTTTTGCATGTGGTTTGAGGCCTGCTGTTGCAATTGGCGCAACGCAGTTACCTCATCAAGATCTCGGCGCAAAGCCTGCGCTTGCGCCTGCAAGCCCGGCGTAACATCCGCCAACAACATCGCCGAACGGGCAGTTTTAACCGGACCGGCAGGATGCAACAAAATCGTCGGTGCAGGCGAGCGCACGATCGTTTGCAGCACGCCAAGCAATCGAGAGATGCCGCCCTCACGAAGGTTTATTTCCTGCGTCATCCGCGCCTCTCGGATTGCCACTTGGCGCAATCCCACCCGCATGGCAGCCAGACCGGCCTCATAGCCTCTAACCGCAGCGCTCAACGCCTTGACCCGATCACGCGCGGTTTCGGAATAGACTAGCGCAACCGCCGCATCCTCAAGCAAAGCCACCGCCGCTGAAGCCGCCTGCCGGGGATCAGTGTCAGCGTGAGCCGCCGGGCTCAGCAGCAAAAGCACAATATAAATTAAGGCGCGCATCGAGGTTTCATCTTGCGATCAATGTCTTTCCTGTCATTTCGGGCGGTTTCGGCAAATCCATTAATGCGAGCAGGCTGGGTGCCAAATCAGCCAAACAGCCATCATTCAGCGCCGTTCCTTGCGGACCTCCTACCAAGATAACCGGTACCGGATTAAGGGTATGGGCGGTATGGGCACCCCCCGTTTTGGGGTCGGCCATAACCTCGCAATTGCCATGATCTGCTGTCACAATCATTCGCCCTTGCACCTTTTCAATCGCTTCAACAACACGGCCCAAACCCTGATCAACGGCCTCACAGGCCTTGATTGCAGCGTCCAGATCGCCGGTATGGCCCACCATGTCGGGATTAGCGTAATTTGTCACTATCAGATCGTAGCCCTCTGCAATGGCCGCCACCAAAGCGTCGGTCACCTCGACCGAGGACATTTCGGGTTGCAGGTCATAGGTTGCCACTTTTGGCGAAGCGGGCATGAACCGGTCCTCACCAGTTTCGGCCACCTCGACCCCACCATTTAGAAAAAAGGTCACATGCGGATATTTTTCGGTCTCGGCCAAACGGAACTGACGTTTGCCGTGCTGGGCCACCCAGGCACCCAGAGTATTTACGATTTTTTGTTTGGGATAGCAGACGGTCATGAAACTATTGTGGTGATCGGAATAACCAACCATGCCAAGACATCCCGACAGCTTTGGTCGCACACCGACATCAAATGTATCAAATGCGGGATCAGCCAGCGCACTGAGAATTTCACGCGCCCGGTCAGCGCGGAAGTTCAAGCAAAACAAACCGTCTCCCTTGGCAATCCCATCATAACCCGCAATCACCGTTGCGGGTATGAACTCGTCACTGACATCCTGCGCATAGGCATGAGCAACCGCCGCGGCGCCCGAGGCGGCAGACACGTTTGCTTTTGCATGCACAATCGCATCATAGGCGGTTTGAACCCGTTCCCAGCGGGTGTCGCGATCCATGGCAAAATAACGTCCGATCACAGTGCCAATCCGTACGCCCTCCGGCAAGCTTTCGCACAGGTCTTGGACGAAACCATCCGCAGATCGTGGTGCCACATCGCGCCCATCGGTAATCGCATGCACAACCACCTCTAAGCCGCTTGCCACCAACGCCTGCACCGCCGCCTTTAAATGGGTTATATGCCCATGAACACCGCCATCCGATACTAGGCTAAACAGATGCGCTGTGCCGGAATTCGCACTGACATCGGCGGCAAACGCCATCAGGGACTGGTTTTGGAAAAACGATCCATCCTCTATTGCCAGATCAATCTGGCCAAGGTCCATCGACACAACCCGCCCAGCGCCAATATTGGTATGGCCCACTTCGGAATTGCCCATCTGGCCGCTAGGCAGACCAACCTGAGGACCATGGGTGATCAGCTGCGCATTCGGACATTGCGCCATTAACCGATCAAAATGAGGCGTCGCCGCCAGAGCAGGCGCGTTACCGGCCTGGTCTGGGTTCACACCCCAACCATCAAGGATACACAACACCACAGGTTTTTGATCGCTCATACACATTCCCTTTCTTCTGTATCGCCGGGTTCTATCGCGTCACTGAACCCCAGACACACCTTGTCGCTATTACGGCGGGACAACAGACCTAGATATCTCCTTATCGTCCTGCGCATCGGCAGTAAATTCCTGTTTAGCTGCAAATCTCGTATTTGCGCTCTTTGCGAGACATAAAATATCCGCTAAAGATAAACGGATTAACATGTATTCAAAAATGAGATTTGCAGAATGTCATTCCAGATTTCATCCGCCTTTTTGATTGCAGCTGTGATGCTTGCACCGGCGTCACAAGCCGCGCCATTGCGACCGGCAACCTCAGGCCCATCAGAACCGGCTCTTTTCGCATCCAAGACAGAAAAAAACATCGAACACAAAGAGGCACAACTGGGACGCTGGGTCCGCAGCTTTCGGTACAGAGCACTGGCCTCAGGCGTACCAGCTGTTACGTTTGACACAGCAATGCGCGATGTTCAGTATTTGGAAAAAGTCATTGAACTGGACCGTAATCAGTCAGAGTTCACCAAAACTATCTGGGATTATCTCGACATCGCAGTCGCCACAAAGCGCGTCACAAACGGCAAAAAGGCCCTGCATAAATGGCATAACACCTTGAGCAAAATCGAGGCCCGCTATCAGGTGGAAAAAGAGATCATAGTAGCTGTCTGGGGTTTAGAAAGTGCCTACGGCAAAAAGCGCGGCGGGATCGCGGTGATTTCCGCACTTGCGACACTGGCCTATGACGGGCGTCGCGGCGCATTTTTCGAAGAACAATTGATAACAGCGCTGCAGATTTTAAACAGCGGTGATACGACCGTACCTCATATGGTCGGCAGTTGGGCGGGCGCCATGGGGCACACCCAGTTTATACCAACCTCTTATCGCGACTATGCAGTAGATTTCACCGGCGACGGCAAGCGCGATATCTGGTCAGACAATCCAAGCGATGCGCTGGCCTCGACCGCCGCGTATCTTGCTGAATTTGGTTGGACCAAGGGTATGCCCTGGGGGATTGAGGTTCGGCTGCCTGCTGGCTTCAACTATGGACTGGCCCAGCGGCGCATAAAAAAGCTGCCCTCAGACTGGTACCGCGCCGGGGTGGTTTCGGTGACTGGAAAACCAATCTCCGATTATGGCAGAGCATCAGTCTTGCTGCCTGCCGGCGCCAAGGGAGCCGCATTTTTAGTGTTTAAGAACTTTGAGGTTTTAGAGCATTACAACAGCGCAGACGCCTATGTCATCGGCGTTGGCCATTTGGCGGACCGGATCGCAGGCGGCTCGAAAATTAAGACAAAATGGCCGCGCAGCGACCGCGCATTAAGCTTTGCCGAGCGACAGGAAATGCAGCACCGTCTCACATCGGCCGGTTTTAACACCAAGGGCATTGATGGCAAAATCGGGCCATTAACCATCGCTGCGGTGCGCGCATTTCAACGCCGCGCAGGTTTGCCCGCCGATGGGTATGCCTCTCTGCAATTGCTCAAGCGGCTGCGGCGCTAACCAAGGTCTGGCTCCCCCACTAGCACCGAAGGCCCTTACAAACCCCCGACTTGTAAACCACCAAAGCCCATGGCAGTTTAGCTCGCAAACCAGACATGAGGCGCCAATGCAAACAATGATCGACCCGGTGAGCCTTCAGCTGCCCCAAACCGTTGAGCCGCGCAACCCCGGGCAGGATTTTGACGCCGACTGGCTGCGCAGTCTACAGGCCAACACCTCAGCGATCGAGCGTCGCGCCAAAACCCTGCCTGGGCGCCGCTCGGTGAAAAAAGATCATCAAGCCGCTTGGCTGTTAAAGGCGATCACCTGCATCGATCTGACCACGCTATCGGGGGATGATACCGCCGCTCGGGTGCAGCGGCTGTGTGCCAAGGCCCGCCAGCCACTGCGCGCCGATCTGTTGACCGCGCTTGACATGCCGCAGATCACCACGGGGGCAATTTGCGTCTATCACGAGATGATCAACCCGGCCGTTACCGCGCTTTCCAGTTCGGGCATTCCGGTTGCTGCGGTCTCAACCGGCTTTCCCGCCGGTCTGTCGCCGTTTCACCTGCGCGTGGCCGAGATCGAGCAAAGCGTTGCAGCCGGGGCAGAGGAAATCGATATCGTGATCTCGCGCCGCCACGCTCTGAGCGGCGATTGGCGAGCGCTTTATGACGAAGTGCGTTCGTTCCGTGCCGCCGCCGGTCACGCACATCTCAAAACCATTCTCGCCACCGGCGAGTTGGGCACACTGCGCAATGTCGCACGCGCCTCGATGGTGTGCATGATGGCAGGTGCCGATTTTATCAAAACCTCGACCGGCAAGGAAAGCGTCAACGCCACATTACCAGTCTCTTTGGTAATGCTGCGCGCCATCCGGACCTATTTTGAGCGGACCGGATACCGCGTTGGGTACAAGCCCGCCGGTGGCCTGTCCAAGGCAAAAGATGCGCTGGTCTATCTGTCACTGATGAAAGAAGAACTCGGCCCACGCTGGCTACAACCCGATCTGTTCCGGATTGGGGCCTCATCACTGCTGTTGGATATCGAACGGCAATTGGAACATCACGTCACCGGAAACTATTCAGCCGGATATCGCCACGCCATCGGCTAATCAACACGCCATCAGCTGATCAAAAGGGCGCCCTTTGGGAATGGAAATATGACTGTAAAAACGATTTTTGAAACAATGGACTATGGCATAGCACCAGAATCTCCCGCCGAGGCTTTGGGGTGGCTGGCCGAAAAAGGGGGGCGTTTTGGCCATTTCATAGGTGGTGCTTTTACCGAACCATCACCAGATTTTGAAAGCCGCAATCCCGCATCCGGCACTGTTCTGGCCCATTTAAGCACCGCCACTCAGGCGGATGTGGACCGCGCCGTCAAATCTGCGCGCCACGCCCAACCGGTATGGCAAGCCCAAGGCGGGCACGCCCGCGCCAAAGTTCTCTATGGGCTGGCCCGGCTGTTGCAAAAGCACGCGCGCCTGTTTGCAGTTTTGGAAACGCTCGATAATGGCAAGCCGATCCGCGAGTCCCGTGATATCGATATCGCACTGGCACAGCGGCATTTTTATTACCATGCTGGCATGGCGCAGTTGATGGCATCCGAATGTCCCAATCAAGTGGCACTGGGGGTCTGCGGACAGATTATCCCGTGGAATTTCCCGTTGCTGATGCTGGCATGGAAAATTGCGCCAGCCCTCGCCATGGGCAATACAGTGGTGTTGAAACCCGCCGAATACACGTCGCTAACCGCCCTGCTTTTTGGCGATATCTGCCGCCAGGCCGCAGTGCCAGACGGCGTGGTGAATATTGTCACCGGCGATGGCGGCGTCGGCGAAAAGATCGTCAACCACGCCGGTATCGATAAAATTGCCTTTACCGGGTCGACAGAGGTGGGGCGTCAAATTCGCCAAGCCACAGCCGGATCTGGCAAGGCACTGACCTTGGAACTTGGCGGCAAATCACCTTATATTGTATTTGATGATGCCGATCTGGATTCTGCCGTCGAAGGGCTGGTCGATGCGATATGGCTCAATCAAGGACAAGTGTGCTGCGCTGGGTCGCGGTTACTGGTGCATGAACCGGTCGCGGCAGCGTTTCATGCCAAGGTCAAAGCCCGGATGGACAGGCTTAGGATCGGCGACCCAATGGATAAATCAATCGATGTCGGCGCTATTGTTGACCCAATCCAGCATGCCGCAATCACCCGCATGGTCAACGCCAACACGGATGGCGAGACCTATGTCACCGCAGCCAAAATCCCGTCAATAGGTTGTTTTTATCCCCCGACCTTAATCACCGGCCTGTCGCCTTCGGCCAGACTTATGCAGGAAGAGATTTTTGGCCCCGTGCTGGTCAGCACAACTTTCCGCACCCCCGCCGAAGCCGTGCAACTGGCCAATAACACCCGTTATGGACTGGCCGCGACACTGTGGAGCGAAAACATCAATCTGGCCTTGGATATCGCCCCCAAACTGGTCGCCGGCGTGGTCTGGATCAATGGCACCAACATGTTTGACGCCGCCGCGGGCTTTGGCGGGGTCCGCGAAAGCGGATTTGGTCGCGAAGGAGGTTGGGAGGGTTTGACTGCCTATACCAAACCCGCTGGCACCAGTTTACCACTTGAGAAAATTCCAATGTTTGGAGCAAAAACTGACCCGTCACCCAAACCGGATGCTTCTGTGGGTGTCGGGATAGATCGCACCGCAAAACTATATATCGGTGGCAAACAATCGCGTCCCGATGGTGGGTATAGCCGCATCATGTATGATGCCAACGGCGCACCGCTGGGTCAGGCCCCGATTGCAAACCGCAAAGATATACGCAACGCTGTTGAGGCTGCACAGGCTGCCGCAGGTTGGGCCAAAACGACCTGCCACAACCGGGCCCAAATTTTGTATTTTATCGCTGAAAACCTTTCGGCACGCCACGCAGAGTTTGCCGCCAATATCGATCGGACGACTGGCGCAAGCACCGGCCAGCAAGAGGTCGAGGCCAGCCTCAACCGTCTGTTCAGCTATGCCGCCTGGGCCGATAAATACGACGGGCAAGTCAAGGGTGTACCGATACGGGGACTGGCGCTGGCGCTGCATGAACCGGTGGGCGTGCTGGCCGCATTTTGCGCCGATGACTGCCCGCTGCTTGGGCTAATCTCGGTTATGGCGCCGGCCATTGCGATGGGCAACCGCTGCGTTCTTGTCGCCTCAGAACCGTTTCCCCTGATTGCCACCGATTTTTACCAGATACTCGAAACGTCAGATCTGCCTGCAGGGGTGGTTAATGTCTTAACCGGCACACACAATGATCTGGTCGGGCCGGTCGCTGGCCATTTCAATCTCGATGCAGTCTGGAGCTTTTCCTCCTCGGACTTATCGGCACAAATCGAAGCTGCCAGCGCCGGAAACCTGAAGCGCACATGGGTCAACAACAGACAGGCCTGCGACTGGTTTGACCCCGCAACCGAAGGGCGCCATTTTCTGGCAGCGGCCACCGAGGTGAAAACAATCTGGGTGCCCTATGGCGAATGATCAATAAGACGTTATGACGGAACGTTCCAACTGACACAGCAATAAATTTGCGCATACTGACGCAGAGATTTCAGGAGACAGACAATGACAGATATCGTGATTCTGGGCGGTGCACGCACCGCAATCGGTACTTTTGGCGGATCTCTGGCAAGCGTGCCGCCGATAGAGCTGGGAACTATCGCCAGCAAGGCGGCGCTCGCACGTGCGGGCGTTGAGGGGGGACAGATCGGCCATGTGGCCTTTGGGCATGTCATCAATACCGAACCGCGCGATATGTACCTATCGCGGGTTGCCGCCATGCAGGCCGGGGTGCCGGATGCGGCCCCAGCGATGAACGTCAACCGCCTGTGCGGCTCTGGCGCGCAGGCCATTGTTTCAGTGGTTCAGTCACTGATGCTGGGGGACGCCGATTTTGGCCTTGCCGGGGGCGCGGAAAACATGAGCCGCTCACCCTATGTCGTGCAAGATCAACGCTGGGGCGCTAAAATGGGCGATATCCGCACTTTGGATATGATGCTCGGGGCGCTGAACTGTCCGTTTGGGACCGGCCATATGGGGGTCACTGCCGAGAATGTGGCCACCGAGAATGACATCAGCCGCGCCGCGCAAGACGCGTTTGCCATGACCAGCCAAACCCGCGCGGCAACCGCGATCGAGGCGGGCCATTTTGCCGAGCAAATCGTGCCAGTCGAGGTTAAGGTCAAACGGCAGATGGTGGCGTTTGACACCGACGAACACCCCAAGGCCACCTCGTTTGACGCTCTAGGCACCCTGCGGGCAGTGTTTCAAAAAGACGGCTCGGTGACGGCGGGCAATGCCTCAGGCATCAACGATGGCGGTGCGGCCGTTGTGCTTGCGCGGGCCGATGCCGCTGAAAAGGCCGGGCTGAAGCCACGCGCTCGTATCGTTGGGTATGCTCATGCCGGTGTACGACCCGAGGTGATGGGCATCGGTCCGATCCCCGCTGTTAAAATTCTGATGGAACGCACCGGCCTGGGCATCGCTGATTTCGATGTCATCGAATCTAACGAAGCCTTTGCTGCACAGGCCTTGGCCGTCAACAAGGCGCTAGGTCTCGATCCCGAAAGGGTAAACCCTAATGGCGGCGCGATTGCGCTGGGTCATCCGGTCGGGGCAACGGGCTGTATTCTGGCGGTCAAAGCGCTGTATGAACTGGAACGGACGGGTGGCAAAACCGCACTTGTCACCATGTGTATAGGCGGCGGCCAAGGCATCGCAATTGCGCTAGAGCGGCTTTAGAACCCCGGTGCACCCGATCAGGTGGCTGCGCCTCTGCTGCGCAAACGACAGATTAATCCGGGTGAAACGCCCGGCGTCAAAAAGCACAGCAGAGCAGCCGCCCGTCAAACCGGTCTATGGCGCGGCCCACTATTTTGAAGACACGTATCGGACGAGTGTCTCGAGATGTCAGGCTTCAGGATAGTCGCGCAAAAACACCCATTTCTGCGCGTCCGACTGATCTTGCACATAGGCGTATCCACCGCTGTCAAAATCTTTCAATCCTTCAGGATCGCTCAACCGGTGCTGGACCATGTAACGCGCCATCGCCCCACGGGCTTTTTTGGCATAAAAGCTGACAATTTTTGCCTGTCCGGCACGGCGCTCCATAAACACAGGTGTGATCACCTTCGGCGCCAAGGCAGACAGATCGACCGCCCCAAAATATTCTTGCGACGCGCAATTTACCAAAACCTCTGCGCCCGTTTCAGCGGCCTGCGCATTCAGTGCCTGCGACAGCTGATCACCCCAATAGGCGTACAGCGTCCCACCTTTGCCGGTTTTCAAGCGGCTGCCCATTTCCAGACGGTAGGGTTCGATCGCATCCAGAGGCCGCAAAACCCCGTATAAACCCGAAAGAATTCGCAAATGCTGCTGCGCCCAAGCCATCTCATCAAGGTCCAATGATCCGGCTTCCAACCCCTGATATGTATCGCCGGCAAACGCCAGCGCTGCGGCTTTTGTTTCCTGTGATCCAAAGGCGGCAAACCGTTCGGCATTAAGCTGCGCCAAGTTAACGCTCAAACTCATCAGTTTTTGCAGCTCGGCAACGCTCAACGCGCGCGCAACCCCCGCCAATTCCTCGGCGTGGCGCGCGAACGCCGGTTCAGTCACTGTCACACCCTCTACAGGTTCCATATTCAGTTTTTTGGCAGGTGACACAACAACCAGCATATCTATCTCCTTACATAAGACCCCATAGTTAGCGCGCCTGCTGCAAAACGTCCAGAAATGCGTCGCCAAAGCGCTCCGTGCGCCGGTCTCCTAAGATCGCAGACAAATTGCTGAGATCGGGCGCGTGCAGCGCGGCAATTTTTGCCACCATGGACGCCGAGCAACTCAGCGGTTTTTCTGTGCCGCCCGCGCCCTGCGTCAGCCCAGCCTGCGCTTGCATCAACTGGTCATAGAGAGTGCCCGCCTCACGGCCCGCCAGTTTAAGCCTTTGGGGATGCATCTGTGCAGCGTCGCCGGTGATAACCTGCAAAAAGGCAACACCATAACTCTCTAGCTTTTTTGCGCCTATACCGCCAATACCCGCCATCTGATCCAAACTCTCGGGTCGGGTCTCAGCCATTTCAATCAAGGTGCGATCAGTGAAAATAATATAGGCTGGCACGCGGGCCGCCTCGGCCAGCGCCCGCCGCTTGGCCTTGAGCGCCGATAACAGCGGCGCATCCTCGTCATTGACCATTGCCTTAACCGCAGGCCGTCGGGTCACCTTGCGCAGGCTGTCACGACGCAGAAAAATCCGGGCCTCGTCGCGCAAAATCGGACGAGCCGCCTCGGTCATACCCAGCGCCCCATGACGTTCAGGGTCGGGGCGGATCAGATCATGACCCATCATTTGTCGAAACACTGCCTGCCATTGCGACCGACCCAAATCGCGCCCCACGCCGAACGTTGGCAGACCCTCATGGCCGCGCGCGCGGACTTTTTCTGTGGCATTACCGGTCAGGATATCAATCAGATGACCGGCACCAAAATACTCGCCTGTGCGCAAAATTGCCGACAGCGCCTTGCGCACCGCCTCGGTTCCGTCAAAGGTCTCGGGTGGCGTGTCGCACAAATCGCACGACCCGCAGCTCACTGCGCTTTCGCCAAAATATCCCAATAGGTTTTTACGCCGACACTCAAGCGCTTCGGCGAGACCCAACAGTGCATTGAGGCGTCCGTGATCAGCCGCCCGTCGTTCGGGTGGTGCCAAGCCTTCGTCGATTTGTGTGCGGCGCAGGCGAATGTCATCAGCACCATACAGTGTCAGCGTTTCTGCAGGCCCACCGTCGCGACCGGCGCGCCCGATCTCTTGATAATAAGCCTCAATCGATTTTGGCAAATCTGCATGCGCAACCCAGCGAATATCAGGCTTGTCAACGCCCATCCCAAAGGCAACCGTTGCCACCACGATCAACCCATCCTCGACCGCAAAGCGGCCTTCAACGTGCCGACGGTCTTCGGCCGCCATGCCACCGTGGTAAAAACACGCAGTATGCCCCGCAACCGACAAGGCCTGTGACAACGTTTCGGTTTTGGCGCGGGTACCGCAATAAACGATGCCAGACTGGCCTTTGCGCGTGGCTGCAAAATCTAAAATCTGTCCCCTCGGGCCGTCCTTGGCGACAAAAGCAAGATGAATATTGGGCCGGTCAAAGCCACGCAAAAAGGTTGCGGGTGCGGCCCCATCAAACAGCCGGGTGACAATCTCTTGTTGGGTCTCGGCATCTGCTGTGGCGGTAAAGGCCGCAAGCGGAACATCCAAAGTGCGCCGCAGTTCACCAATACGCAAATAATCTGGGCGAAAATCATGCCCCCACTGGCTGACGCAATGCGCTTCGTCCACAGCAATCATCTGCACGTTTGCCCGCCGCAACAGGTTGACAATCCCCCCGGCTGCCAGCCGTTCAGGGGCCATATAAAGTAATTTCAACGATCCAGCGTCAAGGCGCGCAAATACTTCATCGGTCTCGTCTTGGGTGTTGCCCGATGTCAACGCGCCGGCGGCAACGCCCACCTCTTTCAAGCCGCGCACCTGATCGCGCATCAGCGCAATCAATGGCGAAATCACCACCGTCAAGCCATCGCGGACCAGCGCTGGCAATTGAAAGCATAGGGATTTCCCGCCTCCCGTAGGCATAATCGCCAGCACGTTGCGACCATCGGTGACGGCGTCGACGATTTCTTCCTGTCCGGGGCGAAAGCTGTCGAACCCGAAGACTGTGTTTAAAAGGGCGGCTGCGCCTGACATTGGACACCTTTTCCAGGCTGTATTTTCACTGCTGGAGAAGGTGTCTCATAGACCGAATCGGGGAACAAGCAGATTAATAGAAAGACGCCATATTATTCTGGATAATAATCCGCGTCGCATAGAGCCCCAGCAAGGCCACCAATGGCGCAAGGTCCAGCCCACCCATCTGCGGCAGAAAATTCCGAATACGGCTATAAGCCGGCTCTAAAATGCGGTTAAGGCCATACCAAATTTGGGCAACAAACTGTTGATGCAGGTTCAAGACTTGAAAATTAATCAGCCAGCTCATGATCACATGCGCAATGACGAAAAACCACATCACGTCTAAAATCAACATTAGGATTTGCATCAGCGACAGCATATTTTTAGATCCTTTCGTGGAGCATTACATCTCAAATAGTAAGGAACTATAAAAACTGCAAGGCTGCCTTGTGGTCGCGGTGCATTCGGGCGAGCTTGGCAGCAACCGAAAGGGACAATTCTCACCAACAAAAGACCTCTGCACAATTCCTGATTTCCTCACTTGGCCAAATTTTATACGCTTTGGAAATCCACATTGGGATTTTCATGGAGATTTTCATGCATGAGAGCGCGCGTCGGATTGGGGATCAGAATGTCTTGCGCAAAGTTGATGCGCTTATGGATTGGTCTTTGGTTTTGCCGCTTCTGAAAACGGTTTAAACCGATCAGGTCTGGGTCCTCAGGGTTATTTTGGGCCCCGAAGGATATGATCAGATTGTTTTGGTTAAATGTCTGCTGATCAGCCAATGGCATGGGCTGTCGGACCCGAAACTGGAAGAAAACTTGCGTGACCGGTTTGATGCCCTGCTGTTTGCAGGGCTTGATTTGCACTGCGCCGTTCGGGGTGAAACACCCGATTTTGGGTCTCGCAATGCACGGGTTAAGGCGGGTGCTTGGGGTGGATTACGTGCCAGGGTCTGTCACCAGATAGAGGGTCACAGGCTGAAGATGAAAGAGGCCAAGACCGCCATTATAACCCCCTTTGATTGACAGCGCCGCTCGGCCCCGCACACATATTGAGCCGCCGCCAGAGGACCGCGCCAAACATGCGGCCCCCGATGCGCCTGCACCTGTTACCTTTAGGGCCGATACCAATGCGCGTTAGGTCAATAAAGGCCATAAGAGCACGCTAGGCGAAAAGTGTTTTGCTCGGTGTAATGAAGAGGGGCGCGGATAAAATCCATACCTGCCCTGCCCATGTTGGCGAGAGCCCACAGTTTGGAGCCATGAGAAGAGGCAGCGACGCACAGCGTGTTCCGGCGGATAAAGCCTACGCCAGCAAAGCAAATCGTGCCGCTTTAAAAGGTAAGCATCGCGATGGTATCTTGCACAAGGCGGTGCGCGGTTGACCACCACGCCAATCGCAAAAGCGCTTTAACAAGCTGACCCCCAACAACACTTTGGCGTCGAACAGTGCTTTGGCACAATGCAGCGGCTGTTTGAATTGCCTTGGGTGCGATACTTCGGGGTCGCCAAAACCCACGCGCAAATGGTCATGGCCGCCCTCTCGCAGACCTTGCTCAAGGCCGCAAACACGATCACTTATCAACAGATAAACCTCAACAATCACAGAGCGCAAACCGAAAACGCAAATCCGCCCATTGAAATTGCAGCGGACCGCAAAACACCTCTGGTCAAATTGTGAGGGTCCAAAAACGCTATGACGCAGACGCCTTCAATATTTATTACTTAGTTTTGTTGTGAAAGTGTCGCGGCCCCTTGCAGCGAGTGTGACGCGACACTAAGACTCTGGTAAGTTTAAATCCTTAGTCTTAATCCGACAGCAGCAGCAGGCAGGCGAGTATGAATGATCCAATAGACGTATATATGAACACGTTGGTCCCCATGGTAGTGGAACAGACAAGCCGTGGAGAGCGGGCCTATGATATTTTCTCACGGCTTCTCAAAGAACGGATTATCTTTCTAAGTGGACCGGTGCATGACGGCATGTCCTCTTTGATTGTCGCACAGTTGTTGCATCTTGAGGCGGAAAATCCGTCTAAGGAAATTAGCATGTATATCAACAGCCCGGGGGGCGTTGTGACCTCGGGTATGTCTATTTATGACACGATGCAGTACATCCGCCCCAAAGTTTCCACGCTCGTGGTCGGGCAGGCGGCGTCAATGGGGTCATTACTTTTAACAGCGGGCGAGCCTGGAATGCGGTTTTCTCTGCCCAATAGCCGTATTATGGTGCACCAGCCATCTGGCGGGTACCAAGGTCAGGCGACAGACATCATGATTCATGCCGAAGAGACATTGAAGCTGAAAAAACGCTTGAACGATGTCTATGTCAAACACACAGGGCAAACGCTGAAAAAAGTTGAGGCTGCACTTGAGCGTGATAATTTCATGTCCGCCGAAGATGCGAAAAAGTGGGGCTTGATTGATGAGATTGTTACCAATCGTGCCATGGCGGATGAGGCAGACGAGTGACAACCTGCGTTTGTTGAAGTTTGACGTTGTGATGACAGTTTGGCTGTCCTAAACTAAACACGAGAGTTGTGCGACATGCAGCTTCCGATACTCAAGGACCGAAAGGTAAAAAATGGCAACGAGCTCAGGTTCCGACAGTAAAAACACCCTGTACTGCAGTTTTTGTGGAAAAAGTCAGCATGAGGTGAGAAAGCTGATTGCTGGCCCGACTGTGTTTATTTGTGATGAATGTGTCGAGTTGTGTATGGACATCATTCGCGAAGAGACCAAGGGATCGAGCTTGAAATCATCTGAAGGCGTCCCTACGCCACGGGAGATTTGCGATGTTCTTGACGATTATGTGATCGGGCAAGCACTGGCGAAACGCGTTCTTTCGGTGGCGGTTCACAACCACTACAAGCGCCTCGATCATTCAGCCAAAAATAGTGAGATTGAGCTGTCAAAGTCAAATATCCTGCTGATTGGCCCAACTGGTTGCGGCAAAACACTGTTGGCGCAGACATTGGCAAGGATCCTGGATGTTCCCTTTACCATGGCCGATGCAACAACGTTGACTGAAGCGGGCTATGTGGGTGAGGACGTCGAGAACATTATTCTCAAACTTTTGCAGGCCTCGGAATATAACGTCGAGAGGGCGCAACGGGGCATCGTGTATATCGACGAAGTTGATAAAATCACGCGCAAGTCCGAGAACCCTTCGATCACGCGGGATGTCTCGGGCGAAGGGGTTCAACAGGCGCTTTTAAAGCTGATGGAGGGGACCGTTGCAAGTGTGCCTCCACAGGGTGGACGAAAGCATCCACAACAAGAATTTTTGCAGGTGGATACCACAAATATCCTATTTGTCTGCGGGGGCGCTTTTGCTGGATTGGATAAAATCATTGCTCGCAGGGGCAAAGGCAGTGCAATTGGATTTGGCGCAGATGTCCGTGATAATGATGATCGCGGTGTCGGCGAAGTTTTCAAAGAGCTCGAACCTGAAGATTTATTGAAGTTTGGTCTGATCCCAGAATTTGTCGGACGTCTTCCGGTTCTTGCAACACTGGAAGATCTCGATGAGGATGCGTTGGTCACCATTTTGACACAGCCAAAGAACGCGTTGGTCAAGCAATACCAGCGGTTATTCGAGTTGGAAGACGCAAAACTGTCGTTTACCGATGAGGCACTCAGCGCCATTGCTAAACGCGCAATTCAGCGCAAAACTGGCGCGCGGGGCTTACGGTCTATTCTTGAGGAAATCTTGCTTGATACGATGTTTGACCTGCCCGGTCTCGACAATGTTGATGAAGTGGTGGTGAATGATGACGCCGTGATTCCGAGGCGCAACCTTTGATGATTTATGCCGACGATAGCAAGGAAACAGCGACTGCCTCTTAGGGATTAAACAGTCTGCGCGGTCTTTGAAGTGGAAATTTACTGCCTTTTTTTTGGGGGGGGTAAATTCCGCATAAACGGTAAGGAGGTGTCGCGATGAGTATCTTGAAAACGCTTCTAAGGGCAGTGACCTGGTGGGACAGTCAAACGATAGGTACCCAGTTGTTCACATGGCGCAAAGGCCTGCGTGTTGGCAGCGACGATCAGGGTAATGTTTACTACCATACCGCCGATGACAAGCGCCGTTGGGTAATATTTAACGGGGAATGTGAAGCCAGCAGGATCAGTCCGGACTGGCATGGATGGTTGCACCGTACGTGGAATGACCCACCAAGCGACGTACCGTTGCGTCATCAGCTTTGGGAAAAACCCCATCAGGCCAATTTGACCGGTTCATCAGCGGCCTATGCGCCAACGGGATCTCTGCGTCTTGCAGTGCAGGCGCAACGCAAAGACTATGAGGCATGGACACCGGAATAGGACGATTTGGCGATGTCAGAAAACAAAATAGAAGCCTTTGTTGGCGCGGTCGTTATTGTTGCAGCTATTTCCTTTGGGGTCTTTGCGGCGCAATCGACTGGTTTGGGTATTGGGGTTGGCCAGAGTAACTATGTCCTAACGGCCTCGTTTCGGTCGTTAGAGGGAGTGGGGACAGGCACTGATGTGCGTTTGGCCGGGGTCAAGATCGGTACAGTGACTGCTGTCACGCTCAATCCTGAAACCTATCGTGCTGAGACTGATCTGACGCTGGGATCTGGGGTTGAAATTCCCGATGACAGTGCGGTGGTTATCTCTTCCGAGGGGCTTTTGGGAGGCAATTTTGTTGAGATTATGCCTGGTGGGTCACCATTTTACTTTGCCTCAGGCGACCAGATCGAAGACACGCAAAGCGCTGTCAGCCTGACAACACTGCTGCTCAAGTTTGTCTCCGGAGGCAACTCAGAGTGAGGCTTGCTCTGATTTGCGTGCTTCTGCTCAATTTGACACCAGACGCTACCAACGCCCAAGAGGTGGCCCGCAGTGGCCAAGGTGCGATGATCCGGACGCTCGATAAGGTCAGTGGTAGAACTGCAGATCTTGAGTTTGGGCTTTTGCAGCGCCATAGTATTGGCAAACTGCAGATTGAGTTGACAGAATGTCGGTACCCGGCAGATAACCCTTCGGGCGATGCTTTTGCACAACTCGACATTCGCGAAGCCGGCGCCACAGAGCCTTTTTTCCGCGGTTGGATGATTGCATCCTCACCGGCGATCAGTGCGTTGGATCACCCGCGCTATGATGTCTGGGTATTGCGCTGTATAATATCTTGAGCGCGCGGTGGAACGGCCGGAGCGGTAAAGTCGGCCGGTTGGTTAAGCGCGACTGACAAGGCCGCCAAATAGGTGTCTCGGCTGATTTCAATGGCCCCAAGAGATGCCAGATGCGGGGTTATGAACTGCGTATCAAACAATTGAAATCCCGCCAAACGCAGACGGTCGACAAGATAAGCTAGCGCTATTTTAGAGGCGCTTGTTGTGCATGAAAACATGCTTTCACCAAAATATGCCGCGCCGATGCTGACCCCGTAAACACCGCCTACCAGTCGTGTCCCGTCATAGACTTCTGTCGTGTGCACATGGCCAATTTCAAACAACCGACGATAGGCTCGTTGAATATCGGCGCTGATCCAAGTATCATCGCGGGCGGCACAACCGGCAATCACGGCATCAAAATCGTGATTGATCTTGATTTGATGCTGTTCCTTGCGCAATTGCCGCGCCAGTGAGCGTGAAATATGAAACCGATCAAGTGGGACCACCCCGCGTTCCTGTGGGTTGACCCAGAATAACTCGCTGCTGTTACGATCTTCTGCCATCGGAAATGCTCCAGAGCGGTAAGCCTCCAGCAGTATCTCGGTGCTCAGGATGTCAGAGGCCATATTCGTCCTCAGTTATGTGTGGACTGGGTCAGCTTGAAAACGTTTTATCCAGCCATGTTTCCAGCCAATGAATGGTGTAGGTGCCTTGCTGGACATCGGCCTCGCGCAGCAGGGCATCAAACAGCGGCACGGTGGTCTCTACCCCATCTACGATTAATTCTCCCAACGCGCGGCTCAGACGCGCCAACGCTTCGGGGCGGTCGCGACCATGCACGATTAACTTGCCGATCAGACTGTCATAATAGGGTGGGATCGCATAGCCGGTATACAAGGCTGAATCCATCCGTACCCCAAGGCCGCCCGGCGCATGATACTGGCTGACGGTGCCAGGGCAGGGCGCGAAATTGGGCAGCCTTTCCGCATTGATTCGCACTTCGATTGCATGGCCGTTGATAGTCAGATCCTCTTGGCCAAAAGACATCGGCAGCCCGGCGGCAACGCGGATTTGCTCGCGGACCAGATCGACGCCAAAAATTGCCTCGGTTACCGGGTGCTCGACTTGCAGGCGGGTATTCATCTCAATGAAATAAAAAGCGCCTTTCTCATAGAGAAACTCGATTGTTCCAGCCCCGATATAGTCAATTTTAGCCACGGCATCGGCACAGGTCTTGCCAATCTGTGCCCGCTCATCGGCTGAAATAGTAGGTCCTGGCGCCTCTTCAAAGACTTTTTGATGACGCCTCTGCAGTGAACAATCGCGTTCGCCCAGATGCACAGCTTGGCCCTTGCCATCGCCAAATACTTGAATTTCGATATGGCGCGGCGTGGTTAAGTACTTTTCGATATACACTTCGGCATTGCCGAACGCGGCCTTGCCCTCGGCGCGCGCGGTCAGAAAAGCGCTTTCCATTTCATCGGCGCTTCGGGCGACTTTCATTCCGCGACCGCCACCTCCGGCGGTGGCTTTGATGATCACCGGATAGCCCATCTCGGCGCCGATGCGTTTGGCATCCTCAAGCGTTGGTACGCCACCGTCTGAGCCTGGCACGCAGGGCACACCCAGATCTTTCATAGAGTCTTTCGCTGAAATTTTATCGCCCATGATACGGATATGTTGGGCTGTGGGGCCAATAAAAGTCAAACCGTGGTCTTCAATGACCTGCACAAAACTGGCGTTCTCAGACAGGAATCCATAGCCGGGATGGATCGCTTGCGCACCGGTGATTTCACACGCAGCAATGATTGCTGGGATCGAAAGATAGCTGTCGGTGGCGCTTGGAGGGCCAATGCAGACCGATTCGTCGGCCATACGGACATGCATTGCATCGCTATCGGCGGTGGAATGCACGGCAACCGATGCGATGCCCATTTCGCGGCAGGCACGGATGACCCGCAGCGCAATTTCTCCGCGGTTGGCAATCAGGATCTTGTTAAACATGGTGATCTCTTATTCCAAAATAACCAAAGGGGCCCCGTATTCGACGGCGGCTCCGTCTTCGACCAGTATCCGAGTGATGACACCTGATCGTGGGGCGGGAATGTGGTTCATCGTCTTCATCGCCTCTACGATCAGCAGGGTGTCGCCCTCGCTGACTTTTGCACCAATTGCCGAAAATGGCGCTGCGCCTGGTTCAGCCTGCATATAGACGGTCCCAACCATTGGTGAGGTGACCGCTCCGGGGTGGCTGGCGGGGTCGTCGGGGGCGTTTTCTATCGGTGCTATCGCAGCAGCCGGTGCCGCAGTGATTGCAACAGGAGCCGCAACCGGCGCCACAGCGGCGGGGACAGGGATTGCTCGGCTGAGATGGATGTTCAGGCTACGATCATCGCCATCCTGTCGTTCAACTTGTAATTCGGTCAGGTCATTGTTGCGGAGCACCGTGGCGAGGGCTTGAATGAATATTACATCATCGTCATTATTTTTTTTTGTCATTCTATCCTCAACTGGTTTTAGACCTGTATGCGGCGGTTTTTTACCCGCTTTGTGATTTACTACAATATATGGTGCGAAAGGAAAAGTCGGCTACTGATGATCTTGTGGGTATTTTCAACTTGGAAGGACAAGTTTAAATTCGTACCTGAGTAACACAAGAGGTAAATAGTCTAAATTACTGGTATGGGATTTGAAAACAATCTGAGGGCACATCAGGCATTGGTTGGTACCACCAGGGGGCGGTAAAGCGCGTTAAAGGACAGACTTTAGGGGGAGAATGATGAATATATCGCTTTGGCTGCAAAGGATGGCGCGGGCCCATCCTCAGCGTCCGGCGCTGTTTGTCGGTGTGCGACAGATTGCCAATTATGGGCAATTTGATCACTGCGCTGCGCAGGCCGCCGCCTGGTTTAAGGCCTCGGGTATCCAGGTTGGCGATCGTATTGCCCTGCATTTGACCAATGTTCCCGAGTATCTGATTTTGCTCTATGGGGCATGGTATGCAGGGGCGGTGGTCGTCCCGATCAATGCCAAGCTGCACCCGCGTGAGGTGGCTTGGATTATGGGGGATGCCGAGGTCGCGCTGACCTTTGCATCCGCTGATCTTGCCGCGCCATTGCAAGCACATGTCCACGCCCAAACCGGTGTTGGGCGGGTGATTGATCTGGCGGGAACTGAGTTTGCCGAATTGTTTGAGTTCGAGGCAGACCCGGATATTGCGGTGCGCGCTGCAGAGGATCTGGCGTGGTTGTTTTACACCTCAGGCACCACTGGCCGGCCCAAGGGGGTGATGATCACCCACCGCATGCTGCAGGTGATGGCGTTGACGTATTTTTCGGATGTCGATTCAGTAGAGACCCCGGATGTGGCGATTTATGCAGCGCCACTGTCACATGGGGCCGGCCTGTATAACGTGATGCATGTTCTTGTTGGGGCGCGCCACGTTTTGCCGCGCTCTGGTGGATTTGACGCTTTGGAAATTTTTGATCTGGCAAAACACTTTGAGCGGGCGCATCTTTTTGCGGCCCCGACCATGGTCAAACGTATGACCGAGGCCGCTAAAGCCACTGGTCAGACTGGCGCGGGGCTACGCAGCGTCATCTATGGAGGTGGGCCAATGTATCAAGAGGATATCATCGCAGCAGTCAGTTGCTTTGGTCCGATTTTTATCCAGATTTATGGTCAAGGTGAATGCCCTATGTGCATCACCGCCTTGTCGCGGATGGATGTAGCGGATCGCAGCCATCCCCGCTGGCGGGCGCGACTGGCCTCGGTCGGGCGGGCGCAGGCCGCTGCGCAGGTTAGGATTGCAGATGTGCAGGGACGCAAAATGCCGAATGGCGCGACGGGCGAAATTATTGTGCGCGGCGATGCGGTGATGCCGGGGTATTGGCGAAACCCTGCGGCCACAGCCCGGGCGTTGGTGCAGGGCTGGCTGCGCACTGGCGATATGGGACAATTGGATGACGAGGGGTATCTGACGCTGAAAGATAGGTCTAAAGATCTGATTATTTCGGGTGGCAGCAATATTTACCCACGCGAGGTGGAAGAGGTATTACTGACGCACCCTTCGGTGTCCGAGGTCTCGGTGGTTGGGCGCGCTGATGCCGATTGGGGTGAGGTGGTGGCAGCGTTTGTCGTCATAAATAAAGACTATCAGCTAGATGAGGCGGCACTTGCGGCCCATTGTGTTGCACAGATCGCGCGTTTCAAGCGGCCCAAAGCCTATATAGAGATTTCGGAACTGCCCAAGAATAATTATGGCAAAGTGCTGAAAACCGACCTCAGAGCGCGCCTTGCTGAGCGCGCTTTGAGGTCGGGTCAGAAAAACGCCTAGCGGTTGGCGCGATTTTCGATGAGTTCGTCCACCACCGATGGATCTGCCAATGTTGAGGTGTCGCCAAGTGCGCCATAGTCATTTTCGGCAATTTTGCGCAGGATGCGCCGCATTATTTTGCCTGAGCGGGTTTTAGGCAACCCCGGGGCCCACTGAATCAGATCAGGCGATGCAATTGGGCCGATTTCCTTGCGTACCCAATTGCGCAGCTCCAGCCGCAGTTCTTCGTTGGAAGCTTCTCCGGCCATAAGCGTCACATAGCAGTAAATGCCCTGTCCCTTGATGTCATGGGGATAGCCGACAACCGCCGCCTCAGAGACTTTGGGATGTGCCACAAGTGCGCTTTCGACTTCGGCAGTGCCCATGCGGTGGCCCGAAACGTTGAGCACATCATCGACCCGGCCGGTGATCCAATAATAGCCATCCGCATCACGTCTGCAGCCATCACCCGAGAAGTAATAGCCTTTGAAATCTGAGAAATAGGTTTTCACAAATCGGTCGTGATCACCGTAAACGGTGCGCATCTGACCGGGCCAGCTGTCTTTGATACACAGCACACCTTCGGCTTCGGTGCTGGTCAGCTCAGCCCCGGTGGTAGGATCGAGGATCACCGGTACCACGCCGAAAAACGGGTTTGTTGCAGAGCCGGGCTTGGTGGTGGTAGCCCCGGGCAAGGGGGTCAGAAGGTGACCGCCGGTTTCGGTCTGCCACCATGTGTCGACGATTGGGCAATTACCTTTTCCAACCACGTCATGATACCAGTTCCAAGCCTCTGGATTGATCGGCTCCCCGACAGTCCCTAAAAGCTTCAGGCTGCTTAAATCGCACTTTTCGACAAACGCATTGCCCTGCCCCATGAGCGCCCGGATGGCGGTGGGCGCAGTATAGAATTGATTGACTTTGTGCTTTTCACAGACCTGCCAGAACCTCGATGCATCTGGATAGGTCGGTACGCCTTCAAACATCAGCGTTTGTGCGCCATTGGCCAACGGCCCATAGACAATATAGCTGTGACCGGTCACCCAGCCGACATCGGCTGTGCACCAATAGACATCGCCGTCGTGATAATCGAACACCATCTCATGGGTCATCGAGGCCCAGACCAGATAGCCGCCTGTGGTGTGCACAACGCCTTTTGGCGCCCCGGTGGACCCCGAAGTATACAAGATGAAAAGCGGATCTTCTGCGTTCATCGGCTCTGGCGCACAATCGGGTGAAGCGCTGGCCATCGCAGCGGTGAACGAATGATCGCGTCCCTGTTTCATCAACACATCGGCACCCGTGCGTTCGACGACCAGCGTTGTGACATCGCCACAGATGGTCAGGGCTTTATCAACATTTGATTTCAGCGCAGTGTTGCGTCCGCCGCGGGGTGCCTCGTCTGCCGTCACCACCAGTGAGGCTTTGCAGCCATTGACGCGGGCTGCCAGTGCTTCGGGCGAAAAGCCCGCAAAGACTATTGAATGCACCGCGCCGATACGGGCGCAAGCCAGCATGGCATAGGCGGCCTCGGGGATCATCGGCATGTAAAGGACGACGCGGTCGCCTTTGCTGACACCAAGGTTTTTATAGACGTTGGCCATTTTACAGACCTGCGTGTGCATTTCGCGATAGGTGACGTGTTTGCTATCGTTGGGATTGTCGCCTTCCCAGATGATTGCTATCTGCTCGCCCCGGGTTTCCAGATGACGGTCAATGCAATTGGCTGATACGTTTAGCACCCCGTCTTCAAACCATTTGATTGAGACATTGGGATGACTAAAGTTGACATTTTTAGTAATTGAAAAAGGCTTAATCCAGTCAACCCGCTTGCCATGTTCGCGCCAAAAAGCATCGGGGTCGGCGATGGATGCGGCGTACATTTCTGTGTATCTTGATGCATTGATATGCGCGTTGGCGGCAAATGCATTGGAGGGCGGAAAACGTTTTTCAGACATGATGTGCCTTCTGTTTATGGGTCAATTTTAATAGGCTAGGTATTTACGTCGATAAATGCAAGGCGACACCAAAGGCGATGTTCGTTTAACTTCAAGTCAAAGAGCGCTGCTGTCGGCGTGTTTATATCGCCAGATACTCAGCCCGCAAAGCTTCATCGTCCAGCACGTCCTGGGCACTGCCGTCAAAGACAATTTGGCCTGTGTCTAGGATTACAGCGCGGTCGGCCAGTTTAAGGGCACGCACGGCGTTTTGCTCAACAATAATTGTGGTCATACCCTCTTGTTTGATAAGACGCAGGGTTTTTTCGATCTCGTCAACGATGACTGGGGCCAGCCCCTCATAGGGCTCGTCCAGCAACAACACCTTTATCTGGCGGGCCAATGCCCGGGCGATCGACAGCATTTGTTGTTCGCCGCCAGAAAGGGTGATGCCCTCTTGTTTGCGGCGTTCCTCAAGGCGGGGAAACAGATCGTAAATCCGTGACAATGACCAGCCAACCGGCTCGGCTATCTGTGCCAATTGCAAGTTTTCCTCAACGGTGAGACCGGCAATAATTCGGCGGTCTTCTGGTACCAGACCGATGCCGGCAACCGCAGCTTGATGGCTGGACATGCTATCGATACGCTGGCCGTCAAGCCATAGCTCACCTTGGGTCAACTGCGGGTCATCCAACCGAGCAATGGTCCGCAGCGTCGTGGTTTTACCTGCGCCGTTGCGGCCCAGAAGGGCGAGAATTTCGCCTTCGTTCACCGCAAGGGTTATGCCTTGAACAATATAGCTCTCGCCGTAATGCGCGTGCATATTATTCACAGCCAGATAGGCCTGCGTCGTCTCGGATGCGCTTGCGTGCCGCGAAGAAGCTGAGGGTGCGGTCATGGTCGGCCTCTCTAATGTGCCTCGCCCAGATAGGCTTCTTTTACCTTGGGGTGGCCTTTGATGTTTTCGGGTGTGTCTTCAACCAGGGGCATACCCTGCGCCAAAACTGTAATCCGTTCGGCAAGCGAAAAGACCACATGCATATCATGTTCAATAATAGCAATGGTGATGTCGCGTTCGTCTTTGATTTGTTTTAGCAAATCAATAGTATTGTTGGTATCGGCGCGCGCCATTCCTGCGGTTGGTTCATCGAGCAACAGCAGGCGCGGCTCTTGTGCCAAGCACATGGCAATCTCTAACCGCCTTTTGTCGCCGCGCGACATCGCCGCGGCATGCATATGATGTTTACCAGCCATGTTCATGCTCTCTAGCATATGCTCGGCTTTTTCGACCAACTCGGCTTCGTCAAACATATGCCCGATTGCATGCATGCGAAAACTGCCGTCACGCTTGGCAAAACAGGGGATCATCATGTTTTCCAGAACTGTCAGTTCGCCAAAAATTTCTGGTGTCTGAAACACCCGTGAGATGCCCATCTGGTTAATTTCATGCGGGGTGCGCCCCAAAACGGAGTGCCCATCGAACAGTACGCTGCCGGTGTCGGGCATAAGCTTGCCCACCAAACAGTTCAGCAGGGTCGATTTGCCGGCGCCATTCGGACCGATGATCGCGTGTACAGAGTTTTCTGCCACGCTAAGATTGACATCGCCGAGGGCTTGTAGCCCCCCAAAGCGTTTGTTGACGTTTTTGACCTCAAGGATACCCATCATCACGCTTCCTTATTCTGCCGGTTCGGTTTTGGCGGCGGGAGTGTCATCCTTGCGGCGAAACAGCCGACGTATGCGTTGGCCGCCTTCAACCAAACCACCGGGCAGGAAGATCACAACCATCATAAACATCAGCCCCAGCGTCAGGTGCCAGCCTTTCCCAATGAACGGATATACCAACATTACGACGAGGTTTTCCAATCCGTCAGGCATAAAGCTGAACCAGCTGTGCAGTACGGTATCGTTGATTTTTGAAAAGATGTTCTCGAAGTATTTGATAAAACCCGCGCCAAGCACCGGACCAATCAATGTGCCTGCACCGCCCAAGATTGTCATCAGCACCACCTCGCCACTGGCGGTCCATTGCATCCGCTCTGCCCCGGCTAATGGGTCCATCGAGGCCATCAGCCCGCCTGCCAGACCCGCATACATGCCTGAGATCACAAAGGCTGCTAAGGTATAGGGTTTTGGGTTCAACCCGGTATAGCTCATCCGCGTCTGGTTAGATTTGATCGCGCGCAGCATCAACCCAAAAGGAGAGCGGAAAATCCGGATCGACATATAGAATGCCAGCACCATAATCACCGCACATAGGTAGTAGCCGACATTAAATTGAAACGCCCAAGGCCCCATGACCAGCTCATAGGTTGATCGCATTTCCAAGCCAAACAAGCTTGTCACTGGAATAGATCCGTCCGCAGTTGCCGATTGCCCCAGAATTCGGGGATCGTTCAACGTCAGTTGCAGTCCGGTTTCGCCATTCGTGATCGGCGTTAAAACTGAATAGGCCAGATTGAACGACATCTGCGCAAAGGCCAGCGTTAAAATGGAGAAATAAATGCCCGACCGTCGCAGTGAGATGAACCCGATCAACAGTGAAAATAAGCCGGCCACGACCACTGACAATATGATCGCGGGGATCACATTCATGCTGAGCAATTTGAACATCCAAACCGCTGAATAAGATCCGACCCCCAGAAAGGCCGCATGACCAAACGACAGATACCCCGTCAGGCCAAACAGAATATTAAATCCAATCGCGAAAATTCCGAATATGACAAAGCGCTGCATCAGATCAGGATAGCCGGCATTGAATTGCGCCAAGGCGCTTTCAGATGGAAAGGGGTTTAATAAAAATGGCGCGCAGAGCGTCAATATGGCGACGATTACCAGCAATGTGGCATCTTTTTTGTCAAGTCCGAACACGGCTTAGTCCTCCATCACGCCCTTGCGGCCCATCAGGCCGCGGGGGCGGGTGAGTAGAATGAGAATGGCCACCACATATATGATGATTTGGTCGATACCGGGGAAAATGGACTTTACCTCGTTCATCGAGGCAAAGCTTTCCAGCGTACCCAGCAGGAAGCCGGCCAAGACGGCGCCGGGCAGGCTGCCCATACCGCCGACAACAACCACCACAAAGCTTAGGACCAGAAAGTCCATACCCATGTGGTAGTTGGGTGAATTAATTGGTGCATACATCACCCCCGCCAGTCCGGCTACGGCTGCGGCAATGCCAAACATCAGCGTAAAGCGTTTGTCGATGTCGATGCCAAGCAGACCGACGGTCTCGCGGTCGGCCATGCCAGCGCGCACCACCATGCCGAAAGTTGTGAAGCGCAAAAACGAAAAGACCGCGCCGATGATAATGGCTGAGAAACCGAAATATACCAACCGCCAGTAGGGGTAAATAATCACATTGGGGTCAAAGCCCAGCAAGACGCCGAAATCATACGATCCGGTGAACACATCCGGGGCCGGTGTAGGGATCGGATTGGCGCCGTAAAAATATTTGATAATCTCCTGCATCACGATGGCCAAGCCAAACGTAACGAGGATCTGGTCGGCGTGGGGCCTTTTATAGAAGTGCTTGATCAACCCGCGTTCCATAGCAAAGCCAATAAGCAGCATCACGGGGATCGAGAACAAAATAGCCAGCGGCACAGACCAATCGATGATCGCCGCCCCAATCTCGGGGCCAAACCAACTCTCGGCGTAGGGCACTTTGACTTTGAGAGGCTTGCCCAAGAAATCCGTTTGGGTTTCGTCGAGAACGATATAGCTGAGGCTGAGAATTTTAGACAGGGTCACGGCACAAAACGCGCCGATCATGAACAGCGCACCATGGGCAAAGTTCACAACACCCAAAGTTCCAAAAATCAAGGTTAGCCCTAACGCGATAAGCGCATAGGCAGAGCCTTTATCCAGCCCGTTAAGAATCTGCAGGATGATTGCGTCCATGACACCCACCGTAAGAGGTCTGTAAAGAAGTGACCCTGCCAAAAAGACAGGGACACCCAGAAGGTCCGGCCACCTTAAACGGGTGGCCGGAAAAAGATAGCGGCTTAAGCGCCGGGGTTACACGCACCCAGTTGGCCACCGGCAAACATGGGGTGATCTGGTGCATATTCGACCTGTGCCCGAGGGGTCACTTCGACGATTTCCAATGTGTCATATTCGTTGGTCGGGTTTTCTTTGCCCTTCATAACCAAAACGTCTTTGAAACACTGGTGGTCGTCGGCGCGGTACGATGTTGGGCCATTGCCAAGTCCGTCAAAATCAAAGCCTTCGAGGGCTTCGCCAACGCCGCAAGGGTTGAAGGTGCCCGCGCGCTCACAGGCGTCTGCATAGAGCAGTGTCTGTACATAGCAGGTATGTGCTGAGTTCGAGGGTGGACGGCCATATTTCTCACCAAAGGATTTTACAAAGGCCTTTGAGCCCGCATCCTGCAGCTGCCAGTTCCAGTTCATCGAACCGATCACACCTTGCACGTTTTCACCCGCACCGGCCGCCATCAGCTCTGAATAGAGCGGCACAACGATTTCAAACTTCTTGCCGTTGACCATTTTGTCACGCAGACCAAACTGGATCGCGTTGGTCAGCGAGTTCACCATGTTCCCGCCGTAGTGGTTCAGAACCAGAACGTCGGCGCCAGAGTTCAGAACAGGGGCAATATAGGATGAAAAGTCGGTCGAGGCCAGTGGCGTCAACACGTTGTTAACGGTATTCCAACCCATGGCTTCGGTCGCGGCCGCGATGGATTCTTGCTGTGTCCAGCCCCACGTATAATCTGCGGTCAGGTGATAGGCTTGGCGATCATCGCCATAGGCACTTTTCAGCACGGGCGCCAGAGCGGCGGCTGACATGTACCCGTTAAAGAAGTGGCGGAAACCGTTGGCTTTTTTGTCTTTTCCAGTGGTGTCATTCGAATGGGTTAGACCGGCCATAAAGATGATGCCTGCCTCTTGGCACAGACCCTGAACCGCAATGGCCACGCCCGAAGAAGAGCCGCCGTTGACCATAATTGCGCCGTCTTTTTCGATCATTGATTTGGCAGATGCCCGGGCGGCGTCAGATTTGGTCTGAGTGTCGCCTGTTACAAACTCTACTTTTTTGCCAAGGATCCCGTTGCCTTTCAGCGCTTTTGAGCTGAATGTATTCATCATTCCGCCATCGCCTTCACCGTTCAGGTGTTGCACGGCAAGCTCTTGTGCGCGCAGCTCATCCATGCCCTCTTCGGCATATGGACCCGTTTGTGGCACATTAAAGCCCAGGGTGACAGAACTGCCGGTTGGAGCATTGGTAAAGCCAGCATGACTGCCAGCGGTCAGTATTGTTGGCATGGCAAGCGCTGTACCAGCGGCCGCACCAGTTTTGATCACGCCACGGCGCGTCAGGTTTAACTTGGACATTTGATCCTCCCAATGGATTTAAAGCGATACGCTGTCCTCGCATGTGCATCGCCTGCAAATTAATATGCAAAATAAACATGCCCTAGTTTGATAAAGTTATCAACAAAGCACTTGTTTTAAATGATTATTTTGTAAATAAATATACAAAGTATCATAATTTTTGTAAATAAATTATCCTCTCCAAGAAGAAGCCATTGATACTGATAGGGATTCTATTATGCCACGCGAGACCTTAGTTGGAACACGCATTCGCGAGCGGCGCAACCTTGCCGGGCTGCGTCAAGCAGAGCTTGCCCGCCGATCGGGTATTTCGGCGTCCTACCTCAATCTAATCGAACATAACCGTCGCAGAATCGGCGGAAAGGTTCTGCAAGATATCGCCAGAGCGCTTGATGTAGAGCCTGCGGTTCTGGCGGATGGTGCCGAGGCCAGTCTGATCGCATCGCTGCGTGATGCGGTGGGCGATCGGGCGGGCGGGGTGCCCGAATTGCAGCGGGTTGAAGAATTGGCTAACCGTTTTCCTGCGTGGTCACGGGTGCTGAATGAAAGTTTTCAACGCATCACTTCGTTGGAAAAGCGCTTGGCAGCAGCCTCTGACCGTTTGACCCATGATCCCTATCTGGCGGCGGCTTTTCATGATGTTTTGTCCAGCGTCACCTCGATCCGCTCGGCCGCATCCATTTTATCTGATACCGCCGAACTTGAGCCGGCATGGCGTGACAGGTTTCACCGCAATCTAAACGAAGACAGTGCACGCCTTGCTGAGAGCAGCCAGTCATTGGTCAATTATTTTGATAATACCGAAGATGCTGGCATCGGTATCACCACGCCAGAAGACGAGGTTGAGGCATTTTTGCAGGCCCATAATTTTCAAATTCCCGCTTTTGAAGCAGAAACCTCAAGCGAGGAGATGATACAAGTCGAAGCCGGTAAGATGCGGTCTGCTGCAGCCCGTTTTATGCTTGAGAGCTTTCTGAAACAATACTGGTGGGATGTGCAGGCGCTGTCAGCTGACCGTCTTATCAAAGCGGTGGCCGAATTTGGCATTGATCCGTTGCAGCTGGCACAACATCTGTTGGTTGATGTGACGCTGGTTATGCGGCGGCTTGCAAGCCTTGATGAAAACCAAATCCCAACTCCGGTCGGTTTGGTGATTTGTGACGCTTCTGGTGCATTGAGTTACCGCAAGCCCGTTGCAGGGTTTGCGATCCCAAGGTTTGGGGCCGGCTGTCCGGTGTGGCCGCTGTACCGGACATTATCGGCACCGCTGCAACTGTTTCAGACGCAGATGACGTATTCTGGTGATCAAAGGGGGGTGTATCAAAGCTATGCTATTGCCGTCCCAGTGACGCCGTCGGCGTATAACCAACCGCCGCTTTTGCGCGCCTATATGCTGATCCGGCCGGTGGCTCTTAGTAAATCTGACGCCAAACCGCGCCAACAGCCTGAAAACGAACAACATACCCGTGTGGGGGTCAGCTGCCGCCTTTGTGTCGAGGTCAGTTGTGCGGCGCGCCGTGAGCCTTCCATCCTTGCAGAAGGGCTTTGACTGTTTGTAGGGTGGGGTAACACAAACGGAATGGCTCCTGAACCGATCCGGAAAGGCAGGGAAATGGTAAAACATGTGCTTATTATCGAGGATGAGCCCAATATAGTTGAAGCGCTGAGTTTCATTCTGTCGCGTGACGGTTGGGCTGTCTCGTTACACGCCGATGGTAACGACGCTGTTGAAGCGGTGCAGCGCAAGCGTCCAGATCTGGTTATTTTGGATGTTATGCTACCAAATAAAAGTGGTTTTGATATTCTCAAAGACTTGCGGGACAACGCTGATACCCAAGAGTTACCGGTGCTGATGTTGACAGCCCGCGGACAGAATAAAGATCGCGTGATGGCGGAAAAGCTGGGGGTAAGTCGCTTTATGACGAAACCTTTTTCAAATGCTGACATCCTCTCAGCTGTGCAAGAACTGACGCTATGTTGACTTCTAAAGCATCTGAATATGTGTATCTGGAGCGTCGCCGTTATCGCACACGCCGGATAATTGAGGCTCTAAAGGTCCTGCCGGTGCTGGGAATTGTTTTATTTGGGGTGCCCTTGTTGTGGTCCGAGGGCGTTAAGACGTCGGATGCGATGATTTATTTCTTTTCTGTCTGGCTTGCGCTGGTTTTTGCGGCGGTCTGGTTGGCGCGGCGGCTTGGAGCAGGTGCAGTAGAAAAGTCGCTGGAGACTGATAATTGACCCCGCTCAATCTGCTTGTTCTTGTCTGTTTGAGTTATGTAGTCTTGTTGTTTCTTGTCGCTTTCGCCGCCGAGCGTGCGGCGCTGCGCGGACGCGGGGCCTGGATGAGCCAACCTTTGGTCTACACGCTCTCGCTCTCGGTCTACTGCACCGCTTGGACATTCTACGGCGCTGTTGGCAATGCCGCCAGATCCGGGCTTGAGTATTTGACGATCTACTTGGGCCCCACCATTGTGATGGTCGGTTGGTGGTGGGTGCTGCGCAAGCTGGTGCGCATTGGACGCAGCCAGCGCATTACTTCGGTGGCGGATCTGATCTCCTCTCGGTTCGGAAAATCGAATTTGCTCGCGGTCTGTGTGACGCTTTTGGCCGTGATCGGAACCACGCCGTATATCGCGTTGCAGTTACAATCGGTCACCCTGTCGTTTGCGGCTTTTGCTGAGGCTGGCGGCTTAGACGCGCGGGTCGCTGGTTCAAATGCAACTGCGATTTGGGTGGCCAGCGGCCTTACTCTTTTCACGATCGTATTCGGCACCCGTAATCTGGATGTGAATGAGCGTCACTATGGGGTGGTTATGGCCATTGCGGTCGAGGCGGTGGTCAAGCTTTGCGCGCTTTTGGCGGTGGGTATATTCGTGGTCTGGGGGGTGTCTGGAGGTGTCAGTGAAACGCTTCAACGCATTGATGCATCGGCGATTGGCACGGCAGAGATTCATGGAGGACGCTGGGCGGCCTTGACCTTTCTTTCAGGCGCGGCCTTTTTATGCCTGCCGAGAATGTTTCAGGTACTGGTGGTTGAAAACGAAGATGAAAGCCATCTCCAAACCGCCTCATGGGCGTTTCCTGTCTATGTCATGTTGATAAGTCTTTTCGTCATTCCAATTGCAGTTGTCGGTTTGCAAACCCTACCTGAGGGGTCAAACCCGGATCTGTTTGTGCTGACTGTCCCGCTTAGTCAGGGGCGTGACGGTCTGGCAATATTATCTTTTCTCGGAGGATTTTCTTCGGCCACGTCAATGGTGATCGTCGCGGCAATTGCCCTCTCGACGATGGTCTCCAACCATATTGTGATGCCGATCTGGGTGCGGATGACGGGCGGTGGAGCCAGCATGTCGGGCGATGTGCGCAATGTGGTGTTACTGGCACGGCGGCTGGCGATCGCAGGCGTGGTCTTTCTGGGCTATCTGTATTTTAGCCTTTCTGGCGGCGGGGCTGCATTGACCTCGATTGGGTTGGTGTCTTTCGCGGGTGTGGTCCAAGTTTTACCGGCTATGTTGGGGGGCATATTTTGGCGCGGCGCGACTCGCATGGGGGCGCTGTCGGGTCTGTTGATTGGATTTTTGATCTGGCTTTTTACGTTGTTTTTGCCAAGTTTCGCCGGTGGGGTGTTCTTACCTGAAACAGTGGTTCAATTTGGCCTGTTTGGTCTTGATTGGTTGCGCCCTCAGGCACTTTTCGGCTTCGAGGGATTGGACCCTTTGGTACATGCCGTTTTGCTCAGCATGTCGATCAATACACTGGTGTTCGTTCTTGTGTCTTTGATAACATTGCCATCGCCGCTGGAGCAATTGCAGGGCGCGCAGTTTGTCAATGTTTACCAGCATTCTACCCAGCAGAAAAGTTGGTCTGGCGGGGTGGCGCAAAGCGAAGATTTGATGGTAATGGCTCAGCGCATTTTAGGTGCCAGCGAAGCCCAAGCCTTGTTTCAAAGCGCCGCCACCCGTCAGGGCGTCAGCGGCTATCTTCCCGAGCCTTCCGAAGAATTTTTGGCTGAACTGGAGCGCGAAATGGCCGGATCGGTGGGCGCTGCTACGGCGCATGCCATGGTGGGGCAAATTATTGGTGGCACTCCGGTGTCTGTGCATGATCTGATGGCGGTTGCCGATGAGACGGCGCAGATGAAGGTGTATTCGTCTGAACTCGAGATAAAATCACAAGAACTAGCGCTGACTGCGTTGCAACTTAGGAATGCAAATGCCAAGTTGACGCAACTATCTGTACAAAAAGATGCATTCCTGTCGCAGATCAGTCACGAATTGCGCACCCCGATGAGTTCAATTCGTGCGTTTTCGGAAATTCTACGCGGTGTCGAGGTTCTCAGCCCGCAAGAACAAGTAAGATACGCCTCAATCATCCAAGAAGAAACGATACGTCTGACGCGTTTGTTGGACGATCTGCTGGATTTAAGCGTTTTGGAAAACGGGCAGGTCAGTTTGAATTTAAGCACGGGATCTCTGAGTGATTTAATGGATCATTCGGTCGCTATGGCGCGGGTTGGTCGCGATGCCGCGGCGATGCAAATTCACCGCAACAGCGCTGACGAACGAATCTGGTTGTACACGGATCTTGATCGCTTGAATCAAGTATTTTTAAATTTAATCGTCAACGCTCATAAATATTGCGATGCGGCTGAGCCAAAACTACAGATTATTGTCCGACAATCGGCGCAGCAGTTGACGATAGATTTTATCGATAATGGCACCGGTATTTCTTACGAAAATCAAAACCTAATTTTTGAAAAATTTTCTCGGATTGGAGGGCATAAGTCTGGCGGGGCAGGTTTGGGCTTGGCGATAAGTCGGGAGATTTTGCAGCGTTTGCAGGGTGATGTTATTTATTTGCCGGGTCAAAATGGCGCTGCTTTCCGTATCCGACTGCCAGAAAGTGTTATCGGTGGCGCTGCGCGAGCAGACATGTCATCAACAGATTAATAGGCGTTTAAATAAAGTATTTAGTAACCTGGTTGCGGCTATCTTGACGGTTAACTATCGCAAGGCAGCAGTTGACCCTATGAGCGAACAAACCCCTGACCCAATTTTGCGTCGTAAAGCTGCATTGGTGCGACAAGCGCAGGATGCTAAAGGTATGACACCTGGTAAAACTTTAAGCGTGGCTCTGGTGCAGTCGATTGATCAAATTTTTAGTATGCCCGTTCTTGTCCAAGATGTGGGGCATCAGTTGCTGGCTGCTAGAGGTTTGGTTTCTGGGTTGGTGGGTAGTCATCTTTTATTATTGATCGACGGGCCGGGATCCTGCCGTGGGTTGGTGGCATTAGACCCACAGGGCCTTGCGGCTTTTATTGAGATATTGACCGTCGGGCAGGTGTCCAAGCGTCTTGCCGAACCACGGGTGCCGACACAGACGGATGCCGCGCTTGTTGCGCCGATGGTTGATTTGCTATTGGCTGAGTTGTCGCGATCTCTGAAGCCGGCGATGGAAAATTGGTGGATTCGTGATTTTAAATATCATGAGCGTGTTGAGGACTATCTTGATCTGGGGGCGGCCTTGCCAGCTGAATATTTTCAGGTCTTTAAGGTCAAATTAGATCTAGCCGATAATGCCAAATGTGCGAGCTTGGTGCTGGCGTTCCCCGAGCGTGGAACACCGGCAGAACTCATGCCTTCGTTAAATACCATGGAGGTCACTAAAACAGCGACACCCTGGTTGGACGTTGCGGCGGAATTGAACGTTTTTCTGACCCAGCTCACATTGCCGCTTGAGCGTGCTGAAAAGTTGGCAGTAGGCAACCTTCTACCCTTGCCGCAAGCCATAATGGAGCAAGTTACTGTCTGCGCTAATAAAACAGATTTCAAGTTTTCTGCCCACCTTGGTCAATCTCAGGGGATGCGTGCGATCCGCCTGCTTTGGCCTTCAGCAGGTCAAGGCCATGAGAGCGGTATAGATGTCGAAACCGAATTTGAGGATACAAAAATTTTAAGTGAACATACCGCAACCGCTACTGTATCAGGTGCACAAATAAATCACACCAGCGAAATTGCCACTTTGCCGGACGCTGCCAACACTTTTTCCGGCGATGACGCCGCGGGTGATGAGGTCTTGCAGCCCTCTGTTTTGGGTCTGTCCGAAGCCCACTGATAGTCAAACGTTCGTTGAAAGACCTTGCAAGGTTGGCCGCAGATCTGATAGATTGTACCCGGCCTGTGCCGTGCAGTTTAGGATCTCGTCTGCTGACAGGGTGCCAACCTGTCCCAGCGCCCAAATCACCGTCGACCGCGTACCTGACGCGCAATAGGCCAGAACCGGCCCATCAGCAGAATATATCAGCTCAGACTGCTGGGCAACAGCGCTCTGCGTCATCGTTTGATGGGTGATTGGTAAAACTGCAAAATCTATACCTGCGGCGCGCACCGCAGACCCAATAGCGTCCGCCTGCAGCGGGACGGGCACTTCTTGATCTGGCCGATTACAAATGACCCGCACAATGCCAGCCTCAGCAATTGCATCTGTGTCAGCGGTCTCTATCTGAGCACTAACAAAGAAGTTATGGGTTACTTTACGGATTTCCATGACCCGATGTTAGAGCTCAATGACATTCCTGTCCAGTGCCCAAGCCGGTTTCATTGAGCAGTGACGCATCAGATCGCTGATTACATTTTATTGATCGGCACCTTGAGATATACATCTCCGTTTTCGTCGGCTTGTGGCATCTTGCCAGCCCGCATGTTGACCTGCAGTGACGGGATGATCAGCCTAGGCATCGCAAGCTGGGCATCTCGCGCATCACGCATATAGACAAAACTGTCTTGGTCTTTGCCAGCGCCGACATGCACATTGCGCGCTTTTTGTTCACCCACGGTGGTTTCCCACGCAAAGACGTCGCGCCCAGGTGCCTTGTAATCATGGCACACAAAGATCCGAGTCTCGTCGGGCAGCGATAGTATTTTCTGAATCGATTGATAGAGCGTTGCGGAGGATCCACCCGGAAAGTCGCAGCGCGCAGTGCCGAAATCTGGCATGAACAAAGTATCTCCGACAAACGCCGCATCCCCGAGCACATAAGTAACGCAGGCCGGCGTATGGCCTGGGGTGTACATGACATCCCCCCGCAATTGTCCGATATGAAAGCTGTCACCCTCGCTAAATAGGCGGTCGAACTGGCTGCCGTCACGTTCAAATTCAGTGCCCTCGTTAAATACTTTTCCAAAAGTATCCTGAACCACTTTGATCTGCTCACTGATGCCAATTTGTCCGCCCAAGCGCTCTTGCAGATAAGGCGCGGCAGACAGATGGTCGGCATGGGCGTGTGTTTCGAGTATCCATTTTACATCGAGTTGCTCAGCTTTTACCCAAGCGATGATTTGATCGGCGGCTTTGGTGTCTGTCTGGCCAGATGCATAGTCAAAATCCAAAACGCTGTCGATGATGGCGCAGGATGTTCCTGACGGATCTCTGACCACGTAGGAGGCTGTGTTCGTTGTTATGTCGAAGAACGACTGTGTCGGCGCGTGCATGGCGTATTTCCTTTGAGTCTATTCTAAGCAGGCGCAAAAGTCATGCAAGGGATAAAGGCGTTATTTTTTTGATAATAGCGGAAATTTATTCTATTTGAGCAGCAAAATGGAAAATATGGTTTCCAAAGGTTGCAGTGTTCGATTGATGTAGGGGGCAGAAAAGTTGGTGGCTGGCGCCTGCGATCAGGCATGCGCAAACCACAAGAAGTCGTCTGGCAAGCGCACCTTAGCTAAGCAAAATTCCTACAACTACCATCATCAACCCGATCGCAGATAGAAATAATGCGGCCAGATTTCTAGGCAAAATCTGCGCCATCACCAGCCTAAGCTCTTCGTCGGGTAACCTTGCATTGCGGGCATTTCTGACCTTGGCGATGCACCATAACATCCCCACAAGACTGCATAGCGTCACGGCGGCGCCACCCCATATTAGAACGTACATCTCAAGCCTTTTGCGTTTTAAAAACTAGCAAATGGTATTGGACCCGCCCGCGCATGGCAAGGCGTGTCCGTGAAAGATTTCGATTGACGGCTTGCGGCGCAGGGCCGGGGCTTGTATCGGTCTATGCCAGTCAACAGGAGAGATTAATGACCGACGAGAGCGACGCCAATTATCGCGTGACCGCAAATGAGTTGCGCCAATTTATTGAACGCTTCGAGCGTTTGGAGGCAGAAAAGAAAGATATCGCGGATCAACAAAAAGAAGTGATGTCTGAGGCGAAGTCGCGCGGCTATGACACCAAAGTGATCCGCAAGGTGATCGCACTGCGCAAACGCGACAAAGACGATATCGCCGAAGAAGAGGCTGTGCTGGAAATGTACAAAGAGGCGCTGGGCATGTGAGTGATGGAGGCTGACGAGCCCTTGCTCAGCTTGGCCTCTATCTCGTCTAATGTGGACTCTGTCTCATCGAAAGTGGGCAAAGACCTGCCCGAATCTGCGCCAGTATATTCAATGCAACGGCCCCGACATCCTCGGCTGCGGCGATATCTTCGCAGGCTCGGTCTGCATGTTCAGGTATTGCCGCGCACCCGAATGTCTCTCCCATGCGTACATTCATGCTATTGATTGGCAGATCGATATCGGGCAATAGTTCTTTCAGTTCTTGGCGGTCCTCGGAGTGCACCTCATCGTGAAATTCAAGCGAGGTAAAGCCATAACGCTTCGCTATTCTGATCCGGTCAGTGAAGGAACGATTTTTCCATAAATATCCAGTATTGGCGGAAAATTTAAACCCTGTTATTTTGGTCCGCCCCATTTGATGTTTCCCTCTACAGGTACCGTTTAATTATGGCATGATCTATTGTTTCTTCAGCGCCTCGGATAGGCCCCTCGTTTTCACAGACGGCGGGGCGGAGGCAGGTGGAGTTTCATCAGCGCGTTCGTGACGCATTTATAATTGAGAGCACATACATTTGGGAATATCTGGTAAGTCGTGGCAGTTGCCACGGCCTTTTGCGTCGACAACGATGTTATTAATCCCACTGGGCTACTGAGGTAGCGATGCGGTAAAGGGGCTGTTTTCTTAAACTGGATGGTCTCGGTGGGCAAAACGAGCAACGCCCTGAAACGGGCAAATGGATTTCCCAAAACCAGAAGCCACCGTCGAAGCCGATATGACGAGGTTGCCGAACTCACGTTCGTCAAGGGTTACGTATTGGTGCGCAGCAATTTTCAGCGCGGATGTTTATTCCTCTGTGACAGGCGCTTGTGTTATCGTTTTGGCCAAACAAACTTGGGCGAACCCACGCCCTCAATGTGTGTTTCCCCGAACTCTTTAAATAACGACAATTTTTGTGCCCCTGCATTTGCCAGAGCTTCAATAAGTGAATTTGCGTGGCTGACAACAATGACTTGGCTCTCTTGAGCAGCCCGTACAATCAATCGAGCCAATGCAGGGATCAAGTCGACATGAAGGCTTGTTTCTGGCTCGTTAAGAACCAAAAGCGAGGCAGGTCGCGGCGTTAGGAGCGCCGCTGTAATAAGCAAAAACCGTAGGGTGCCGTCAGAAAGCTCAGCTGCGCGGAGTGGTCGAAGCAACCCCTTCTGATGCAGCCGCAATTCAAAAAACCCATCCGTTTCGTTAATTTCAATCCTGCTTTCCGGAAATGCATCATCGACAGCGTCGGCCAGAGCGTTGACGTCCCCCAACTCAATAATCGTTTGCATAGCGGCGGCAATATCGTTTCCGTCTTCAGCCAGTCTCAGGGTGCGGGTGCCGACTTGTGGCCGTCTGCTGCCTGCATCGCGATCTGTTCGGAGCTGATCATAGAACCGCCAAGATCGAATTTGATCGCGTAGATCATAGATTTCAGGGGCGTCTTTTGGACCTGCGGCATGGGTTATCATACTGTCGAACGGAGCTAGATTTGACGCCAGTGTGGTTCGGTTTCCAATCATATCCAAGCCGGCGACATGTCGACCGGTTCGGGTTGCAAGTGCGTTTGACCGCTTCAGGTATTCGCCCACCCAAATCGCTTCTGCCTTTATTTCGGGATCTCGATTAAACAAAGAGCGACCCGGTGCCGGGAGCCCTAAGTCGATCGCATACCCAAAGTCATCACTGGCAAATCCAAGTCGAAGACTGATTGGGTCTTTACGTACGGTTCCCTGCAAGGGGTGATCTCCTCGTTTGACGGCTGAAGAAATCCTTTCAGGGCCTGCCCAAAGGGTTGAGGATAACCCTCCTTCTATTGCCAGAGCATTAGTAACTGAGCCTTGGCTTGCAGAAACAAGCAGTTGAATTGCTCGGTATAGACTTGATTTACCGCTGCCGTTGGGGCCGGTGATGACGTTCAACCGTTCGAGTGGGAGCGAAATATTCCTCAAAGAACGGTATCCAGATACGGCAAGTGTTATCAGCATTTTCTATTCAGCAATTCTGTTTGATGGCCGCGTCTGTTCTGTCTGGATAATACTCTAGTGCCCCATATCAAATCACAGAGCACTTGCCCTTCTTCTGTTTGCGGTGGTCGTATTTCGATGATAGCGCTGTGGAGATCGTTCATCTATCAAATCCAGTTAAAGAATATTTTGTGGTTCATCGCAAAAGTAATTTGGGGAGTTTACGATCATAATTTCATTTTTCCAACAATAACGACGGTTTTGTTTTGGCTGCAGTTGATAAAACGCCCGTCGCGCTTGTTGACACTATGTGTTCAGGCCCCGCATTTGGTAGATCGGATTTAGCATGAAATATCCTGGCTCAGATGTTCAGTTTTTGCAAATACAGTCGTAAGGTGTCAGTCCGTTGGGTGTCTTGAGGTGGCGTGCGTAATTTTAGGCGTTAAGGACGTCGCTCAGATGTCTACGGGGCTGATCGTGGGCGTCATAGTGATACCGTTTCACGGTCGCCTGCTTGATTGTGCGGTTTATCCGCCCGACTTGTACATTCGTCCATGAATGATTTGGCTTGGTTACGCGATGCTCGATCCCCTTTGCAGCGCAGATCATTTCAAACCGCATGGGCCATTAATAGGGCCTGTTACGGTTGCGCTGCTGCTCACAAAACTGGATGCCGTTGTCAGTCCAGATTGTGTGGATTTTGTAAGGCACGGCTTCGAGCACAGCTTTCAGCACAGCCGCTATTGGATTGATACCAACGTTTGGAACGCCCGGTTTCTTGCTGCGATGATTTTGTGTGGATCTGCTGTCCATTTGAATGGTTTGGCGTCGTCGTCATTGTACTCGGTGATGAAACGGTTGATTGCAGCTTGAAGGTCGATGAGGGAACGGAAGACACCTCTTTTCAACCGCCGCCTCGTCAGTTTGGCGAAGAAGCCTTCCACAGCGTTGAGCCAGCA
>Ga0209199_1000696_pt1 | contig 45443 bp, 38 predicted proteins | sample COGITO_mtgs_1105_7_FD_184805 | JGI IMG/M metagenome (GOLD analysis project Ga0209199, IMG submission 184805) | Pelagic marine microbial communities from North Sea - COGITO_mtgs_110523 (SPAdes) (version 2) | ecosystem: Environmental > Aquatic > Marine > Epipelagic ... | reverse complement strand
CCACCCTATTGACCAGTTTATTGAAAAGCCCTGCACTGAGGCTGCAGAGCAATATGTGGCTAGCGGAGAGTACCTGTGGAACAGCGGTATTTTTCTCTGTTCCAGCGGTGTCTATTTAAGTGAGTTAGAGCATTTTAGGCCAGATATTTTCTCTGCCTGTGTCTCGGCCTGGGATAACCGCAGCACTGATGGTGATTTTGTTCGCCCTGACTGCGTGAGTTTTGAAAATTGCCCCGACGAATCTATTGATTATGCGGTGATGGAGCAGACTGACAAGGCCAGAGTCACCCCCATTGACCCTGACTGGAATGACCTTGGCAGCTGGCGCTCATTGCTGGAGCAGCTGCCCAAGACTGTGGCTGGCAATGTGGAGACTGGGGATGTGCTGTGCAGAGATAGCAGTAATAACTATATCCATGCTCAACACAAATTGGTGGGGCTGTTGGGTGTAGATAATCTGGTGATTATGGACACCAAAGATGCCCTGCTAGTGGCCCATAAAGACCGGGTGGAGGATATCAAGCTGATTGTGAAGGAACTGGATAATCAGCAGCGCCCAGAGACTCAGCAGCATCGCGAGGTTTTTCGACCCTGGGGGAAATATGATGCTATGGATAGCGATGAGTGCTTTCAGGTTAAACGCATCACCGTCAAACCACTGGCCAAACTATCATTGCAGATGCACCACCACCGCGCTGAGCACTGGGTGGTGGTGAAAGGCACCGCTAAGGTGACCATTGATGGCGTTGACAGTCTGGTAAGTGAAAATGAGTCGGTGTATATACCCATAGGCGCGGTGCATGCTCTGGAAAACCCCGGCAAAATTCCCATCGAGCTGATTGAGATACAGACCGGAAGCTATCTCGGTGAAGATGATATTGTGCGCATTGAAGACCGCTATGGCCGAGCCTAGACGCCCTGGCCTGACCACAGGGCGCCCGCCATAGGCAGTTTAAACTCTAGCTTACGCAATACGGTTACTGCGGCCCATGCCGAAGTACTGAATACCCTGCTCTTGCAGGCGCGCTGGGTCATAGAGATTGCGCCCATCAAAGATAACCGGTTGCTTTAGGGTCTGCTTGATATGGGCAAAATCCGGCGACCAGAAGGGCTTCCACTCGGTACAGATCACCAGTATATCTGCTCCCTGCAGAGCCGCTTCCTTGGTCCCGCAGAGTAGCAGATCGTCGTGCACACCATAAATTTCCTGGGTCGCCTCCATAGCATGAGGGTCAAAGGCCTGAACCTTGGCTCCCTGTTGCCAAAGGGCTTCCATTAAATCTCTGCTGGGTGCCTCGCGCATATCGTCGGTACCCGGCTTAAAAGCGAGCCCCCAGAGGGCGATAGTCAGCCCTTCTAATTGGCCGTCAAAATAACGGTGAATCTTTTTAAATAGCAGAGATTTCTGCTGATCATTTACCGCGCTAACGGCACTGAGCAACTTGGGCTGATAACCGGCACTAACGGCGGTTGCCTCCATGGCCCGCAGATCTTTGGGGAAACAGGAACCACCAAATCCACAACCGGGATAGATAAAGCTATAGCCAATGCGCGGGTCTGAGCCTATGCCCACCCGCACCTGCTCTATATCTGCGCCCACCAGATCGGCAATATTGGCAATTTCATTAATAAAGCTGATTTTGGTGGCCAATAAGGAGTTGGCGGCATATTTGGTCAACTCGGCAGAGCGCAAATCCATAAAGATCAGCTTGTCGCGCTGGCGATTATAGGGCGCGTAGAGCTCTTGCATCATGGCTTCTACCTTCGGGCTATCTGTGCCCACCACAATGCGGTCTGGGCGGGTAAAGTCGGCTATGGCCGCGCCCTCTTTGAGGAATTCCGGGTTGGAGGCCACGCCAAAGCCAGGATCGACTCCGCGACTATCCAATACTTGCTGTAATCTTGCGCTTACTTTATCTGCTGTACCAACGGGAACAGTGGATTTATTCACTACCATCTTGAAGTCGTCCATATGCTGGCCAATGGTATCGGCCACTTGCAGCACATACTGTAGATCTGCCGAGCCGTCCTCTTCCGGGGGCGTGCCCACGGCAATAAAGATCATCTCTCCATGGGCCACTGCAGCCGCTGCATCTGTGGTAAAGCTTAGAGAGCCATCGGTCAGCGACTGGGTAATATAATTCTCTAAACCTGGTTCATAGATGGGTATCTGGCCTTTATTTAAGTTGTCTACCTTAGCCTGGTCTATATCTACACAGACCACCTGATTGCCCACATTGGCAAAGCAGGCGCCGGTCACCAGGCCAACATAGCCACTGCCAAAAATTGTAATTCGCATTGCATTTCCTTATCGCTGATCCAATACCAGTGCAGTAACAGTACTTTTTGATGATTCTGTGTCAGTTGGTTGACGCGCTGACTGCGCAAAGTCGCCATTAACGGGGCACTAGATTAACTATAGTCCAGCTAGGAACGCTGTGATAAAAAATTGGGGCTGAAAGCAAAGGTAAAATGCTAAGGGGGAATAGAGATTAGGGGGAATAGAGATTAGGGGCAATATTTAAGGGAGCAATAATAAAGGAAGGCTCAGCTAATGCTCGTTAATGTCCCTATTAACGCATCATCCCTAATGCAGCCTTCCCAAATACGCCACTCCCGAGCGTACTGCGATAACCCATGATTACGTTTTCAAGAAGACTCAGCATCTGCTGAAATTAATATCCCTATTAATCCATCATCCTTAATCTGTTCTTCTATAATGCACTGGTCTTTAGCACAACGTTAACCAACGATTATTTTTTCAGGAAGGCCCAGCCAGTGCTGGTATTTAATGTCCCTATTAACGCATCATCCATAATGCTGCCTTCCTACTGGTGTTTATCCCTAACACGATTTAATAATAGGCCTAGATTACTCACTTTCAAATAGCTCTGAACGGCTAGTACTTAAGTACTAGATGCATAGACTAGAGTACAGGCTTAAGACGCCAGACTCTTGTCACGCAGCTTAACTAGCTGATCGCGGGTCTGAGCGGCCTCCTCAAATTCCAGATTGCGCGCATGCAGATGCATTTTTTCTTCGAGGCGATTAATCTCTTTGGCAATATCTTTAATACTATCAAAAGCATCCAGATTATAGGCGGCATCAGCTTCAGCCACTTTGCGGTCGCGTTTATTTTTGCCGGTCGCCGCATAGGCGCCTTCCATAATATCGGCAACACCTTTAATAATACTTTTTGGGGTGATGCCATGCTGAGCATTGAACTCCATCTGCATCTCGCGGCGGCGTTCGGTCTCCTCCATGGCACGCTGCATGGAACCGGTGACCTTATCCGCATAGAGAATGGCCTTGCCCTCGAGATGACGTGCGGCGCGACCTATGGTTTGGATCAGCGAGGTGTCTGAGCGCAAAAAGCCTTCTTTGTCGGCATCGAAAATGGCAACCAGAGAAACCTCTGGCATATCCAGACCCTCACGCAGCAGGTTAATACCCACCAGTACATCAAACTCGCCCAGACGCAGATCGCGAATAATCTCTACCCGCTCTACAGTGTCTATATCAGAATGTAAATAGCGCACTCGGACGCTATGTTCATCTAGATATTCGGTTAAATCCTCAGCCATGCGCTTAGTTAGCACGGTAATCAGGATACGTTCATTTTGTGCCGCTCTGGTGCGAATTTCCGACAGTACATCATCCACCTGGGTGAGTGCCGGCCGCAGTTCAATTACAGGGTCAAGTAAACCGGTGGGGCGCACTACCTGCTCGACAATCTGCCCGGCATTGGCCTCTTCATAGCGACTGGGGGTTGCAGACACAAAAATCATCTGCGGCGCAACGCCCTCCCACTCATCGAAGCGCAGTGGACGGTTATCCAGTGCCGATGGCAGTCTAAAGCCATATTCCACCAGGGTCTCTTTGCGCGAGCGATCACCTTTGTACATGGCGCCCAGCTGCGGCACGGAGACATGGGATTCATCAATAATCATAAGAGCGTTATCTGGCAGATAGTCAAATAATGTGGGCGGTGGCTCGCCGGGCAGTCGGCCAGAAAGGTAACGAGAGTAATTCTCGATACCATTGCAGTACCCAAGCTCGCGCATCATTTCGGTGTCGTAGCGCACCCGCTCTCCCAGACGCTGGGCTTCCACCAGCTTATCGACTGAACGCAGCTGATCCAGGCGGATAACCAGTTCTTCCTGAATCTTATCCGCGGCTTCCAACACCTTATCCCTGGGGGTTACATAATGGGATTTTGGATAGATGGTAAATCTGGGAACCTTGCGCAGCACCTCGCCGGTTAGCGGGTCAAATAGGGTTAGATTCTCGATCTCTTCATCAAATAATTCAATGCGCAGCGCTTCATAGTCAGAATCTGCCGGGTAGACATCAATAACATCCCCCCGCACCCTGTAGGACGAGCGATCAAAATCCACATCATTGCGCTTGTATTGCAACTCAGCCAGTCGCCGCAGAATATCCCGCTGATCAATTTGCTCACCGCGAGACAGGTGCAGCACCATTTTTAAATAGGAGGATGGGTCACCCAGACCATAGATGGCCGAAACCGTAGCCACCACAATTACATCCTGCCGTTCCATCAGCGATTTGGTTGCGGAGAGCCGCATCTGCTCAATATGGGAGTTTACCGAGGCATCTTTCTCAATAAAGGTGTCCGATGAGGGCACATAGGCCTCAGGCTGGTAGTAGTCATAATAGGAAACAAAGTACTCGACTGCATTGTTGGGGAAAAACCCTTTAAATTCGCCATATAGCTGGGCTGCCAGAGTTTTATTATGGGCCAGTACAATGGTGGGCCGCTGTACTTCTTCAATGACTTTTGCCACGGTAAAGGTCTTGCCAGAGCCGGTAACCCCCAATAATGTTTGCCCTGCCAACCCATTGGACAGGCCCTCTACCAGACCTTTTATAGCCTCCGGCTGGTCCCCCGCAGGCAAATAGTCACTGACTACCTTAAAGGGCCGTATAGGGCGTATTTTGGTCTCGCTCAGCAAGGGGTTATGCCTTTTCGTTGCTTGGATGACTGGCTGCACAGGGCAGTAAAAAACTCTGTGTTCTTTTGATTCAGTGTCTCTATCAGGGCGGCGACACCACCCTCTTCAATAATACTGCGAAACTCATGCTTCTTAATGGATACGTAGGTAATGCCTTTGAAACGCACATCCACCGCCTTCCACTGGTTCTGTTCTTTACGTTTTATCAACAGATCCAGATTGAGATCCAGGAGCACCGGAGACTGCATACGCACCTGCACCCAGCCCAGGGTGCCCATTTCATTGACCACCACATCCACCACATCAAAAACCTGTGCGGTGTAGTGCTCTAGCCCCTCAAAAGCATAGCGCATCAGCGTGCGATCGACCGCGGCAACCAGACTGCCCTGCTCCACTTGCGACAGCGCCAAAAAGCGGGATTTGCCAATGAGGGCGCTGGTGGTTGAGGCCACATCCCAGCGGGATTTGACCCTAGTATTGATAAAATCTGCATAGGCACTGGGATTATTCAGGTACATGGCCTGATTCTCGGATAGCTCACGAGTCACCACCTGAAATAGCGGTGCAAACTGGTTGGCAATGGATTCCTCAGTCTCGGTGAAGACATTGGCGGCCAGCACCCAGGGTGCGCAGAGGACAAGGCTCAGATAGGCGACTTTGGCGATAGTTTTGATGATCTTATGCATGTTTATAGTGGCCCTGACAATGGCAACAAAATAGGATTTACAGCGGCCTGTTGGCCAATATGCAACCCTCAGTCAAAAAGATAACTCAGTTGGACCTGGGCCGATAACTACCCCCCACCGGCCTACCCAAACCTTGAACTGCATCAATAAATTTTACTATCCGCAGTTTAGACTGTTTGACTTTGTCTGCAAGCGCCAAACGCAGATTATTGCTGGACCCGCCAAGCTTTGTATACATGCCTATATAAGGGCCAGATAAGGTGAGAAATTGTTGACTCCACTGTGCGACGTGCCTAAAATGCCCGCCACAAAGACGCTACACGATTCCGCCTTAGCTCAGTTGGTAGAGCAAATGACTGTTAATCATTGGGTCGCTGGTTCGAGCCCAGCAGGCGGAGCCAAGTCTTCCAATCTGGTCGTACAGGGAGTACAGAACCATGATGCATTATTTGCCATCAATTGCCGGAGTTGCAGTACTCAGCATCCTAATCACTAGGACGCTGATCCCAATGTCCCATCTGATGGGACTTCTAGATCGACCCTCAGAACGCAAAGCCCATATGGGCACTATTCCGCTTATCGGCGGCGTATCTATTTATCTATCAGTGGTTATCGGCTCAGTCGCCTTTCTTGAGCTGCCTGAGACCTTTATTGGTATTGCCCTAATATGTGGTTTGGTGACCTTTATAGGTGCACTGGACGATCGCTATCCCTTACATGCGGCCTATCGGCTAATCGTGCAGTTAATGGCCGGTGTCGCCATTGCTAGCATAGGCATCAAAGTGGCCACTCTGGGTGATCTGTTTGCTCTGGGCAATCTCCAGCTGGGCTTGCTCGCCATACCATTTACCGCAATCGCAATTACCGGCCTGTGCAATGCCTACAATATGGTGGATGGTATTGATGGGCTGGCTGGAGGCCTGACACTGGTGTCTATGGGCAGCCTGCTCTTTCTGACCCTTGGCAAGGCACCAGAGAGTGAAACCCTGCTACTGGCCTTCCTGTGCACCTCCATACTGATATTTCTGGTATTTAACTTAACGCTAAGGTCGAAAATAAAGATTTTTATGGGCGATGCGGGAAGTACATTTCTGGGCTGCGCTGTAGCTATTGCGATGATTTATTTCTCCCAGAGCGGGCGCAATATCATCAACCCAGCCACGACTTTATGGCTGATAGCGATTCCTATGATGGATATGGTGAGCACTATGCTGCGCAGAATGGGGAAGGGGAAATCCCCTTTTCGGGCCGATCGCACTCATCTGCACCATGTGCTGATGCGCGGAGGACTCAGCCAGCGACAGGCGTTGGTTTGTATTCTGCTGGTGGCGGTGGGCTGTGCGTTGGTGGGGGTGTTTTTGGAGAGGGTGTGGCCTCAGAATGAGGCGATTTCGTTTGGGCTGTGGTTAGTTGGGTTTGGGGTGTATTTTAAGTTTGTGGTTAAGCATGGGTTTAGGCTGGCGAAGATGATTCGGCGAAGGGGTGGATTTTTGGCGTCGGTTGAATAACGCGTCGATAGGACTTATGGGGCTTGTGCTAGCAGGTGAGCTACTGTGTCTCAGTTCGTGGGGCTGTTGGGCTTGATAAGGTTAATTATCGTGCTTAAAGAGACATTAGGTCTTTACACAATTACGCGCCGAAGCCATTTAGCAAGATCAACCTCATCAAGCTTGGATTGCGACAGTAACACTATTTTTTGCCCCGCCTCCTCTACATCCCAAACCGCATGAATGCCATTTAGATCGAGAATCAGGTCCATCACCTGAAATGCCGTTCGTTTATTGCCATCGTTAAAGCAATGAGCCTGAGAAATAGCCACAGCGTACGACGCTGCTAACGAATAAACATCCTCTATAAGGCCATACTTGAGCCGGTTATCTACCCTCGACAACGCGCCTTCGAGTGACTTGGCGCCAGCCATTCCTTGAAGCTCATGGAGCTCTAACACCTCATCATGAATCGCAATAATGTGATCAACCGATAGCAGTATAAAACTCATTTGTCTTTCAGGTAATCCAGTACTGGCTGGGTGATTGATTTACGAGACTTAAGACTGTGTCTTATTTCTTCAATCGATGCAGTGCGATGTTGCTCTTCAGAGATAGCTTCAGCGGGCACAAAATAACCGACGAGGGCTGAGTTTTTTAAGACTGCCACAGGCTCACCGCCTGATTTTTCAAGAACTTTGTGAGGCTCTCGCATCTCGGTCATGGATGCAATATTTCGGGTCAATAGAGTCGCCATATAAAATCTCCGCTTAGGCAATAGATCTTTTAATGTACATTAAAATGTATATTTAATCCACTATAGCCCTTTAGCTTATAACTGGAACGCTTTAAGGACACGACTACTCGTAATGAGTCCAGAGCCGCAATATCTTGACCGCCTTTTCCGTCTCTAAAACCTGATAGACAAGCCGATGCTGAATATTGATTCTTCTTGAATAAGCACCGGTCAGGTCACCAGCAATGGACCCCGGTAGTTGGACAGTAACTGGACGAATATAAGTGTTTCCCTCCATGATTAGCCTATTGCTAAGGAGAGAAAATGAGACGAAAAAGACGGACCCACAAACCAGAGTTTAAAGCGAAAGTTGCGCTGGCCGCCGTTCAAGGTGATCTGACGATGGCAGAGCTGGTGAAGAAATTCGATGTTCACGCTAATCAAGTCACCGAATGGAAAAAGCAATTGCTAAGCAGTGCTCCTGAGGTGTTTGGAAGCACGACCAATAGAAAAGAAGAATCTGAGGAAGAGGTTCAGGCGTTTCGTGCCAAAATTGGTCAATTGACGATGGAGAATGATTTTTTAGAACGCGGGCTCGAACGGATTCACGGGCCCAGAGGAAAGAAATGGTAAACAAGGATGGATCGCTCTCAGTGAGAAGGCAGTGTGCTTTGTTAGCTTTGCCGCGATCAACGTTTTACCATTCCCCGGAACCTGTATCAGGTGATGATTTGGCGATGATGTCTTTGATTGATCGTTGTCATCTTAAGTACCCGTTTTACGGCTCGCGTCGTATTCGTGGTTGGTTGCTGGACGAAGGCCATTGTGTGAATCGTAAGCGAGTCCAACGGCTCATGCGAACTATAGGGCTAGCAGCGCTATATCCTGGGCGCAACCTCAGTAAGGCGAATCAGGCGCACAAGGTGTATCCCTATCTGCTGCGGAACTTAGTCATTGATCGGCCGAACCAGGTTTGGTCGACAGACATCACCTATATCCCAATGGCGAAAGGTTTTGTCTATCTGGTTGCTGTCATGGACTGGTACTCCAGGCGAGTATTATCGTGGCGATTGTCGAACACGATGGACACCGCTTTTTGTATCGACGCGCTTGAAGAAGCGATTGAGCGCAATGGCGCACCGGAAATTTTCAACACAGACCAGGGGAGCCAGTTCACTAGTGAGGACTTTACGGGGGTTCTGAAATCAAACGAAATTGCCATTAGCATGGATGGAAAACGACGCTGGGTCGATAATGTATTTGTAGAGCGATTGTGGCGCAGCGTGAAATACGAGGAGGTTTATCTTCATGCCTACGATGACATCAGAGCCGCCAAGGCGTCACTGAATCGCTACTTTGAATTTTACAATACAGAGAGAAAGCATCAGTCATTGGGAGACCAAGTGCCTGATCGGGTGTACTATGAGGCGGTGGAACGGATGGCCGCCTAGATGAACTGGAAAGCACTTATAGCACTGTCCAAGTTTTGGGGTCCATTACTCAGGTAAAATTTTACCTATTAGTGAGGAGTTAATATCATTATTAGAAAGGTGGGAAGGAATAGTTGGCGATGAAGGCTATATCTTGCGATCCATAAACCGACATGGTCACATCGGAAATAACCTAAACCCTGCAAGCATTAGTACTATCTTAAAGACACTGCAAGAAGAGTTAAAAGCAGGGACAAATGAACAATCCTTAAGCGGCCATTCATTTAGAGTGGGTGCAGCACTTGATCTGTTAGAGCAGGGTGAACCACTTGAAAAGATAATGCTTAGAGGAGGATGGCAAACAGATTCAACGGCGATGAAGTACTTGAGAAACTGGATTTTTTAACTTGATTACTCCGTATCGAACGCTCACTGACTTGGTAATCCCCCAATATTAACCGAAGAAACACATGCCGGTCTGAGAACGTCATGGTCTCTCTAATGTCAACGTTGAAAAAACTGAATTAGCTTTCTACAGTTTTTCCACATCAAAGCCCACAAGCCGCCTATTCCATTTTTTCTCAATGAGATATAGTCTTCCTTTGATTTGAGTAATATATTACTTAATGACCTATTACTGACCCCACCGATACGCATTTTAACAAGTGTCTGGGGGATATATTTACAGCAAACTTTGTGATGCCCCAAAATACGAAGCATGCAATCGTAATCAGCAGCGATGTGGAATGAGACATCAAATCCTCCCACTATATCGTAAATAGATCTGCGAACATAAAAAGTGGGATGCGGGGGCATCCATCCATGTTTCAACTTACTCCGCGAGTAAGTCCCTGATTTCCAGTATCGGATTACTTTATCAGGTTCAGCCTGATAAACATAAACAAGATCACCATAAACAGCATCTATTGCAGGAACAGAGAATGCTTCCGCCACACAGGAAAGAACTCCCTTGTTATCATACAAGTCATCGGCATGCAGAAAACCAACAACATCACCAGTTGCATGCTCGATACCCTTATTCAAGGCATCATAAATACCATTATCTGGCTCACTGATAAATAGGCTGAGTCTGTCTCTATATTCCTCGAGAATTTCCTTTGTACCATCGGTAGAGCCACCATCAATAACGATTGTCTCAACATTGGAATAGGACTGGTTAAGTATCGATTCAATGGCATTAACAATGGTGTCCTTGGCATTATACACCGCGGTAACAACTGTTATTTTCATAATATGTTACTGCCTTCGTTGAATAATCCAGTCTTCAAGAACCAGAAAATCCATTTTTGTCCTGAGAAAACAATTCAATGCTTCCGTCGGCTTGCAGACAACTGGTTCGTTTTCATTAAAAGAAGTGTTTAACAGTATAGGAACACCCGTCATAGAATAGAACTCGGATATCAGCGCATGATATCGCGGATTAGTTTTCTTATAGACCGTTTGCAGCCGTCCTGATCCATCCACATGAGTAACAGCCTTTATCTCGCTGCGCTTTTCCGTCTTCACTGGAAACACTTTCATCATGAACGGAACTTCATCATCATCTTCAAACCAATCACTCACACATTCCCTTAATATAGATGGCGCAAATGGTCGAAAAGACTCTCTACGCTTTATCTTTACGTTTAATATTTCCTTCATGTCAGCTCTTCTGGGGTCACCCAGGATCGATCGATTCCCCAGCGCTCTAGGCCCCCATTCCATTCTGCCCTGAAACCATCCAATTACCTTCCCTTCACTAATCGCTGTAGCCGTCCTTTTTGTCAAATCATCCAATGATTCCGTTTTTATAACGCTAAACTCAGCCTTAGGAAGATCCTTTCTATTCTGCTCAATTAGCTCCACAATTTCTTGATTGGTGAAAGACGGTCCTAGATAAGCATGATCCATTAATGTTTTAGCTATATGTCGATCATTAGTCTGATGATAACTAAAGTAAGCTGCACCTATTGCGCCCCCGGCATCACCTGCAGAAGCGGCAACATACACGTTTTTAAACTTAGTGTGTGACCTTATCTTGCCATTAGCTACAGAATTATTACCACAGCCACCAGCCAAACAGATCGAGTCCAATCCAGTCGAGTCTGACACTTTATTTAACATATGAAACAAGGCAACTTCAAACATGGCCTGCGCTGACGCTGCGATATCTTTATGATACTGAGTGAGGTCATCACCTTTTTTTCTAGCATTACCTAGCAAATTTTCCAGTGCAGAAGAAAAGAGTTTACCAACACTCGGGCTTCCGTTTTCCCATTCATAGGCAACTTTTTCCTTGTGAAATACAAAGTACTTCAGATCAAGCTTATAGGAGCCATCGTCTTGAAGTAGAACGATTTCTCTCATCTTATCGAGATACTTGGGTTTTCCATAGGGAGCTAAACCCATAACCTTGTATTCATCACCATAGTTTGGAAAGCCAATAAATTGGGTAATCGCTTGATAGAATGCCCCAAGCGAGTGAGGATAATAAACACTCCCTCCAACTACAATATTAGAACCATCACCTATACCCCAGGATCCAGAGGAAAAATCACCAAAACCGTCCACGGAAATAATAGCTGACTTCTCATATGGTGATACATAAAACGCTGAAGCCAAGTGGGCTAGGTGGTGATTAACATTTCTAATTTCCCCTCGAAATCTTGTCCCTGGAAAGGCCTCTTCGAGCGATTGCGATATCGTTTTACGAGCCTGAGAATTACGTAACCGATCGCGCACTAAATTAAAATTAACTTTGTGTGTCAAAACATGGATTATCTTCTTAAAATAATTAGCTTTCGGATCAGTATTAATTGCCACAATGCCTACATCGGAAAGGGTAATCCCCGCTTCCTCAAGGCAATACCTGATAGATTCTCTGGGAAACCCAGCCCAATGTTTAATTCTTAAAAACCGCTCCTCCTCTGCTGCTGCAACTAGCTCGCCCGCTTTTAGCAAGCAAGCTGACGCATCGCCATGGTAAGCGTTGATACCAAGAATATACATAATATAACCCTTCAGTGTTTACATATCATTATGAATGTGAATGTGATTGCGGGAACATGCGGCCGACGCTGGTCCTGAAAGAAAGACCCTTACTTCCCTAATTTAGTTCCAATTTTTCTAGTACCAATCTTCCATGATGAGAAACACCTACATATGCCGCTGCGTCATCATACGATGCCATCTTGACAGTTTTCGATGGTTTAGTCCCATGCAAATGATGATATAAACTGGACGCCAAACTAAAAGCAAGAGTGAATTTCCCAGGTACTATACTGATCTCGCCAACACCATGATCACGAATAATATATTGATAATTTCGCTCTTTAAACTTAGTAGTCACCTCAGTTTTAAACCCCAGATAATGAGTACTTACCTTTGCCGTATTAAATTTTGGAAAAACATCCCGGGCCTTACTTTTCAGATTCTCAATTGTTCTATTGACATCATCAAGATTATTAGGGTCAGCGTAGTCACCCCCGCCAATAACTGAATAGGTGTAGCCATTAATAGTATGATGGATGTGATTAATGCTTTTTTCCATAAACGGGGTCATTCTTACAAAATGGTGAGATGTCACTGCTGGATAAGTTACGAGTAAGGGAGAAGCAACGACTTTAACTTCATCCGCATCTTCAAATTCTCCCAACCACTTTCCTGCAGCGACAATTACCAACCCCGTTTCAAAACGTTGCCCAGACTTTGTAACAACGAATTTTTCTCCCAATGTCCCACCAATCGACGTCACTTGCTGGTCTAATTGAATTTCACCACCAGACCCCAAAAAACTGCGCACAAGATCAGATACGATTGCAGTAGATCTCATGGGGCGATCGTAACCTTTAATCTTAAAGTGGGTGTCATTCTCCAGATCAATATCCTTATAAGCAGGCTTCTCAATGATTTCTTTGGAATAATCCCCGATACCAGCTTTAGGTATCCATTTAGACGCTAGGATTGAACCTAACCAGTTATGCTTGTGAAACCGTTGATGTCGGCTAATGAACTGTTTGATTGCAATTTCCCAGGTGAACAGAAAAAAAATCTTTGTGAGATAACTCTTTAATCCATCAAAAGTAAACATATTAAAATCGGCATTGTTCCTTGCACTTACGATATATTCTAACGGCTCGTCTCTTATCCAGCCTGAACCATTATCGGGAAAACACAATTTACCTTGCGCATCAATTTTAATATTCATGTTTTCAAAAGCACTATAGTTGTCAATCGTATCTTCAATCCCGCCAACTAACGTTCTCAAAGTCTGGTTGTCGGGGAAAATCGAATACAAAGAACCAAAATGAAACCAGCCATGATGACTAGCACTGGCCTCTTGGCACAATTTAGGCCCTTTTTCCAATAAAAGTACACTATGACCAGACCTAGACAACAATTCTGCGGACGCAAGACCAGCAATACCTCCACCAACAATCACATAATCATATTTTTTAACGTTCATGCTAGCTCACCACCCATTGCTCTTGCTTTTCTTTTTTTAAATTCATTTTAATTGATCGACCAGTTCTACGGCCATTCTTTCAGCGTCTTCGGTAGTGGTTCCAGACGTTATTGGAGGACATATATGCCTTGGGCAATATTCCTCAGTAGTCGTCAAACTCGCTGGGTTATAACTAATATCCTCAAACACCGGCTGCAAGTGACAGGGCACTTCATAAACGCCACCACCACAAAATATTCCCCTAGCGGAAAGGTTTTCTTTAATGGTGTTAACATTTTTTCCCGAAGGCACTGGGATGATAAACTTATAGTGACTGCATTTGTCCATATGTGACGTATCACAAAAATTAATACCATACTGATTTAAAGCCTTTGAAATAATGGTAACTGCACTCTGTCGTCGACCCACCATATCATCCAATTTTGCAAGTTGGATAATGCCCATATAAGCAGCGATTTCGCTTAATCTCCAACTGTTACCTTGATCATAATGAAGCCCACCGAAGGCAGCATGTCGTTTACCCTGGTTACGATATGATTTAACCAGATCAGCCTCTTCTTTACTGTTAGTGGTGATCATACCTCCCTCCATTGTGGTCATTACTTTCGTAGGGAAAAAGGAGAAAGCACCGCCATGACCAATATTACCCGCAGACATACCATCAATCCAACTGCCGTGAGCGTGAGCGGCATCTTCTATTAGAAACAAATCATGGGAATTACAGAATTCTGAAACCTCAATGAAGTCTGGAGTGATGATGCCACCGATGTGAACCCACATAACACCTTCGACTTTATGCTCTTTAAACGTTTCTTTTAATATATCGACACTAGGAGCAAAATATTCTTTAGTCATTTCCATAAAAATGGGTTGGCCACCAGCCTTTAAAATCGCCATTACAGACGCAAAATTGGTATTTGATGGCACGGCAACCTTCTTCCCACAAACATCTTTGAGCATGCAAAGCACCTCAAGTGCGGATGTTGCGCTATTGAGGGCAACCGCATGATTACATCCTACGTATTTGGCGAAGGAACTCTCAAACTCTTCCGTATGTTTGCCTAAAATAAGTTGGCCGCTATTTAAGATATTGCCGAATTCGTCCTGAAGCGCTCTAATCTCTTCTTGCGTCAAATCTAAATAAAATGGCTTGATTTCTTTCAATTTGTAACTCCTTAAAATTAAATATCTTTAAAATCACTCTCTTTAGCGGCTAATCTTGCTTCATACACTTTCGCATCAATGTAAAATCGATACCAAAATGCCTGCAGAACATGAAAGATCAAACCAGGTTTACCGTCGAGAAAACCTAGGCAACCAAAATACCTATAGAAAAAATACAAAAACGGCCGAGTAAACAGAGGTGTCCGCATGTAAATTTTTTCCTTTAGCCATCTTGTTCTATTGACCTTATGGCCAAATAAGCGAGGCGCAAGTGACCCAAGTGCATTCGCTGAACCTGCATTTTGTATCTCACTTAGTTCGCCTCTCGCCGTCTGGAGATGCTTCTCGGTAAAATAATCTAAATTATTTTTCTTGTTATCTTCTAGAAAATCACATTCTAGGAAACCCACCTCCCCGTCCACGATGAGATGCTCCTCCGTTTTTTCCTCATACCTAGCAAAGCCTTTCTTAAACAGCCTAAGGATGAAGTGAGGATACATTCTCCCATGACGAAGCCAGCGCCCCATCCAGTACATTCGTCGATTCAAGTAAAATCCCTTACACCCATTGGGTGCATGAATCCTACTAGTCATCTCACGCTTGAGTCTATCAGGCAATATCTCATCTGAATCCAGCCTCAAAACCCAATCGTATTTTAAATCAATATTATCAAGGCCCCAGTTAAATTGAATAGCCTGGTTTATAAAAGCGTTCTGAAAAACACGCGCGCCGAACTTTTCGCAAATTTTCAAGGTATTGTCCTTGCTATTTGAATCAATAACCACGATATCATCAGACAAGTTGGCCACAGAATTTAAACAATTCTCAATTTGAACTTCATCGTTATAAGTAAGAATAACTATAGAAATCATAACTTCACCGACCCCACAAAAAATTAAATCCCTTCAGCCAGTAGTACCCCGGTTTTGCATAGGCCCTGAAGAAATAACGAGCTTCTTTACAATACATCCTCTAGCCGTTAAATATGTCTAGTGCAACAGCACTACTAAAAGAAAGTTTCCTAAATACGTACTAATCTTAATTAGAGACAACTCTCTGGTATGATTGGATAAGTAACAATCGATTCCACTATAGGCGTATGAGCAAATTGACCAAAATTTCTTACAGGAAACCTAAAGCATCTCTGTTTTTATATGATCCAAACACTCAAATCACTTAAATTACTCAAGTCTTTCTATAACAGCAACATACTTGCAGGGAAGAATTCGCTCCAAAAACTTGTGACCTCGCGAGTCAGCTCCATTCAAATAGTCGAGCCCATAGCAATAACGCACTACAAATTTATTAGCGGGAAAAAACTCCCCAAGCTGACTTTTAGAAAGCGTTTTCTTCAGCTTTATATTTGCGTGTAACCGTTGTATGTTTTCAATCACACCCCATGGCTGTCTGAGAAAGGACATTAGGAAATGTCGGTAAATAACTAAAGGAGAATAATCAACGATGACTAACTTTCCTTTTTTTTCCAATAGCGTAAGGCAATTCTCAAATAAAGTCTCATAAGCGTCCAGAGGTAACGCATTCAGCAGCTCCTTCAAAACAATAACATTATAGCGAGAAAAAGCAATTGAAGACTTAGCGTCAAGGATATCATTATTTACAACCTTAACTATACTGCCTTTAAAACGCTGGTGGAGAATGTGACACCATTGCTCGTCTATCTCCGTAACAGTCAGTTTAGTTGGACCCAACGCAAGTAATTGACAAGTAATATCACCCCCATTACCGCCAATCTCTAAAATATTAGATTCACTAAAAAAAGCATCTAAATCGTCACTCGCAAATTTAGTCATTGAATCGCTTCTAGCTCAACTTGAAGGTCGGCTGCAATTGAATTCCAAGTAAAATTATCAGCATAGGAAAATGCACTCTCTCTCATCTTATTAAGATCCCCAGCCAGCATATCTCTTAGAGCATTCCTGATATTGCCAGGACAATAATCAGTAGACACACCGCAACCAAAGCGCCTAATATCATGCCAGGGCGTCCCCTCTGTCGCCAGAATTGGCGTCCCGGAGGCCAGAGCCTCGAGATAGACATTACCAAAATTTTCACTATGCGATGTAAGAGCAAATATATCTGCGCCGGCCAAAAATTGAGCTTTCTTATCACCCGATATGTTACCTAGCAGGAACACTGCATCAGTCATGCCGAGTCGATGTATCATTAAGGAAAGTTCTTCACCTACCCCGTCATCATCACCAGCAATTAGCAGAGCAATTTTCGAGTTTTCGTTGTGCAGCATCGCGAACGCTTCTATCAATATCGGAAAGCCCTTTACCTTATGTAGCCTGCCCATTGAAACAATCACTTGAGTATCATCCGAAAGAGAAATGCCGAACAAACTAAGATATTGAGATCTCGAAAGAATTGGCAATTTCCGATAATCTTCAACACTGACTCCATTTGGCACAACCACAACATTCGCCCCTGCAAACGTTCCAGTGATATCATCTTTCTCATCGAGCGAAGTCGCATGCCAAACAATGTTGTTTCTGAATGGCCTTATAAAAAAAAATAACCATAGTTGCTTGAGGATTTTTTTCTGAGACTTTAATGCCCACTTACTAAGTACGCCTCTCACAGACAACATCACCTTCTTTTTATAAAGCATACTAAAGAAAAGTGTAATTGGCACATAGGTAGAAAAGATATCTTCAACTTTGACGACGTCACATGCCCTAATATCCTCAGCGATGTTGAATGAAAACTGCCAAGAGAATCTACCTACAATAGTGTCATCATAATATTTAACATAATAATTCTCTGCAAGTCGCTGAAACTGGTTAACAGGAACATCTAACTTACCTACACCATTAGCGTTTGTAGTCGAAACAAATATCTCCACGCCCAGATCAGCTAGCGCTCGACAAGTGTTATGAATAGATACAATAGGACCGCCATAAATAAAAGCAGGGTAAAACGAAGGAACCACCACACAGAGCTTCATATAGACATCCTTATTCGACTACTTTTCGAAGAATCAGCGCCTTAGATGCTATGATCGCTTGCTCTACCGTCAGTTCAATTGAGTACCCCTTAACGATATCTGCGGATTTCAGCCCCATTGTCTCCCTACGTTCTCGAGTATTGAGGCTATCCAATGCATTGGTCAATTGAGACTGGTCACCGTGATCAACTATAAATCCATTTTGACCGTGCGAAACTAGATCGATAGCTGTGCCAATAACACTAGTTACAATAAGAGGGAGGCTAAAGTTCATTGCCTCGTTAAGTGACTTAGGAGACGGATCATATATCGAAATTTGAAAATATATGTCAGAAATTGAGTAGTATTTAGCTATCTCACTGGTCATTTTATATCCGGTGAAAATAACTCTAACGTCATTGGCGTCAGCCTCCTTTTGAATAGCAGCTTTCAGCGGGCCATCACCAATATACAATACAACGGGATTTTTTATTCGACATTCGGCCACGCTCCTTATGATACCGAGAGGATTTTTACGTTCTACTAATTTACCAACAGTTGTAATTACGACTTCGTTATCTGCGATACCAAGCTCATGCCTGAGCGAACTCCTAAAACCCAAATATTCACGATACTTTGACTGATAATAGGAATTATCAACAGCACATGGCAAGGAAACCTGTGTGTTCCCCACCGAATAGAAATCTAAAAACTCTTTGTTACCGGTGCAACTGAAGAATTCAGCATCAATTAATTTAAAGAAGACTTTAAGATAGTATTTTTTAATGCGCTCGACTAAGTTACCTCGATCAATATTATGTAAAGTAGACTCTCCCCTAAATATTGTACGAGTGTTCGTAAGTTTACATGCTAGCAACGCAAGCCAGTATGTGATGCCCATATAGCCCCCAATTACCATCACATCATAATTTCCCTTAAGCACCTCCAAAATAATACCTGGATTAAGAACAGTAAGAAGCTCCTTATCGTTATTATGAGTGGTATAGTTTTTAAGGAATTTACTCTGGTACCCCTCTAGCATGTCCAGATCATCCCACGTCCTGACCGTGTTCATATCCTTCTCAAAGTAACCCTTTAGAGTGATATCATCACAGAAAATCACCGTTAGATTGACATCTGGATCTCGAGATAAGCCCTTATAAATTGGAAGATGATAGTGGACTGGCCATTGAGCCAGCCAACCAATTTTAATTTTTCTCATGATATCATATCTCACAGTACCGGCACATTAAATAACATTTTCTTACGAAATAAACTTGCTAAGACCATTTACGGGATCTTTCGTTGAAAAATCGGATCAAAAATCTTAACCCAAAGACAAGAACAATAGCCTCCGTTACTATAGTCGCAACAACCGCACCTAGCGCCCCATAAATAGGTATTAGCCACACGTTAATACAAACATTTATCATTGAACCTATGACCGTATAATAGAAATAACTAGCTTGGCCTCCAGCACCAATAATTGAATAATTGACTAGCCGATTCAAGTTAATAAAAGGTAAGGCACATGCTAAATACATCAATATATTTGCAGACAGCTCGTAATCATCCCCGTATAAAATTTGGATAACATTTTCTGAAAAAACAAGCAAAAAACACATTACGACGCCTGAATAAATCAGATTCAACCACAAGTATTTTAGGAGGAAAGACCTAGCCTTCGATGTATTGTTTTTTAAGAGCCGGATAAAAACTGGACTGAATACCTTAGTTAAAGCTAAAGCAATCAAAGTAAATCCCATATAAACAGTATAGGACGCAGTGTAGAACCCTAGTTCACTGTAACCACGAATGTTGCCGAGCATTAACGTATCGATTTTAAGGTTTATAAACTCCGCTAATGCCGCACCCAATATAGGATACGAACTTAGCACATAAACTCGATAGAGTTTAAATTTTGGTCTGAATGAAAACTGTATATTAAGAAGTCTTGAATAGAGGCGACCGCAGATTGAAATTAGCACCACTAAGATTACGCATGAAATCAGCAAGATATGAGAGACCTGCACCATGCTTTTATACCAAATCAATAACCATACCAGTGCTAGCCCAAATATGGCTTTGAAGGTTATATTCAGAATAGACGAAATATCAGATCTGCCAATACTGATAAAAAGCATTATGAAAAATCCAAAAAACATCATCTCGATTTGAAATAAAGTCGATAAAAACATTTCTAAAGGCGCAGGCCCGCTTGTAAAAATCGACAATATAGTGGTACTTATTACTACTATGGGTATTGAGTAGAAGAGAAATATAGACAATGCTGCATTTACATATCGCGCTGTCTTCCAAGGTTTTTTTACTGCCTCGCGCAATAAAAAAGTGCTTAAGCCCGCACTTGCGACTGCAACGACTAAAGAAGCAATATTGACTACATATGAATATAATCCTAAATTTACAGGCCCCACGATTCGTGCCAATGCCACATTGGATAAGAAACCAATCAAACTCACAATCGCAACATCAATCAGCGACCATGTTGAATTTTTAAATAGACTTAAGGGGGCAATATTCACAATCATACCGAATCTAGAAGCTATATAATCTAACGTATCTTGAGAGAGTTAATTGATATTTCTAACTTATCAATATTGTCGATCAGCAGACCGTCATCATTTACAACATAATTCTTAAAAACCTGATTAGCTGCTAAAGTGTTCAGATGGCTCGCATCACTAAAATGAGGGTACATACTATCAGTTTGTATATCTGAAATGCCCTCTATAAAGTAATTATTTTTGAACTTAACTCCTCGATTAACAAGATCTGCTAACGCCGAATGAATGACATCCCAATTCATTTCTCTGATAGCCTTATCCGAGTATGTTGGCGTATAAAATATAATATTAATCGAATTTTCAATGCAGAAATTGTTGATAACCGCTATATCATTTATAGCAAACCGGCTATAGCTATTAGCCTTGAAGATCCGCCTCGTCGGATTTTCTGCAATAAAAGTGGGAGCCCCGTCATTAGACATTAACAAACTACCGTCTCTACTAATTTTGTAATAGCTGGCATCAAGCAAGTTATAATATAACTCTCTAGCAACAGATAATATGTGATCAAAGGTCAAGGGCAACGAAAATGAAACTATATCAGTCACCATATTATTGTTGTAATTAATAGGTTTCATTACCTCCTCTCGGAAGGCGGCAATATCCAACTCAAAATAGATCACATCAATATTCTGTAACTGATTGACAGACAGTTGGGTTATGAAGTTTTTGATATCCCCAGGCTCACTATACAAGTTATGGAAATTTAGGTAATTATCCGACTGTAACCGAGACGAAATCTTTTGGCTTCTAGAAGATCCAAAAATTAAGGAATAATCATCATATTTAAGATCCTCAAATTGAAACCGCGAGTACAGCCTTGAGTATTTGTATTTAGCCCAATCAGCACTACCTTGCTGCCGTAGCTGATAAGGGTCAACTGATATGACTACCAAATAAATACATATATATACCAACACAAAAGAGTAGAGAATCAATCTAATCGCTGTTTTATCTGAAAGTGAAGTCATTGGCATATTAGAAATTAAAATACAAAAACGTTGATTCTTGACTTAAGCCAAGAAGTGCCGCTAGTAAGCCAGCAACAATCATTGTGATTTTTGGTGTGGTAGGCTCAAATTTGATCAACAATTGATTGCTGTTCCTCAATGGTATGGAGAATATTGTTCCCAAAACCAAGATAATTATTAAATAAAACTGCATCGTATCTATATTACCGAACGTGGAGAGCCCACTAAAGGTTATCGGCCCGTCTATCAAGAACATACTAGATAGGACCTTATTAGCATCCGACATATTCTCTGCTCTAAAGAATACCCACGTAACATTAATAAAGTTAAAGGTCACGATCCAAGCTGCCCATTTATAAAGCCTAAAGCCTAGAGAGTTCCAGATTCTATGTAATGCTAAGGATACTCCATGAAGGAGACCCCATATCACAAACATCCAACCTGCTCCATGCCAAAGCCCCCCTAAAAGAAAGGTAGCGATCAAGTTACCATAAGTCCTTAACCCCCCATTTCGATTCCCTCCCAACGGAATATAGACATAGTCCTTAAGGAATCTCGAAAGTGTCATATGCCAACGACGCCAGAAATCTTGAATACTCAGAGATTGGTATGGGGAATTAAAGTTCTGCGGTAGCTTAATGTTAAATAGTAAAGCTAGGCCGATCGCCATATCTGTATATCCGCTGAAATCGTAGTAAAGCTGGAAAGTATAGCTCAGAGATGTGACCCAAGCCTCTACAAACGTAAGTGATTGCGCAGCGTCAAAGCCATGGTTAGCCCAGATCGCAAAATTATCAGCAACTACTACCTTTTTAAACAAGCCAATTGTAAATATATATATTCCTAAAAGAATATTCCTATGGTTTACAAAATTATTTTTCTGATCAGAAAACTGTGGCATCATCTCAGAATGATGAACAATAGGCCCAGCTATTAATTGCGGAAAGAAAGATACGAAAACGGCGTATCCTAAGAAATCATGTTGTCGTGTTTTTAATCGATAACTATCAACCAAATAGGCAATTTGTTGAAAAGTAAAGAAGCTTATTGCCAGCGGAAGCAATAAGTCTAATGATTGAACCTGTAACCCGGCCACATAATTTAAATTGTCGATTAAAAAGTCTGCATATTTGTAATATGCAAGGAGTGCAATATTGGAAAGGACACCGAACGAAAGTAGTAATTTCTTGTTCAGGCCATTCTTATCAACATCTCCTAATTGGGTTCCAACCAAATAATTAAATACCATAGAGCATAAAATAATTGGTAGATAAGCAACGTTCCACCAACTGTAAAAAAATAGACTTGTCAAAAGTAGCCAAACTCTTGATGCACTGATTAATTTTTTCTTTGTCAAATAAAAATAGACAAAGAATGTTATAGGCAGAAATAATAGAATGAATTCAAAGCTATTAAACAACATATTTATTGTTCCACACTGAATTATTAGCCTGTGTTTTCATTAATAAACAAGAGGATTTTAACCAATAATAATACTTATGAGCATTTTCTCACACCCATAAAACTTCCCTCAAAACGACTCAAAAGCCTACGCCTATGCTTTTTGAACGTATTACAGTTATACGGGACCGTTTCAGTTAACAACATAAATCTATAAAGACAGTCCACTAGAACCTAACATTTTCTCGTGAATATTCGCTTTAGATATCTATGTGACCCAACCTGGACGAGGCATTTCGACTCAGAATAATGCCTCCATTTGAATCAAAGAAGAACTATACATGCTCTCTGACAATCCGCCAGGTAATTTTAACAACATTCTTTTTATCAGAAACATCAATCTGGTAATGGTTGTGTGGCTTGTGACCTAAATCACCATCTCTCCTACTACAGCCGATAAAGGGGTCTTAACCTTAAATATTTTCCGAAAGAACACGGCCGACACCTCTACGCTCTTCTATGATAAATATCACTTTACTCATAGCTCTTTCATCTCCCAATATGAGATTAATATCGAGGAAATCAGATGCTCACTCTTCAACTTCGGATCTAGCAACTAAATTTGGTCTATTTAGACCAGAATTCTGCCCTTATAACCGAATTACGAATTACGCCCATAGACACCTCTGAGCATATCTTCGTCAACCAATCCCTAAATCATATTTATAGTTAAATTAACAATATCTTCCCTAACAAAAAAACAAGACTCCCTTTTTATGTCGTGAAGTAGTACATAGTTTCCGTATCCCAAATATTATTGGTCAGCCTCTGAACCAACGAGCTTTCGATGCAGGCGGCGTCAAATGAGAGGCTGATACCTATTTGGCCTTTTGAAATACTATTCCCCCAGTTTTTACAAGCAACTGGCTAATCGTAGTTGGATAAGTTAGGCATTCAAAGCCATGTGACCGGAACCATAGGATCGCATCATGTGGATCAATATGATTACAAGCATCCGAGTCAGACATCCAAAATATATCATAGTTTGGTTTGATCGACTTATAACGAATGACATTAAATCTTTTTCCTAAAAAATAAGCTAAGTGCCTGTAGACTCTTTTAGGAAATAGTTTGATAGACCTATAAATAACGCTATCACGAACAGGCACCGATAATTTAATTATCTTACCTAAAACATTGAAATCACTATAGGGCCTAACGGGGTAACCTTCTGCAGCCCAGGAACGACACTGCCATGCAGGCTGAAATAGTATTACGCCTCCAACCTTTAGCATTCTAGCGGTATCAATCATCGCTTCTTGCAAGTGAGGAATATGTTCAAATGTATCGAAAGTAAAGATGGCATCAAACTCACTATCATCAAAAGGGTATGTTTTTCCTGAGGCAACTTTATACCGCTTGTGATAATGCTTAGCCAAAATTTCAGATATATCAGTACCCGAATAGTCTTCAACAATATTTTGAAAGAAACCACCCGATGAGCCGATTTCGAGTACCTTTTTGTCAGTTAGGTTGTAGTTCTTTATGAAGGGTACTAAATCTTTAAAGTGTCCGTCGCTCTCAGCATCATAATTGTCATAATCATGCGCATAATTTACGTCTCTATTTATTCCATAAAAATTTATATAATTTGCTTCTTTTGATACAGGCTGCCCTGGAGTAATATCATCAATTACTATCTTTCTTTCATTATCCTCTATGATATCTACTATAAATTTAGCGCCTGAAATGCTCCAGGTCGGATGCAGGTCGGCTCGGCAACTTGTCGAATTATACTGGGCGGGCGAATCAAAACTAGCTAACTTAACCGCACTATCTTTTTCAATAGAACACAAAAATAAATGCCTCTGATTGTTTGCATCCTCGTATGTGTCGGCTAAAAATATTTTTGGATCACCTCTATAGACTGATGGGTGTGCTACAGAAACTAAATCTCCAGCTACGACGTCCGTCGTCAACTTACTTTTACTTGAACAGTAATAATAGTGACTGATAACCTTCTGCCTCAAGGATTCATTATTTCCTATAAGCGTATGATAAATTGGTGACAAGACTTTGAATATTGAATTGAAAAAATTGTAACGACGGTATTTATTAACCCCCGACTCGGCAACCCCATCGAAAATCACTTTATCATCATCCAGAACAGATATATGGTTTACGGTACCGCTATCCACTATTAATTTTAGATCTGTTCCGTCACTATTGATTGAGTAAAGCCTGGAAAAAAACCCGCCTTTAATTTCCCAACGATGGAGAAAGAAAATGCATGCGCCGTTGGGACTAATCGATGGCGTGTCGATCCAGTGGCAACCATAATTCATGCTTGACACAGGTTGATTTGAAACCAGTTGATCTATAGTCAAAATTTCAGTACTACAGCCGCTCTCTAGGTCTACAACAACCAAACCTACACCACTACGATCGCGTACCGAGCACTCTTCACCAGCCAGACCTGCATAGCTGTAACTATTGCGCGCACGAGCTAGTCTTGAGAAGTCGTATGTAACTGCTTTTTCCCCATCGTGCGAGATCGAATAAAATGGAGCACTATACACCCTAGTCTTTTCAAGTTGTACATCAAAAATAATCCCGCATAATTTATTGTCTATAAATTTATTGTAGGCAACAAATCTGTCGTAATCAGGCCCTAACCACTGCAACCTAGAGCCTTGCTGCCAATTCCAGGCCGTCGTGGACCCTAGCTCAATTTCTTTATCAGCTTCAATATCCAACATACATAGCTTACAGATATCATCTGGCGATGGCATACGATCAATGAAGTCGGTTTTATGGTACAGCAAAAATTTATCATTCGCTGATAAATTTACCACATCGTAATATCCAGAAAAAACATTACCCCCTACTACCATGCTCACCTCGTTTATTTTTCTTTCTCAATGTTATTGCCAAGATAAATACTATAATCAAAACAGTATATACAAACTGTTTTATGGACAAAGCACTATCGTTTCTTGCGAGTGTACTTATAACTGGGTACATATTTAACATAAAGATGGTATAAATACCGTCTCTTCTATCTGCCATATCAGATAGATATGCAATGCATGCTCCTATGACGAACATAAGCATAATTACACCGGCATGACCAAAATTCATGTAAATTTCCGCCATCAAACTGAAGGCGATTCCGTCGTAACCAAGAAATTCAATATGGTTGAAAATCTCACCTTCGTCATCAATTCCAGCCAAGCTTCGAATAAACCCAGGGATTAAACGCACAAGCGACTCTAAATAAGTATATCCATAGTAATAATCCATTGTTTCCATTCTACCGATGACATACGAAATCACACCAAAGTTATCACTTTGGATCGACAGTAAATAAATCCAAATATCTCTATCTCTGAAGCGCTCGAGAACTATGTAAAACCCGTCGAGCCAGTCACCAGTTATATGTCCAGCACCTCTGAAACTTTGCACTGCTACCAAAAGGAGAAACAGACTCAATAATGTCACCAAATCTCTAACAATATTATTACTTCGATTTGAGAGGTACCATGCACTTGCAAGGACTAATCCCATGATGACAGAACGATTTCCAATCACCAGAAACAGTATTAAAAGTATGATAGTTTGATACTTAAGGTATTTTTTGTCTACGCCATGTGAAAGCAAATAAATATAGATGCAGAACATAATGTTGAAGATTAAAGTGAAGTGCAAAAGTGATGAAAATCTGGCATGTGCGGGATCACCACCACCATAACTACCTATATGATTTACTTGGCCAGTCAACACCACTCCAGCGAGGGTTACTCCGAAAACAATAAATGATATATACTTAATATTAATGAATTCAAGGGGCGACTGATTCCTAAATGGTATCGTTCTAGTTGCGGCCCGCACAAATAAGCAACCTAGTAAATACCCAACTAACCCAGTTACAAAAACTTGAAAGGCATAAGCGACATAGGTCTCGTTCGCAAAAAAGATGTCTCCGCCTAAAAAATAATACGACATATAAGGCAGGGTATTATACATAGTCAGAAACAGATACATTATCATGGGAAGCTTGATAATGCTTTTGTATAGATAGAGCATCACTAAGCCAACAAGGAGACTAACTAATATAAGGAACTCAGGCATTGATCTCGACTGTATGAAAAATATGTTTTATTTTCATAACGTCCAAGTAGCATCACCTACAATGTTTTTTACATCAATTATTACTTTTTTGCCGCTAGACAGGTGCTCGTAGTCAGTTGCCGTATAGTTTTTGAATTCATCATGGCCAACTGCTACTACAATCGCATCGTATTTAATATCCGAGCTTAAGGGATCTTTTATTATTCCGTGTTTGTACCAAGGACCCTCTTCGGCTAAATTAACCCACGGATCGTAAACGTCTACTAACATCCCTCTATCCTTAAGCTCAGCTATAATCTCCGTGACTTTTGTATTTCTCATATCCGTACAATTTTCTTTGAAAGTAACCCCTAGCACTAAAATTCGGGCGCCTTTTACAGTCTTTCCTGACTTGACTATTTCTTTAATGGTTTGATCTGAGATGTGCTTTGCCATTGAGTTATTAATATGTCTAGCGGTCAAAATTAAGTCAGGGTTAAATCCTAATTCTGTAGCTCTAAAAGTCAGGTAGTAAGGGTCAACTCCAATGCAATGCCCACCTACAAGTCCTGGCTTTAAGTTTATAAAATTCCACTTTGTTGAAGCTGCATCAATTACTTCATGTGTGTTAATCCCCATTTCATTAAAGATAAGTGCCAACTCATTCATCAAGGCAATATTTACATCACGCTGTATATTTTCTATAACTTTTGACGCCTCTGCAATTTTAATACTAGAGGCTAAATGTGTGCCAGCGGTAATAATTTCTTTATACAAGCTATCAACTTCAAATGCACATTCTGGAGTTGAGCCAGATGTGACCTTGAGAATTTGAGTTACCGTATGCTCTTTATCCCCAGGATTAATTCGCTCAGGGGAATAGCCACAGAAGAAATCTCGATTAAAGTACAAATTAGATGTCTTCTCGAGGACGGGAACACAAACGTCTTCTGTCACTCCAGGATAAACAGTTGACTCATATATTACAATGTTGCCATGACTAAGAACAGATCCGATAGCTTTAGACGCTCCTATAAGGGGAGAAAGATCCGGCTGGTTCTTCGAATCTATCGGCGTTGGAACCGTGACGATATAAAAATCACAACCGTCTGCAGCTAATATATTTTCTGTGAAAGATAGATTGCTACGCACTAATGAAAGCGAGTGTGGAGCGATCTCACCCGTTATATCATTACAGTTTTTCAGCTGCTCAATTCTTGATATATTTGTATCAAATCCCACGACCGTAAATTTTTCAGCAAAGGCCACGGCTAAAGGAAGGCCCACATAACCAAGGCCCACGATACATATTTTTTTATCTCCCATAAAATTCCACATACCAATCAGCAAACTTTTTAATTCCATCACCCACGCTAGTGGTCGGTTCATATCCAAAATCCCTGATAAAATCATCTACGTCAGCATGTGTGTCAACAACATCTCCAGGTTGCAATGGCAGCATTTTTTTTAACGTTGATTTCCCAAGGGCATTCTCAAGATGGTCAATATAATCGAGGATAGACACTGGATTATTGTTCCCGATATTGTAGACCTTATATGGTGCCGACGAGGCACTTGGATCTGGATCTAAACCATTCCAATCTATATCTGCAACAGCCGGCTTATCTAATATCCTTATTAAACCCTCAACAATGTCATCGATGTAAGTAAAATCCCGCATGTGTTTTCCATGGTTAAATATTACCAATGGATCGCCCATCATGATGTTCCTTGCAAACTTTTGCAGCGCCATATCTGGACGATCATACGGACCATAAACCGTAAAAAATCTTACACCTGTAGTTGGCATTTGATATAAATGAGAATAAGAATGTGCCATCAGCTCATTCGCCTTTTTTGTTGCCGCATATAAACTAACAGGGTGATTGGTTGCGTGATGCGTGGAATAAGGCTGCTCCATGTTCAACCCATAAACAGAGCTTGATGACGCGTATACCAAATGTCCAACCGCATGATTGCGACACCCTTCCAGAATATGGGTAAAACCTACTAAGTTACTGTCGACATAGGATAAAGGATTTTCAATAGAATATCTTACTCCAGCTTGGGCCGCTAAATTAACAACACCATCGAATTTTTCCTTCGCAAATAAAGAACTAATCGCTGCACGATCCTTTAAATCTAGCCTGCAGTGCCTGTAGTTAATATGATCTTGATGTCGCAATAGACGAGCTTCTTTCAACGTAGGATCATAATAATCATTATGATTATCAAGTCCTATAACTTGATCACCGCGTTCCAATAACCTGATCACTAGCGCCGAGCCAATAAAACCTGCGGCACCAGTTACTAATATCTTCATTTTCCAACCTCTTAAATTACAAAATCGATTATGCGAGTACTCTTTACTCAGGTATTGCTAATAGGCAGCCAATAGACCATCTAATATTATCTGACCCTTGCTATAGACTCCTCTTTACCGAACTCTTGACTTTTACTCGTTATTAATTGAAATTTTAAACCCGTTATCTCGCATGAGAGTATCCCGGCTTGCTAGATTAAGATCACACTCCATCATTTCATCTACCATCTCTTTAAAAGTAATTTTTGGTTCCCAGCCAAGCCTCTCTTTTGCTTTTGCTGGGTCACCCAGCAATGTCTCAACCTCTGTTGCCCTAAAATATCTTGGATCGACTGACACAATGAGCTTACCGGTATCACCATCAAAGCCTTTTTCATTCTCACCACTACCTTGCCAGTTAATATGCTTGCCTACTGCACTCCAGGCCAAGTTGACAAAATCCCGGACGGAATGCTGCGTACCCGTAGCGATACAGAAATCATCTGGCTGATCTTGCTGAAGCATCAACCACTGCATTTCAACGTAGTCTTTAGCATGCCCCCAATCCCTCAACGCGTCTAGATTCCCCAAATAAAGATGGTCTTGTAATCCTAGATGAATACGGGAGAGCGCGCGAGTAATTTTACGAGTGACGAACGTTTCTCCTCGGACAGGGGATTCATGGTTAAAAAGAATCCCATTACAAGCATACATCCCATAGGCTTCGCGGTAGTTAACAGTAATCCAATACGCGTATAACTTTGCCACTGCATAGGGGCTTCGGGGATAAAAGGGCGTTGTTTCCTTTTGTGGGACTTCTTGAACCTTCCCATATAGCTCCGATGTACTAGCTTGGTAAAATCTAACCTTTTTCTCCATACCTAAGATTCTAATAGCCTCTAAGATACGAAGTGGACCCATAGCATCAACATCTGCAGTATATTCAGGACATTCAAAACTAACTGCGACATGGCTTTGCGCTGCCAAATTATAGATCTCATCTGGCTGAATCTCTTTAATTATGCGGACCAGGTTACTTGTATCACTCAAATCGCCGTAGTGTAACTTGAGCCTAACATCATAAGAATGTATATCTTGATATAAGTGATCTAGGCGCTCGGTATTAAGCGAGCTTGCGCGACGCTTTACTCCATGTACCATGTACCCCTTTTCCAATAAAAACTCAGCTAAATATGAGCCGTCTTGCCCTGATATTCCAGTTATTAGTGCAATTTTTTCATTGCTAGCCATCAAATTTTTACCTCGAATTATTAGAACTTAAACTGTTGCAAAAATCTCTATACGCTAAATCCAAGCCATCCTTTAAATTAATATTCTGCCGCCACCCTAGACTTTCTAACTTAGTGACATTGAGCAATTTTCTCGGTGCACCATCTGGCCTACTTTTATCTAGCTTAACCTCTCCGCGAAACCCAACGCATTTGGCAATTACATCTGCTAACTCTTTTATCGATACTTCTTTGCCACTACCAACATTAATATGGCTCATCATCGGGTCTATAATCCGATCATATTTGTCTTTACAGGTATTCATCACCAAGATACAAGCTTTAGCCATGTCATCAGCAAATAGAAACTCTCTTTTTGCCATGCCTGTACCCCAGACAGTAACAAAGGGTAGATCGCTGATCTTAGCTTCATGAAAACGACGTATCAAAGCGGGGATCACATGGCTGTTAACTGGGTGATAATTATCACCCAGACCGTAAAGATTAGTAGGCATTACACTTCTGTAATCAGTACCTTGAGACTCACTATACTGCCTATTATAACTTTCACAGAGCTTAATACCTGCTATCTTAGCTATCGCATAGGCCTCATTTGTTGGCTCTAATGTTCCGGTAAGAAGGGCACCCTCAGCCATTGGCTGCTCTGCCAGTTTTGGATATATGCAGCTAGACCCAAGAAAAAGAAGTTTTTTAACACCAACCCTCCAAGCCTCATGAATTACATTTGCTTCAATCATCAAATTTTCATATATAAATTCAGCAGGGAATGAATTATTTGCATAAATACCCCCTACGCGTGCCGCGGCAAGATACACCTGATCAGGCTTTTCAGTCTCAAAAAACTCTCTTACTTGTTGTTGATTGGTCAAATCAAGATCGGAGCGCGCCCGAGTCACAACATTAGTCTGACTATTATTTTCTAACTGGCGGACAATCGCAGAGCCAACCATTCCTCGGTGTCCTGCAACATAAATTTTTAATTTATCATTCATATTCAACTCTCACTAAAACCCCCAGCCATTGCCTACTTGCCATGTCTTCCATACAGGTCTTCAAACCTAACAATATCATCTTCTCCTAAATAAGATCCTGACTGGACCTCAATGAGCTCAAGCTCTACCTTTCCAGGATTTTCAAGTGAATGGACAACTCCAACAGGGATGAATGTAGATTCGTTCTCAGATAGCAAGAAGGTTTTATCATTATTCGTAACCTTAGCTGTACCTGAAACTACGACCCAGTGTTCAGCTCGGTGATGATGCATTTGAACACTCAGCTTAGCGCCCGGCCTCACCGTGATACGCTTAACTTGATATCGATCACCAATGTCAATCGAATCATATTTGCCCCAAGGACGATACACCTCTCGATGCAGGTCCCACTCACTTCGCGAATTGGCTTTTAATTTTTGAACTATAAGCTTCGCGTCCTGGACGCTTTCTTTGTGCGCAACCAAAAGAGCATCTTTGGTAGAAATAATAATTAAGTCATCTACACCAACAGCTGCGACAAGTTTCCCATCTGTCCTTACGTATGAGTTTTTGGAATTGTGGAGCAAAACATCACCATGACTTGCGTTGCCATGTTTATCTTTATTACTAATATTCCAGAGTGATGACCAAGATCCAATATCACTCCAACCGGCAGCCATTGGCACCACCACCGCATCTGCTGTATTTTCCATCACCGCATAATCGATTGACTCACTAGGACATACTGCAAATTTTTCCTTATCGATCCTCAAGAAATCCAAATCAGGCTCAGCTTTTACCTTCGAAGCTTCGCAAACTTGATAAATATCCGGGCGGAATTTTTCCAATTCCTCAAGATAGCGACTTGCTCTAAATAAAAACATACCACTATTCCAGAAGTATTCACCTGATTTAAAGTACTCTTTAGCCAATTCAATGGAGGGTTTTTCTTTAAACTGCTCTACAACAAATCCGGCAGCCTGCTTTTTACCTCGCTTGATATAGCCATAACCTGTCTGCGGTTCGGTTGTAACTATACCGAAGGTCACAAGCTTTCCAGCCTCCGCTAGTGGGATAGCGTCATTCACAGCCTTGGTAAACGCCTCTTCATCTTGGATCACATGATCAGCAGCAAGGACTAACAACAATGGATCATCAGCCAGTGAGGAGAATGCCGCAATGGCAACTGCGGGTGCCGTGTTCTTACCTATTGGCTCCAAAATAATGGATCCCAATCTGTTAATCTCCCGAAGTTGCTCAGCAACGAAAAATCGATGATCTTCATTACAGATAGTAACTGAGGACTGAAGATCTAAGCCATCCAGTCGCTTAGCCGTGGCCTGCAGCATGGTATCGTCGCCATGCAGCGCCAAAAACTGCTTAGGATGCGCAGCTCTGGATAATGGCCATAGGCGAGTACCTGAACCGCCCGACATAATTACCGCTTTAATCATCCTTAATCTCATTCTTATTCTTTAACCAGTTTGCATAATTTCGCATATAAGGATGAAACGCCTCTTCATTGGCAACCCTCTCCAAATCAAACCACTCAAACTCAATATGCTGATCATCTACCCGCGTCTTGGGCTTATACTCGAAGCAGGCATAGTGAGGTAAATTTACGTAGTGAGTTGATATGTTTTGATCAAAGACGCTATTTGGATAGAAGTGATCCCAAACACCCATTAAGATAAATCTGTCTATATTTTGAATTGACAACCCTAACTCTGTAAGAGCAACTCTACTCAAACAATTTTGCCAATTTTCATTTTTATGAATCCGACCGCCGGGTGTAAACCAACTTCCCTTTAGGGGCTCATTGTTACGCTTACCCAACAGCATCTGCCCTTTACATACCAAGCATATATCAACTGACACTAAAGGAGTATTGCCAATGACCGTCTTGAAAATTTGAGAATCCAACATTCTAATTGGCATTATATTCGACATAGGATTTTATAACGCTAGTTCTTTAATACGCACTAGTTATCGCCAAAAATATCGCGAGAAAATACTTTTCCCTGCACATCTGACAAACAGTCTGCGTTCCTATTTGCAATAATAATATCTGTCAAGCCTTTAAACGCCTCTAAGTCCCTTATCACCTTAGATCCAAAAAAATGGGACTCATTGAGCGCTGGCTCATAAACCACCACATCAATACCCTTTGCCTTAATACGCTTCATAATACCCTGAACAGCCGATGACCTAAAATTATCGCCACCCTCTTTTACTACAAGACGGTAAAAGCCAACGACTTTTGGGCTTTTGTTTAGAATTTCATCAGCAAGAAAGTCCTTTCGCATGGCGTTGGACGTCACGACTGCTTGTATGAGGGTCTGTGGAACCTCCCCATAATTCGCCAACAGCTGCTTAGTGTCCTTGGGAAGGCAATAGCCTCCATAACCAAAGGAGGGGTTGTTGTAACCATCCCCTATTCGCGCATCAAGACATACGCCGTCGATAATGCTTTTGGTATCTAGCTCGCGCGCTAGGGCGTAAGAATCTAACTCATTAAAAAATGACACCCTCATAGCTAGGTAGGTGTTAGCAAACAACTTTACCGCTTCGGCTTCGCTAGACTTGATAAAAAGTGTCTCGATATCTGTTTTTTCAGCACCCTGTTTTAGTAAGCCCGCAAATTCTGCGCCGGCCTTACACTGGCTGCCCACAATGATCCGTGATGGGTAGAGGTTATCTTTAAGCGCCTGACCTTCTCTCAAGAATTCAGGAGAGAAGACAACTCGGTCAGTTTCAAATTTTTCTTGGAGCGATTTTGTGTGGCCGACTGGAACAGTTGATTTAATGACTACCAACGCGTCGAGATTTAACTTAAGGGCATCCTCAACCACAAAGTCCACTGAACTAGTATCAAAACGGTTTGTTTCAGAATCATAGTTAGTGGGTGTTGCAACGACAATAAAGCTAGCACCCTTATAGGCAGCCTGCTTGTCCAAAGTCGCAGTCAGGGATAATGACTTTTCGGCTAAGAATAATTCAATTTCTGTATCGGCAACCGTGGATTGCTTATTGTTAATCCTGCCTACTCTTTCGGCATCAACGTCCAGCACGGTCACATCGTTGTGCTGAGCCAGGAGCACCGAGAGTGACATTCCCACGTACCCCGACCCCACCACTGTTATTTTTGTTTTTTTAGCCAAGATGATTAAACTCTTATAGTATGAACATTAATGTTTATTGATTTTTCTTTTATAGACTCCAGAAACTCCAGAAATACATGTTTTTCAAGTCTAATAGACGATAATAGCCTTTATCGCAGGCTATATTCCGAACGTCTGCTTGATAGAATCAAACTCTATCGGATCGAGCCTAGGACCAAACTGGCCCACCACTCGCGCTGCCGATTCATTGGCCAGCTCTGCCGCCCATTTAAAATCCTGGCCCGCTGTTACGGCGTATAGAAAGGCGCCCGCAAACATATCGCCAGCACCGTTTGTATCAACTGCATCGGCCGATACGCCAGGCACACTGAATGTTGTCTTCCCATCAAAGACAATCGCACCAGCCGCACCATCGGTGACGGCAAATGCTTTCGCGCTTTGCTTTAATGCTTCACGCGCCTCATCAACAGTCTCGGTTTGGGTAAAGGCTAGGGCCTCATCCTTGTTACAAAACACAAGGTCAACACCGTCACCGATTACAGCACGTAGATTGTCTGCGAAGATCTGGGCCACAAAGGGATCGGAAAGGCTCAGCGCCACTTTAACGCCAGACTCTTTGGCTTTGGTTACGACATCTTTTATCAAGGCTGCCCGTGCATCGTCAGTTAGTAAATATCCTTCAACATAGAGCCACTCCGATTCAAGCAAGGCAGCCTCATCAATTTCTCTGCCGGTGAGCTGCTCGGATACACCAAGGTAGGTGTTCATTGTCCTCTCGGCATCCTCTGTCACCATGACAAGACACTTCCCAGTGACGCCCGCCTCAGGAGAAGCCTTATGAAAACTCACGCCAGAGTCAGAAAGATCGCTAATAAAATGCTCACCGTCGTCGTCAGCCGCAACTTTGCCACTAAAGAAGGTTTTTGAACCAAAGCTTGCCGCAGCGATGACCGTATTACAGGCCGAGCCGCCAGATTGCTTCATCAAGTGGTGCTTTTCTGCGCTTAAGGCATTTAGCAGTTCGGCCTGACGAGGCTCATCGACGAGGGTCATAACACCCTTCTCTATCGCGTTCAGCTTTAGAAACTCATCAGAAACTACTACTTCGGTATCGACCAGTGCCGCGCCTACGCCATAGATTTGGTATTTTTTCATTTATTTTAGACTTTCTAGATATTAAATTTATTTCGATTTTCGATAAAAGCCATTATCGCCCCCCGCTCTGAGCCCTTCCCTCAACCTCGGACTTAAGCTCCTCAATCTCCCGCTCAAGTCTCTTGTACTCATTCTGCTTGCGCGCCAAAAATCGCACGGTAATCGCCGCCTTTTCTGCGATTCCCTTGGGAGTCAAAAGATAGGCATAGCCCCACTTATTGTTTGAGCGCTGAAAGTTATCCAGCTTGACCAGGCCAATATCCACAAGAGACTTAATCAGGTAATGGGTTTTGCCCAGGCTCACGCCTAGCTCCGCTGCCAACTCGCGCTGAGTTAGCTCGGGATGGGCCTCAAGTATCTTGAGTGCTTTGAGGGTATTTTCTTCATCAGTCATAGAGAATTTTATCTCTCGCAGGCTACCGCAGGTCCCTCGAGCAGAGAGACCGTATCCAATAACCATAAACCAACATTGCAGTTAGTTCAACCCTTGAACATGCTATGCATTTTGCCATAGCTGCAGGGCATTAGGAAGCGAAGTTAAGGGCTGTAAGCATCAAAGATAAAACGGAGTCACTCAAAATCAGTCCTGCCTGCGCCTTAAGACTGAGATAACAGTAAAATAGACTGCTGTCTCAAAAAAGAACATATAAAACCAAGCGTTACTTTCAATAGCCAGGCCATCGAAAAGATAAATAAGTAAACAAACACCAGCCGTAGAACCGCTAATCGTAAGCCCAGTAAGAGAATTGGGTAGAACCCTGGATTCAAAAAACTGGGAGTAATAGCGATGCAACCTATTATGAAGGTGACCATTATCAGCCGAGAAAGGCGACACGCCCTCCCGAGCCCGGCGAACAACACTAAAAACAAAGTCAACGCATGGATAGGCCAGCATCGACGCCATAAAGCCGGCAGAAAAATCGCCTTGAGCAACCCCCAGCAAACCATGGCATGCGATAATCGAACCCAAGCCATAGCTGCCCATATCGCCGAGGAAATACCATCCGGAAACAACATTAAAAATCAAGAACAGCACACAAACAAACATCAGCAAGCCTTCAGCGGGGCGGCCATACTCAAAAAATAGCACTGTAAAAGTCGCTGCGGCAATGCCTGGAATAAGCCCATTGGCTCCATCAGCCATATTAAAGGCATTAATAAAACCCACGCAAAACACTGTGGCCAAGACCCAGGCTAGAACAGGAATCTTAAGTAAGGCATCTATACCAAAGACACCAATATCTCTGGGCAAAAGCTGTGGCGCAACCCATAACAGCCACCCAAAAACGGCAAACTTGAGACCTAACCGCAGCAGTGGCGTCAGAAAATCCGCCTGCATATCCTCAATCAGCCCCAGCAATGCGCAAAGTCCAACCGCTATCCACAGATACAGAAATACCGACTCTCTCGCCACACCCGGCGTGTAGGGCGACCCTATAGCCAGCCCTAGTATATAAATCACAAACACCAGAGCAATGGCCAGCCCGCCCAGGCGGGATGAGTCGGTGGAGCTTATTCCGTGAGAGGCCTCTGAATCTCTGCCAACAGCCACATAGGACAAGGTAAACATCAGTAAAATAACGCCCATGCCGGTAACCCCAAAAGCCACAGCTGACAGGAGGAGCATAATAAATAGCTTCACACCGACCTTGGGAAGGCCTTTAAGAGAGAGATAGCCGCTTGAGAGATTATTCTGATTCATAAAGGGAGGCTGCACTTTGCTGAAAATCAACCATCTGTAACTTAACTAGGCGGCCGGCTATTGGGAACATCAATATCAGAAGAAGGCTTATCTGAATCCACAATCAGTGTCTCCTGACCACGCTCAATCAGAGCGCTTGCAAGTCTGGAGCCTCCCATACCCAGGGTAAGCAGCCTTTGATATGACCAGACATCATTGATCACCGTCCCATCATGGCCGGCCACAACCGCCTGCCTTGTCAATGCAGAAAGCTGGGTGACACCAGTCAAAATCATCATCATGCTGACCAAAAAAAGCAAAACAAATCGACTCAACTTAGGTCCCCACAACATATTGGCTAACTCGCTTGTCTAGCAAGCCCAAGAGCCAGTATATGGAAAGTTGCATAGCTGCGATCAGCAAGAAAACATAGCCCCAACGACCGTCGGTCACCGATAGAAGATTAAAGTAATACCCAGCAAAGGCTACACCAGAGGTCATTAGCGCAATCACCAAGCCTGTGCCTGAGTTAGCCACAACTGGCGATGTCACCCGAAGCTTTACAAAATGGTGCAAGCGATTATGGAAGTGATCGTTATCAGGCAAAAAAGCCGATTGACCACTGATGCTGCGCCGAATCAGGCTGACCAGCAGCTCAAGACAGGGGTAAGCAAATAAAACCGCCAGGAATGCTGGTGATACCAATCCCTTATTGACCAGGCTAAATGAGCCTATCACCATCAGCGAGCCCAGTGAGTATGCACCGCCGTCCCCTAAAAACAGCCGGCCAGACACCACATTAAAAATTAAAAAGACGCCCGTCACATAGCTAACAATCCCCCAGCCCCAGCCATCTGCTCCCGCAATACTGGCAAAAAGGGTAAATGCAATAAAAGCCACTCCCGACATAAGCCCATTGGCACCGTCTGCCATATTAACTGCATTAATAAACCCAACACAGACAATAACCGCAAGCACCACGCCAATAATAGGCAGAGCCATAATACTAGACAGAATAGGGAACCCTAATTTAACCGGTATTAGCCAGGGCCAAGCGACAAAAAGAACGACGAAGATGGATGCTAGGCAAACCAGCCGGAACCTTGGAGATAACAGGTTGTTTTTAAAATCTTCAACCAGGCCTAAAATGCCACAGAGAATCATAGCTCCCCAGCTCCAGAGATATGGGCCAGGCTGCAGAGCGCTTAACTGAAAAAATTGTGATGTAAAAAGACCAATAAGAGTTGCCACTGCTATAACGGCGCCACCCAAACGGGACGAGTTTTCATGCCCAATACCATGCTTGCTGACAGAATCCTGAGCATAGCGGCCGCGGGTTATCCATTCCATACAAACCAGGACCGCTAAACCCATTACGCCGAACAGATACACTGTGGCTAATGTCAGAATTAACAGTCTTCTTAGTTCCGTTTCCCTTAAGACCAAATTTGCCAAGACTTACCTCATCCAAATAAGCCTCTGGTATCTGAAGCTTTGATACCTGAGCTATCACATTAAATTAGCTTACTTCTTGTCAGAACCATTAAAGGCATAGTGTCTAACCAAAACTATCAGCGTCGCGAGCATACCGCCCAGCAAAGTACCCAGGATACAGATCAGGGCTCTTTTAGGGTGAGATTTCTCCTCGGGCGCCATAGCCGGACTTACAGTAACAAAGGCATATTCCGGACTTGCCTCAGCCAGCATTTTACTTTTTATCTGCTCTTCGATAATGGTGTAGAACACTTCTCTCATTTCAGCAATAGAGGTCTTCTGAATCTGGGCTTCAAGATACTGAATATTAATATTCACCTTCTCTAGCTTACGGCTTTGCATATGTTGATTGATGCCAATAACAAGCCTATCAACCCATTCCTTTGCCAGTTCGGGGGAGAAATACTCCACCGAAATAGAAACCATCCCAGTTTTTTTATCCTCATATACCGAAAATCTCTCAGAGAAACTCTCGTAAAGCTCCCAACCAGAGGGCTCTGGATTCTTGCCCCTAGGCGCATCTCTGACCCACATTAATGACTCGATATCATATAGATCCGAATCAATTTCAAGCTGATTGCTACCCATATCCCAGCCCTCGGCAGCAAAAACCTCAACGGCTAGATTATTCTCACTAATAAACTCTTCAATAAAGCCTCTGGAGCGCATAATCTCTTGAGCGACCTGAGCTTCGCTGCTTTCCCCACCTCCTATACTGACGCCTGCGAGAGAGGCTAGGCCGCCGAGCTGCCCTAGCGCCCCAGACAAACCTCCTCCGCTGCCCTGAGCTGGCGAAACCAGTGCGGTAGCTCGATACTGATTAGGGATAGAAATAGCATAGAACACAGATACCAAAGCAAAGATTGCAGTAATACCAGTAATTAGCTTTTTGCCATTCCAAAGCACCGAAAAAAGCTCTCTAAGATCAATTTCGTCATCATAATGCTCTGCTATGTTTTGTTCGTTTTGCACAACCATTTCCTTTTCTAGTTTACTGCTCTTCAGTCCCTGAGTAAGCCATGAGCTTACCGCCCATTACTGATTAAGTGAATTTATTGCCGCCGCACCCAATGACAGCTGATAGATAATTTGGCTTACTTCGGTTACTAGAGATATGCCGCTTAGCTTTTTATCGTCCGTATCCAAGGGCACAACAATGGTGTCACCAGGCTCAACAACCGCATTCTTGCTGCCAAATCGAAATAAAGCGCTTTTTGGCATAATCACCTGCCCGCTAGCTTTAACCAGGTAAACACCCTTTTTGTCAGCAGACTTAAGCACACCACCACTAAGGTCTAAATAGTCCTGGACCGCTAAGCCACGACTATACAGATATGAGGTTGGCTGCTGCACTTCGCCCACAATCGACACCTCCTGACGATAGCCAGGAATTATTAACGCGTCACCATCTTCCAACACCAGATCATCGGCAATACCGTCAATCATATTTTGTAAAGGTATCACTAGTCGTCCAACTGCCTCCGCTGCACCCAACTCATCAAGAGCTTCTTGGCGCAGCCTGTCGGCCTCAGGGTCCAATTTAATATCCCCATTAGCGGTCTTTAACTGTTCCGCTTTCATTTCATCTGTTAGTTTCTCTTCAAGACGTTGCAGTTCTTGCTGCTCTCTGGTTTTCAGCGCCTCTCTGGTAAAAACTGCACCTGCGCTGTAAGCCAGCTCAGTAAAACCGCCTGCGCGGTTAATGACCGACGTCAGCGTCTCACCGCGAGCAAAGGGATAATCACCTGGGAACTTCACTTCACCTTTCAGACTGACTATGGACTGATCTCGATACTCAGGAACTGTTTTAAACAGTGCATTATCCAGAGGCCTTAGCTTAAAATTTGCCCCGGCGTTTTCACCTAAGGCTACTGAAATTGAGACAGTTGACGCCCGCTCTGGGTCGGTAAAATCAGTTCTCGACACCTCTGAAGAGTACTTATAAGCACCTTCAGTCAACCCTCCAGCAACAGAAATTAAGTCAGCCATTGTCATACCATCAACTAGCGGATAATCTCCAGGAAACCTGATTTCACCCCTCGCAGCTACTACTTTCGCAGAACCGCCCAGCCGCGCTTGACGCTCTAGTTTTGTGATCACGGGGGCAAGTATTGCTTCTCTAGCCTGAAAGGCGGAGAAGACAAGCAATTTATCGCGGGATACTAGCTGTTTATTGGCAGCACTATCTGAATCACTAAGCAGTGCTCTAATATCAAGCTTATGCACTTCAATCCCCAAACCACCAGAGATTTCTCTTACGATCAGGCCAAAATCAAGGTCTACATCAGGCGGAAACTGATCAACTGAACCGATTAGATCAGACGCGCGCATCCCCGAACGCCAGGCAAAGTCACCAGGATGGTTCACATAGCCTTCAAGAGAAACAATATCTCTTTTCTGGTCAGTGATGGCATCAATCCGCAGAAAGTCCCCAGCCATCAGTGCAACCGCCCGATCTGAGGGCTTGGATAAATCCAAATCAACAACGGTCATAAAACCATCGCTATTAATACGCTCAATTTTAGCTGATTGCTCAAAGGCCTTTGAGCTCATTCCACCGGCAAGTTTCAATAAATCCTGGACATTTTCTTTTCCCTTAAGCTCATAAATTGCCGGCCTTAATACCTCGCCATCAATCGACACTAGGTCTCCAACAGGAGGAATAAAGATAACATCGGATGACTGCAGGCGCACATCACCTCTTGTATCGCCAGATAGCAGTAACTCATATACATCCAATGTCGAAACAACCTTGCCTGCACGCTTAAGCTGGATATTGCGCAGCGAAGCAATATCACTGACTCCGCCGCTACTCATAAGTGCATGGGTAATGGTTGCAAGAGACGACACCATATAGGCGCCAGGTGTATACGCCTCACCCAGCACAAATACCTGGATAGAACGCAGCGCACCCATACTGATATTTATCTGAGTACCAATAATCTTTGATGCAACCAATGATCGAAGCAGTTCTTTGGCTTCGCCGAAGGTCAAACTCGCAAGCACAACTGGACCCAGTTCAGGAAAATCCACCTGCCCATCGCGATTAATCTCTACACTAAAGGATTGATTTAGCTTGCCGTAGAAAAAAATCTCTAGCCCATCGCCTGGACCCAACAGATAGTCAGAAGAGACAGGAATATTTGCTAAAGACGCAAACGTATTGGGAACATTGGCAAATAAGTCATAACCAAAGGGCTGTAGCCCTTCAGCCTCCAATTCACGGATGTCGATCTCGCCCATCTCGCCCATCTCGCCCATCTCGCCCATCTCGCCCATCTGGCGGTCATATTGTTCATAACGCTTTTCCAATGTTCCCAATACGGAGGAAGCAGTTCGTCGAGGCTTGGCGGGAGTAATCTCTTCGCGATCTTTATCGTCCAGGGAAGACTCTTTATCAAGGCTTCGGCATAGCTGATCAATATCATAACCGGCAGCCTGAGCCATAGCCCGATTATCAGCACTTAAATCATTACAAATAGCCTTGGCTTCAGTTAGATCTTGAGCGAAGCCGATGCTGGAAAAGCCGATAGTGGCAAACACAGCGATTGGCCAAAGCAGACCTTTTATTCTTAAATGCATAAATCAATCTCAAATTAATAGGTTATTTTTTACGTAATGTTAAGTACTGATTACTGCCATCAATATTTTGCATAATCAGGCTAATTTGACCCTTATCACCCACTTGAATCATATTGGTATATTGGCTTTGGCCCCAACAAAATTCGCTGAAACGAATCATGCCAGATTGTTGCTCAGACTGCCATGCATCGCACTGGTGCTGAGCAACAAATCTATTGCCATACATATAGCGCCGAGCATCACCGTCATCGGCTATTCCCAGCCTTAAGCGGTGACCCAATCCAGATACCTCTCGCACCGTCCAACCATCAAATAAAATAACATCACCAAACTGGTTTGAAAAAAGCGTTCCATTATCAACAGCCAAAGGGTAGACCAGGGCATTATAGTCCCCAAACTCAACGACCCAACTATTAGTATCAAATGGAACCTCGGCTTGGTCAAATAACCCCATTACCGCATTTAGCTGGCTAGACTGAATGGAGCAACCTGCCAAGGTAAAGGACCACAGTAAAATCAAACAGCAACGCTTAAAATTTATCATGGCACCGCTCTGTCTTTATGCTCTTGCAGAGCATCATACCCAACACCCCGCAACGCCCACCAGATATTACCACTGAAATCCTCAAGTCGGGCGCCTCCATCTCTCTGAATCGGCCTTACCCTGATACTGTAATTATCACGGCCGCCGCCACCAAGAACGCCATCCAGGGGAATTTTAAGGAATATCCCTTTATCAAAGCTGCCCTCGCCAAAATCATCAAAGGGCACATCAGTTATGGTTGCCCATAGCCCCACCATCCAGCCATTGGCGAAGGTACGTCTAGCCTCCAATGTGGCCCCCACATCTTTTGCAAGGTAACGGCCCGCATGCAGGGCAAAGTCCATATTGTAAAATGGCGACGCCCAATAGGCACTGGCAAATGCTGTGGTTGTTTTATAATCCAGAAGATCAAGATTGCGCTGGTAGCCCCGCTGCTGCACCCAACTGCCACTTAACCCAAAAGCCAGTCGCGACTTATGAGGCTGATACAGCATCTCGCCACCGGCGCCGCTATACATTTGCTCCAATACTCCACCAAAAACCCGATAATGCAGCTGCGGGATCAATGTTCCTCTCTTATCCAGGTAAAGAGACTCGAGACCTGTTGCGCCTTGCTGCAAGTATTCCACGATATCAGAGCGCACATGGGGAAGTATGGAATCCGATTCCCGAGTACTCTGGTCAAAAGTATTGACGATATCAATTCCATACTCGCCCCGCAGGGACCAATTTTTCGGCAATGCAGCACTAATACCTAGCTTGCCGAAGAGTTGGTAACGAGCAGGGTCATCGGGATCAAATAGCTGCAGGCGATTGGATAAACCAATATCAATAAACAGTTTATTCTGACTGAAGCTAGTGCGATGCTGGGGTGGTTGTGGAGGGTTAGCCCTAAGGAGATCAAAATCTCTCTGTTGATACTGAAAGCGACTCACTGTTTGACGCGAAGGTCTGTAGGCTGGAGCGGTAAATACTTGATGCCCCTCCTCCTCAAGCACAAAGCGCATCGACCTTACCTCTGAGGGCAGGTGCAAGTCAGCAAGGGTGGTCATTCGGGCAATAGCATCAGCCCATATTGGGTATTCTTTATTTCCCATGACCAGCGTTGCCATTTGGGTATCTGGGTCTATGGTTGCCTCAACAAGAACCAAGCCCGAGCGCTCAACATCATAGAGCAACATATCGTACCAACTGGCCTTACTAAGCATAGGAGGGAGATCCTCAGGTGCAAAGTCTGCACTGGATTTTATCGTCCTAATTGGCCGGCGCGCAGGGGCAGATTTTGTATCTAGAACAGCTGCAATGCTAAATCCCCATTCCTGTCCATGCTGGTGAGATAGGGACAGCTTAATACCCGGCAGAGCCTCCCAGGTTACTGCGGCACTCCAGGGGCTTTTGATCCCGAAGTCATTGGCCACTTGCCTTTCCCAATTATGCTGGTCCGGGTTATATTCCAGCTGAATATTTACAGGTAAATGATCCAGCTGATAACTAACACCACCAAATAGGCCTACTTTACTGCCGCTAAAAAATGCTCCGGAGGATAACTCGCCACCCTTACCGAACTCAGTGTCCCTAACCCTAAAAGAGTCAGAGATTGAGGTAAGAGGATTAGAAAACAGTCCATCTCCTGCCAAACGCCCCCAACCCAATCCCAAAGTCATATCAAAATTGCCAATTTGCTTGGAGGCAACTAAATACTCTGAGCCAAATATTCCCGTGCCGACCATGTCGCGAATTCCAATCGCAATCTGAGGCATCAAATCCTGCTCCCGCAAAAGCAAAAACTTTGCCTCATAATTTCGATCGTAGTGGAAGAAGTCATTAAATCCAGTATAGCGAAAGGTTCCCTCGAGCCTGGGCATTATCTGGTAGGAAACCGAATAGGCGTTAGTACTGGACTGAATTGCTGCGGTTGCTGTAAGCACACCATCGGAAGCCATTCTGGCCGTTGGAATATCAATTAAACCTGTAGTGCCGTAGTCGGAAGCTTGCAAACCTGAGCAAAACAGGAGCGAAACCCATATCACCAATGCCTTTGTTTTGCTTGTAATCACTTTCGTTTACTCAATATCCCCAAAAGAAGAAGGGGCAACCTCAGTTACCCCTTCCAATTAACACCCAGGTTCATTCTGGAACTTAGGTAGAGGTGGTTCCAGAAGTCGAGGTAGTTCCCGTAGTACCCGTAGTACCCGTAGTACCCGTAGTACCTGTAGTACCTGTAGTACCTGTAGTACCTGTAGTCCCTGTAGTCCCTGTAGTCCCTGTAGTCCCTGTAGTCCCTGTAGTCCCTGTAGTCGGAGTCGGAGTCGGAGTCGGAGTCGGAGTCGGAGTCGGAGTCGGAGTCGGAGTCGGTGTCGGTGTCGGTGTCGGTGTCGGTGTCG
>Ga0209199_1000694_pt1 | contig 45495 bp, 34 predicted proteins | sample COGITO_mtgs_1105_7_FD_184805 | JGI IMG/M metagenome (GOLD analysis project Ga0209199, IMG submission 184805) | Pelagic marine microbial communities from North Sea - COGITO_mtgs_110523 (SPAdes) (version 2) | ecosystem: Environmental > Aquatic > Marine > Epipelagic ... | reverse complement strand
GCCAATAACATATTGAGTCGTTTGGCATTAAAACCTGTCGCACTGCGTTGTGGGGTTCCATAAACCGCGGTACTGACCAAGGCTTGAACTTCGATAAGTAATGGACGAACCCCTTCAAGAGTGACCGCAATGGCATTACCAGACAAGGCTTCATCTTTTTTAGAAATGAGTATTTCAGAGGGATTGGTAACCTCTCTTAAACCCGTTCCTAGCATTTCATAAATTCCTAATTCATGGGTGGATCCAAAACGGTTTTTATGGGCTCTTAAAATTCTAAATACATGGTTTCTGTCGCCTTCAAACTGAAGCACAGTATCGACCATATGCTCTAATATTTTTGGACCTGCGATAGAACCATCTTTGGTGATATGTCCTATTAAAATTACGGGGGTGGCTGTTTCTTTCGCAAATTTAATCAGCTCACTTGTGCATTCTTTTATTTGTGATACGCTTCCTGCGGATGCTTCAAGGTAATCACTTTGTAAGGTTTGGATTGAATCAATGATCACCACATCGGGTTGGAGGGCTTCAATTTGTTTGAATATCAATTGCGTTTTTGTTTCTGTTAAAATGTAACAGGTGTCATTCAAGGGTTGAATGCGTTCGGCGCGCAATTTAATTTGTTTTTGACTTTCCTCACCAGAAACATAGAGTGTTTTATAAGGTAATTTCAAAGACACTTGAAGCATGAGTGTGCTTTTACCTATGCCTGGCTCTCCTCCTAAGAGGGTGAGAGATCCCGGGACAATTCCACCTCCCAAAACGCGATTTAATTCCCCATCCGTCGTATCCATTCGGACGGTTTTGGTAGTATCAATTTCAGAAATTTTTAAAGGTTTTGAAGCGCGGTTTGGCGCACTTTGATTGCCTGTTTTCCAGTCTTTTTTATCAGGTTTCTGAACCACTTCTTCGGCAATTGTATTCCAGGACTTGCAAGACGTACATTGTCCTTGCCATTTGGCAGATTGAGCCCCACAGCTCTGACAAAAAAATGTGGTTTTAACTTTAGCCATTAGTATCCGAATTCTTGTTTAATTTGATTTGCTCTTTCAAACATATCATCTTTTGTATAGCCTCCTACCTCTTCAAGCGTGTAGGCAGACTTATAGATGTTCATTGCTTTTTCTGGTTTTCCTATTTCTTCATAATAACGTGCTATAAAAAAACTTCCTAAAACGGTATTGGGACGCTGTTCTCTTGCAATTTTCCCTAAGTCGCGGTAATATTCAAATTTTTTCGTTTTTTCAATGGCAGCTGCAATGGCTCTAAAATCATTAACAAGTATTTGCTTTTTGATGCCAAATAAGGTTTCTATCGTATCGTATTTTTCAATAAGATAATTTACAGGTGATGTTTCTAAGGTTAAAATGTGATCCTTATACTCAGACTTACTGATGGGTTGAAACACTAAAAATATACTTTGTAAGGCTTTAGGAATGGACTGGGCTGCAAGTGAATAATGGTTGGCGTCGTCAAAATTATCAAACGCATAGAGAAGGTTTTTGTTTTCTAAAGCAGAAATTTTGGTGTTAAGTTCTATGATTTTTTTCTTGTTTCGCTTGATATCTAAGGTGGCAGTGGATAGGTAATAAAAGGTTTTGGAGTCCTTTTCAAGGCCAAGTCTTCTTGTAAGGTTTTCTTCCATATTGAAAGAGAAACTCGGGCTCAAAGCTACGAATGCATTAAAAACAGGGCGGTCATTAAACAAAAAGTAATTCATGAAATTTGCTGTTTTTCCATGCCCTACAGCCGCGCGAAAATTAAGACTTCGGTAATTTTCACTCATAAAAGGAATGAGCTCGTTTTCAATAAAATCGTAAAACTGAGCCCCTGTTTTGGAAGGTGAATGATCTTCTATTGAAATATTACAATCTTCTGATCTTGAGCCCATTTGATTGATTCCTACCACGATGGCCTCTGGCATATCCTCCCAATAAGAAGAATAATCGACATTTCCAGCGACTACTTCAAAGAGGTGGTCTCCATCAAAAACAACAATTAAGGGGTAGTGTTTTTCAAGATTGTCTTCATAGTTGCGAGGAAGTTGTATTTTTAGTTCACGTGTGGCTCCTAAGAATTCGGATTCAATCGATTCATAAATCGTCTGAGCTAGGGTTAGATTAAAACATAGCAAGGCTGAGAGGATAAAAAATTTCATATGTATTTTTTATTGTTTATTAACGGGTACACTTGATTACGCTATGAAATATTCTCATAAATGAGGGTTCATTTAACATACTCGGCTCATAATATAACCGTTAAATATTTGTGTTGCCAAGTTAAGAAAATAACCGAAAACGAAATATACTATTTCGAAGTTTGTTTTGGATACAGTCTGTTATAGATCGGTAAAAATAGCAGTGAGGCACCTCCTAACACTATGACCATTACGGTTTGAGAAGTCCACATAATCCATCCAAATGCAATACTTGGGTCTTCGGGTATGTTGAACATAGAAAACGCTGCAAAAATAGCGAGTGGGTAGGAGCCAATTCCACCATTAGTCGCTGCAATACTGAAACTTGCAAAAATAAAGCCTATTAAGATCGCAGGAAACGGAAGTTCACTTGTTTCTGGTAAAGAAAAGGAAGTAATATAAAACATCAGTACATACATGCCCCAAATAAAAAGAGTATGCGCTATAAAGGCCCATTTCTTTTTCATTTTTAAAATGCTTGTAATTCCTTCGACAAGCCCTGATAATAGAGTTTTAATTTTCAAAACAAAGGGGTGGTTCGACTTTTTAAACAATTGATACCCGAGAACGAGTGTCAAAGTTCCAACGAGGCCTAAAACAATCAATTTGGTAGGATCAATCGTCGTAACTAAATAATTATAAATGATGTCAAATTCCAATATCAAACTCAGGGTAATAATACAAAACATCACTAGTAAATCGGCGACGCGTTCGGCAATAATGGTTCCAAATCCTTTTTCAAAAGGAACGCCTTCATAATTGGTTAAAATGGTTGCTCGTGAAACTTCGCCGGCTCTGGGGATGGTATAGTTAACAATATAGGTTGTAAAAACTGCCATGATGCTGTTTGCAAAACGCAAGTTGTAACCCATAGGCTCAATCATAAATTTCCAGCGGTAGGCACGTGATAGGTGACTTAGCAGTCCAAAAAAAACACCAAGCCCAATCCAGAAATAATCTGCGTTTTTAAAATAGCCAAGCAATACAGGTATAGAAATCTTGGATAAGGAATACCAAACCAACACCCCTCCAAACAAAAGCGGAAGACTGATTTTTAGAATTGATTTGAGTTTCCTATTCAAGAAATTAGTTTAATAAATTATTAGCTTCATTCGGAAACACTAAGGACGGCTTGAATACTTTAGCGGCTTCAATATCCATAAAAGCGTATGTAATTAAAATTAAGACGTCCCCGATAGAGACTTTATGTGCAGCAGCGCCATTAAGGGTGATTTCTCCTGAATTTCGAGGGCCAGGAATCACGTAAGTATCAAGGCGTTCCCCATTGTTGTTATTGACTACTTGGATTTTTTCGCCTTGAATAATATTTGCGGCATCCATTAAATCTTCATCAATGGTAATACTGCCAATATAATTAAGGTCAGCTCCAGTTACTTTTACGCGATGAATTTTAGATTTTACAACTTGTATTTGCATAGGAACAAAGATAATTAATTTAAAGCGATATTGTCAATTAATCGAACATCTCTTGCAAAGACGGCAATAAATGCGCGGTATGTTTTAGTTGGGTCTTTGTGTTGAATGGGTGCTAAATTCTCACTCTCTGAAATCTGAAAATATTCCAACTCAAATAAAGGGTGGTTGCTAAATTGTGTGCTTACCCAATCGGAAATAACTGTATGATTTTCGGATTGAAATTTATCTTCAACAGTTTGCAGTATTTTATAGATTAAGGCTGCTGTTTTTTTTTCTTCAACAGACAAACGACTGTTTCGTGAACTCATGGCGAGTCCATTGGACTCACGCTCAATTGGGCACCCTATAATGGTTACTGGAAGCTGAGAGACCTCAACCATTTTTTTTATAATTTGTAGTTGCTGAAAATCTTTTTCACCAAAATAAGCAGTCGTGGGTTTTACAATTTCAAACAAACGTTTCACGATGGTCCCAACCCCATCAAAATGGCTGACTCTAAATTTACCTTCCATTTGAAATTCCAGCCCTCCAAAATCAAATCGCTCAGCTTTCGTTTGGGATCCATAAATGTCTTCAACTGTGGGAGCGTACATTATAATAGCTGTTTTGGAAAGTGTTTCTAACAACTGAATATCTTTGGTCAAAGTTCGTGGATATTTGCTTAAATCATTTGAATTATCAAACTGAGTTGGATTTACAAAAACACTAACTACTACCAACGTGTTTTCGGCCATAGCAGCTTTTACTAAAGACAGATGCCCAGCATGCAGCGCCCCCATGGTTGGAACAAATCCTATTGAAAAAATAGCGTTCTTTTCCTTATTAATAAAGGATTTTAACTCCGTTTTAGTTGTGTAAACTTGCATTTAGTAAATAATTAACAGTGTGCAAACTTAAGGTATTACTGTTAATCTGCATAAAATTTTGTATTTTTGCGTGTTTTTTGTTGATAACGCCAAAACCATAGAACATATGAAAGATAAGAGAGTATTGTACGTTTCGTCCGAGGTTGTTCCTTACTTACCTGAAACCGAGATTTCCTCCATGTCGTTTGAAGCCCCTAGAATGGTCAATAAACAAGGTGGGCAAATACGAATCTTCATGCCGCGTTATGGAAACATCAACGAACGAAGACATCAGCTACATGAAGTGATCCGTCTTTCGGGAATCAACTTAGTGATCAATGATTTGGACATGCCTTTAATCATAAAAGTCGCTTCAATCCCAAAAGAACGCATTCAAGTATATTTCATTGATAACGAAGAATATTTCAAACGAAAAGCAACGTTTACCGATGAAAGTGGTACGTTATTTGATGACAACGATGAACGTGCTATATTTTTCGCAAAAGGTGTTATAGAAACTGTAAAGAAATTAAACTGGGCGCCAGATATCATCCATGTGCATGGGTGGTTGGCTTCTTTATTGCCATTATACCTTAAACAATATTATAAAGACGAACCTTTGTTTAAAGAAAGTAAAATTGTAACCTCTATTTATAATCAAAGTTTTGATGATACGCTAAACATGGGGATGATTGACAAAATAAAATTTGATGAAATTGAAGACACCCACATTAATAAACTAAAAACTCCTACCTATTCTAATTTAATGAAAGTTGCTGTTGATTTTTCTGATGGATTGATAAAAGGATCTCAAGAGCTCCCAAAAGAATTAGAAGAGTATCTCGCTGACTGTGGCAAACCTGTATTGGATTACCAATACCCAGAAGCTTTTACAGAGGCCTATACTGAATTTTACAATACACAAATCTTAAAATTAGTCCCTTAATATGAAATATTTTAACTCCGTATTATTTAAATCTGTTTGTTTTTTATCTCTGATTTTTATGATTCAGGCCTGTGACAATGAGTTTTCTGAAATTGGAACTGGAATTGTGGGGACGCCCAATTTTGAAATTAAAAACGGTACATACCCCGTAAAAACCTACAATAAAAAAATGACACCATTTCAGTCTAATGGTCTCGCTGAAAATCTTTTAGGCTACTATTATGATTCTGTATTTGGAAGCTCTAAAGTTAATTTTGTAGGGCAATTAACACCCAAAACGTTCACCCCTGTTTTTGGAGATGAAACAGTTTTAGACTCCGTGGTATTAACAATTCCTTACACAAACACTGCTGACACTTCCGGAGAGGCTACAACTTATGCGCTTAATTCCTTGTATGGAGGAACCGAAGCCGACTCAATTAAACTATCTGTTTTTAAAAACAATTATTACCTAAGAGCTTTTAATCCAAACGCTGACCTAAATGCCACTCAAAATTATTATTCCAACGGTACTTTAGCCCAGGGAGAACTAATAGGAACAACCGAGCTTGAAGGACAGTTGCTTTATTCTAGAAACTATCGACCTAGCTCAAAACCTATTGGACTAAAAGAAGTTAATGAAGAGACCGGAGATTTAGAAGTTACAAGTACGATTCCTCCAAGCTTAAGAATACACCTTTTTGGAAATCCTACAAACTCAAACCCTACTGCTATATTCTGGAAAGACTTAATCCTTTCAAAAGAAGACGATGAAGCCCTAAGCAAAGCCAGTAATTTTCATGAGTACTTTAGAGGTCTTTACTTTATGGTGGAGCCTAATTCTGTCGAAAACAAAAATCTAATACAATTAAACTTTGCTTCATCAGGCGCAAACGTGACACTATATTACAACTACCAGAAAACCACAACAGAGAATGAAGAGAGTACAACCGCTTATGGAAAATATGAGATGAATTTTTCAGGGAATCGCGTGAATATTTTTGAGAACAACTTTAATGCTTCTATAATAGATGTTATTGATGATACGGCTACAGATTCAGAAGGTGATGACTATTTGTATTTAAAAGGAGGCGAAGGCTCAATGGCGATTGTTGAATTGTTTGCTGACCAAGAAGGAAATACCGAAGAAGATCAGAAAAATGAATTTAGAGAAATTAACAATGGCATAGTAACCGTGAAGCGCTTGATAAACGAAGCCTATTTGGAGTTTTATGTTGATGAAACACAATCTAATTCTGACCTTCCTAACAGGGTTTATCTCTATGATTTAGACAACAATCTTCCTATGGCTGATTTCTTTTTAGACCAAACAGTCAACGCAAGTTCTTCAGATTCTAAATTCACACATTTAGTGCCTTTACCAACTGGTACGGAACAAAAGAAATATAAAATTAGATTGACAGAACATTTGAATAATATCATCATAGACGACTCCACAAATGTGAAGCTTGGTCTTGTTGTTTCTTCCAATGTAGGAGCGGCTAACACAAAAGGATTTCAAACTGGTATTGATGTAGGTACTGGTTCAGATATTACAACTATAGAAGGCGTTCCTACAGGAACTGTTTTATCTCCCGAAAGTGTTGTTCTGCACGGAAGTAACTCACCAGAGACTGCCAAAAGAGTAAAACTTAATATCTATTATACCGAACCCAGTACAGAATCTAGTAACTAATATATACATATGTGTGGAATTGTAGGATACATTGGCCATCGCGACGCCTATCCAGTAATACTAAAAGGTCTTCAACGTTTAGAATATAGAGGCTACGACAGTGCCGGAATCGCACTCTATGATGGATCTGAAATTAAACTCTCAAAGACCAAAGGAAAAGTTGCCGATTTAGAAGCTAAAGTTTCTAAACAAATCAATCCCGTAGGGAATTTAGGAATTGGCCATACACGATGGGCAACTCACGGAGTTCCAAACGACGTCAATTCACATCCTCATTTTTCTAATTCTGGAGATTTAGTTATTATTCATAATGGAATTATTGAAAACTATGCTGCTCTCAAAGAAGAGCTTATCAAAAGAGGTTACAAATTTTCTTCAGATACAGATACAGAAGTTTTAGTAAACCTTATTGAAGACATTCAAAAAAACAGCAATTTAAAGCTTGGAAAAGCTGTGCAAGTCGCACTCAACCAAGTTGTAGGCGCCTATGCCATTGCTGTATTTGACATAAAAAAACCAAATGAAATTGTAGTGGCACGTTTGGGTAGCCCACTTGCTATTGGTGTTGGTGAAAATGAATTTTTTATTGCGAGTGACGCCTCTCCTTTTATAGAGTACACCAACAATGCCGTCTATCTAGAAGATGAAGAAATGGCGGTGATCCGATTGCATAAGCCAATAAAAATAAGAAGCATTAAAAATGATAAAATTGTCAGCCCCTACATTCAAGAACTAAAAATAAATCTTGAACAAATTGAAAAAGGAGGTTATGAGCATTTTATGCTAAAAGAAATTTTTGAGCAACCGAATGCAATTAAAGATACTTACAGAGGGCGTTTATTAATCGACGAAGGCATCATTAAAATGGCAGGTATAGAAGATAATATGGGCAAGTTTTTAAACGCCAACCGTATCATCATCATCGCCTGTGGAACTTCTTGGCATGCTGGTTTGGTTGCGGAATATATTATTGAAGACCTAGTGCGAATCCCTGTGGAGGTCGAATATGCCTCCGAATTTCGATACAGAAATCCTGTAATTAACAGAAATGATGTGGTTATTGCCATTTCACAATCTGGAGAAACAGCTGACACCCTTGCTGCAATCAAGCTTGCTAAAGAAAAAGGTGCGTTTGTATTTGGAGTGTGTAATGTGGTTGGATCCTCTATTTCGCGTGAAACCCATGCTGGAGCTTACACTCACGCAGGTCCAGAAATTGGGGTGGCTTCTACCAAAGCATTTACCACTCAGATTACAGTTTTAACACTTATTGCCTTGCGATTGGCAAAAGCCAAAGGCACTATGTCTAACACAGACTTTAGAAGACATCTTGTAGAATTGGAAACCATTCCTGAAAAAGTAGCAGAAACACTTCAATCAGATGTGCTTGCAAAAGAAATTGCGGCTATCTATAAAGACGCTAAAAACTTTTTATATTTAGGTCGCGGATTTAATTTCCCTGTCGCACTAGAAGGCGCTTTGAAACTTAAAGAAATCTCTTACATCCACGCCGAAGGGTATCCCGCAGCAGAAATGAAACATGGGCCCATCGCACTTATAGACGAAAATATGCCCATCGCAGTCATTGCTACCAAATATGGACATTATGAAAAAGTGGTAAGTAACATTCAGGAAATCAAATCAAGAAAAGGGAAAATTATTGCAATAGTAACCAAAGGAGATACACAAGTCAAAGATATCGCAGACCACGTGATTGAAGTCCCTGAAACTTTAGAGTTACTATCTCCACTTCTGACCACCATTCCTTTACAATTGTTGTCATATCACATCGCTGTAATGTTAGACAGAAATGTAGATCAACCAAGAAACCTTGCGAAGTCCGTAACAGTGGAGTAGACCCTCTTAGTTTTAGACATAAACACCTGTATTACAGTTATTTAAAACAAAAAAGCGCCGCGACAAAGCCTTTTCAACTTTGTGATTAATAATATTTGTATCAGAATTTAAGAATTATTTAATTTTTAATCCTTAAATTTGATATTACTATAATCAAACGACCTTAAAACAATTTAATTTATGAAAACAATTTTAAAGACTTTAGTCTTACTTTTCTGTGTTGCATCCTTTGCACAAACAACAGTGAAAGGAACTGTCAACGATGCCAGTGGATTGCCTTTACCAGGAGCTAACATTATTGTAGCTGGAACTTCAACCGGTGTTGTTACTGACTTTGATGGTAACTTTACTTTAAAAGTCAATCAAGACCCTCCTTTTTCTATTCAAGTGAGTAGTGTAGGGTTTCAAACACTTTCTCAGGACATTACAAAAAACAATGAAACAGTAGCAATTACTTTAAATGAAGGAAGTTTCCTTGATGAAGTTATTGTTTCTGCGTCTCGAACTCCAGAACGTATTTTTGAATCCCCTGTAACGGTGGAGCGTTTTGGCATTAAAGACATTAAGACCTCTGCATCTGCCGATTTTTATGGTGGTTTAGAAAACTTAAAAGGCGTAGATGTAAATACAAACAGTTTAACATTTAAATCTGTGAACACACGTGGATTTGCAACTTTTGCAAACAACCGTTTTATGCAGCTCGTAGATGGCATGGATAATTCAACACCAGCTCTTAACTTTCCAATCGGAAACTTAGTGGGAATGATTGAAACTGATGTACAAAGCGTTGAATTACTGCCTGGAGCTTCCTCTGCACTTTATGGGGCGAATGCTTTTAACGGTGTCTTATTTATGACCAGTAAAAACCCTTTTGATACTGATGGAATTAGTACAAGTTTAAAAAGAGGAATTACGTCTCAAAAAGCTGCTGGTGACAACACTTATACCGATTTTGGAATTCGAGTGGCACATAAATTCAGTAATAAGTTTGCTGCCAAAGTTAACTTTGGATGGCTTAAAGGAACGGACTGGGCTGCCACAAGCGAAGTTGATAGTGATATGATTGGTGGCACAAGAGCAACCAACTTAAATTATAACGGTATTAATGTTTATGGAGATGAAGTCTCTACAGGAATTAAAGAAGTTGCTGTAGCACTTGAAGCTTTAGGCGTATTACCCGCAGGTGCGAATGCTTTGGTTCCAAACGTTGATGTCAGTAGAACAGGTTACAACGAACGTGATTTAACAAATTACAATGCAGAAAGTATCAAAGCGGATTGGGGACTTTATTACAGACCTTTTGAAAATGACTTTGAGATTTCATACATTGGTAAAGTAGGAACAGGTTCTACAATCTACCAAGGGATCAACCGATATGCGATTAATAACTTTTTTCAACAACAGCATAAATTAGAGGTTAAGAATGATAACTTTTATGTAAGAGGTTATGTGGTTTCGGATAACGCTGGTGATTCTTATGACATGGTCTTTACTGGAATTAACATCAACAGAGCATGGAAAGGGGATCAAACATGGTTTGGTGAATATACTGGAACTTACGTACAGTCTACTTTAGGCGGTGCTACAGATGCACAAGCGCATGCCAATGCAAGAGCTGTTGCTGATACCGGGCGTTTTTTACCTGGCTCTACTGACTTTGAAACAGCATTTAATAAAAGTATTAACGATCCTGACTTAACTACAGGGTCTAAATTTCAAGATGCTTCTAAATACTACCATGCAGATGGAAATTATAATTTTGCTCATTTAATTGATGTTGTTGACATTCAAGTTGGTGGATCATTTAGACAATACAGCTTAAATTCTTCAGGTACTATTTATACAGATTACGATGGCGCTATCAACTACTCTGAATTTGGGGCCTATACACAAATTCAAAAAGAGCTTGAATTGAGCGAAGCTGCAAAACTAAAATTCACAGGATCTGTACGTTATGATAAATCAGAGTTTTTCGACGGTTTCTTTTCGCCTCGATTGTCAGCTGGTTTAACAATAAACAGAAATCATAACTTTAGACTATCTGGACAAACTGGATTTAGAAACCCAACAACACAAGATTTATTTATTGGTCTTGATGCGGGGCGTGCCTTACTTGTAGGGTCTGCACCAGATAACTTGGAGCGTTATTCAAATGTTTTTGATGTTTCTCAAACAGGGCAAGCTGCTTTTGGACAACCAAGTACAATCACACAAACAGGTGCCGCTGCTTATAACAATTCTTACACAGCAAGTTCAGTAGGAATGTTAGGTGTTACTGGAAATCCAGCTGATTTAGTAGTTGCAAATCCAGACGTCGTAAAACCAGAACAAGTAACAGCTTTTGAAGTTGGGTACCGTGGTAAATTTGATAATTTGATTGTTGATTTTAGTGCGTATCATAACACATACAAAGACTTTATCTCTACAGAAATTGTAGTTGCACCTTTATACGGAGTTGCTGGAGATGGCGGACTTTCAGTTGCTTCTATTGCCAATGGCGATTATACAGCTTATAGTGCATATACAAACTCTAGAGCAGAGATTAAATCCTATGGGGCTTCTATTGGATTGTCAACAAAAGTGTTTAGTGATTTCGATTTAAGCGGTAGTTATACCTATGCTAAAATGGATGAAGATAAAAAGTTTCCTGATTTCAATACTAACTTTAATACACCAGAGCATAAATTTAAAGCCTCTTTTGGAAATACAGCTCTATTTGAAAACTTTGGATTTAACGTATCTTACAGATTTAGCGATGATTACTACTGGGAAGCTTCTTTTGGAAATGGTGTCGTAGAAGAATTTCATACAGTGGATGCACAAATCAATTATACGGTTTCAAGTCTAAAATCAACGTTCAAAGCGGGTGCTACCAATTTATTAGGAACTGAATACAATACGGCATTTGGAACTGGAAACATTGGATCGATTTACTTCTTATCATGGACTATTAACAACTAATAATCAAAATTATGAAACATATTAAATATTTATTACTTAGTACGGTCGTTCTTGGATTTACAGCATGTAATGACATAGAAGATGTCCTTGAAGATAATGGCATCGAAACTGCACAAGCTTTGCCAACATTAACTGCAGGAGATTTAGACTTCTCTAATTATGTTGCTTTAGGCCCTTCATTTACGGCTGGATATACCGACGGAGCCGTATTTAAAGCAGGTCAAGAAAATTCATACCCTAATATCTTATCAAAAGAATTTGCTAAAGTAGGAGGTGGAATATTCGCCCAGCCTTTAGTAAGTGATAATATTGGTGGATTGCTCTTAGGAGGAACTCAAATAGCAGAACCAAGATTATACTTTAACGGATCTGGACCTGAGCGTTTAGGTGCAACACCAACCACTGAAGCGGGTATTATACTTTCTGGACCTTTTAATAATATGGGTGTTCCAGGTGCAAAAAGTTTTCACTTATTGGCTCCTGGATATGGGAATCTTGCTGGAGTTCCATTAGGATTGGCTAACCCTTATTTTGCAAGAATGGCTTCAAGTCCAAACGCTACTGTTTTGGGAGATGCTTTAGCTCAAAACCCATCATTTTTCACACTTTCATTAATGGGTGGAAATGATGTTTTAGGTTATGCTCTTTCTGGTGGTACTGGTGTAGATCAAACAGGAAACCCTGATGTTGCATCTTATGGGAGCAACGATATTACAGATCCAGCTGCATTTGGTCAGATCTTTGGATTGATGGTTTCTCAATTAACAGCAAATGGTGCTAAAGGCGTTATCACAAACGTTCCTGATGTCACTAAAATACCGTTCTTTAACACTGTACCTCACAACCCAGTTCCTTTAGATGCTGCCACAGCTGGTGCTTTGAATACTGGATATGCTGCTTACAACGGTGGTGTTGCAGCTGCTTTTGCCTATTTGGTCAGCGTTAATGCTGCAACCCAGGAAGATGCAGATATGGAAATCGCAAAAAGAACGATTACTTTTACTGAAGGTGAAGGTAATGCCGTTGTAATCATGGATGAATACCTTACGGACTTAACAGCTGTTAATCCTGCATTAGTAAGCATGAGACAAGCAACTTCAGATGATTTAATTTTACTAACAGCTTCGACCCTGATTCCTTTAGGAACTGGAACCGCATCTCCTATGGGAGACGAGTTGGTTTTAACACCCCAAGAAGTCACTAGGATACAAACAGCAACAGGTGCTTATAACACCTCCATTGAGACTGTTAGATCTGCAGCTGGACTAGGAATTGTTGACATGAAGACTATTCTGGAACAAGCGAGTTCTTCTGGATGGTCTGAAGGTAATTTTGTATTGACAGCAAACTTAGTCACTGGTGGTGCTATAAGTTTAGACGGAATTCATATGACAGCACGTGGTTATGCCGCTTTAGCTAATTGCTATTTAAGAGCAGCTGATGCAACTTATGGATCTAATTTTGAAACTTCTGGGAACCTAGTAGATATCGGAACTTATCCAACTAATTATTCGCCAATGATGCCATAATTATTTCTGAATATAAAAATCATAAAAAACCCGGAGCTTTGCTCTGGGTTTTTTAATTATATTCTATATCTTTGCAGCGCGAAAACCATGTGTTTTCCACATCATTTTTAGCTAAAAATATAAACAATAAAGTAATGTCAAAAGTTACAGGTAAAGTTTCTCAAATTGTAGGTCCAGTGATCGATGTCGCATTCGCATCTGGAGCAGATCTTCCAAAAATTTATGATTCCTTAGAAATCAACAAAGCTGATGGGTCTATTTTAGTCCTTGAAGTTCAATCTCATATTGGTGAAAATTCAGTGCGTACCATCGCCATGGATTCTTCAGATGGATTGAGTCGTGGAACTGAAGTCAACGCCACTGGCGCACCCATTCAGGTGCCTGTTGGAGAAGACGTTTATGGTCGTTTGTTTAATGTGATTGGAGATGCCATTGATGGTTTAGGGAACTTACCAAAAGCAGGTGATGCCGGATTACCAATCCACAGACAAGCACCAAAATTTGAAGAACTTTCAACTTCTACTGAAGTTTTATTTACAGGAATCAAAGTCATCGATTTAATTGAGCCGTACGCAAAAGGAGGTAAAATTGGATTATTTGGTGGTGCTGGTGTAGGTAAAACGGTATTGATACAAGAATTGATTAACAATATAGCCAAAGGCCACGGGGGTCTTTCGGTATTTGCCGGCGTTGGAGAACGTACTCGTGAAGGAAATGATTTACTTCGTGAAATGCTAGAATCTGGTATTATAAAATATGGGGATGATTTTATGCACTCCATGGAAGAAGGCGGATGGGACCTTCAAAAGGTTGATAAATCAATCATGAAAGAATCCAAAGCAACGTTTGTTTTTGGACAAATGAATGAGCCACCAGGAGCACGTGCACGTGTTGCCTTATCTGGATTAACTATTGCGGAATACTTTCGGGATGGTGCTGGAGAAGCTCAAGGAAAAGATGTATTATTCTTTGTGGATAATATTTTCCGATTTACACAAGCAGGTTCAGAAGTGTCCGCACTTCTAGGACGTATGCCATCTGCAGTAGGATACCAACCAACATTAGCAACCGAAATGGGTGCCATGCAAGAACGTATTACTTCTACAAAAAGAGGATCTATTACATCTGTACAAGCGGTTTACGTACCTGCAGATGATTTAACAGATCCTGCACCAGCAACAACCTTTGCTCACTTAGATGCAACAACCGTATTGTCTCGTAAAATTGCAGAACTCGGAATCTACCCAGCGGTAGATCCTTTGGATTCTACATCAAGAATTTTGACGGCGGATATTTTAGGAGATGAGCATTACGATTGTGCACAACGTGTTAAAGAATTATTACAACGTTATAAAGAATTACAAGATATCATCGCGATTCTTGGAATGGAAGAATTATCAGAAGAAGATAAATTAGCCGTTGGACGCGCACGACGTGTACAACGTTTCTTATCTCAGCCGTTCCACGTAGCAGAGCAATTTACAGGCTTAAAAGGCGTGTTAGTTGATATTAAAGAAACTATCAAAGGATTTAATATGATTATGGATGGTGAATTAGATCGCCTTCCAGAAGCAGCCTTTAACCTTAAAGGAACTATTGAAGAAGCGATTGAAGCTGGTGATAAAATGTTAGCGGAAGCCTAAAAAATAAACTATGTATTTAGAAATTGTAACTCCAGAAGCAACCATATTCAAAGGCGATGTAGACAGTGTCTCTGTACCTGGTGTGAATGGTGATTTTGAAATGCTAAATAATCATGCCGCAGTTGTATCGATCCTTAGAAAAGGGTTTGTGAAAATAAATGGAGAGATTACTCTCGATGATTCCAACAAAACGCTTTTTGAACAAAAAGGAAAAGGCTATTGGTTTGCCATCGACTCAGGCGCTATTGAAATGAATGCTAATAAAATTATCATATTAGCCGATTAATAAGTCTTGATTATATAAAACTTAAAAGCTCAAACGTATGTTTGGGCTTTTTTTATTTACCCGAAAACTTAAATTTTCGTTTTTCTAAAAAAGCAGTAGTTCCCTCCTCAAAATCTTCAGTCTCAAAACACTTTCCAAATTCGGAAATTTCGATGTCATAGCCATTAACCCCATCCGTATAATTCGCATTAATCGCTTTAATAGCAGCACTGATAGCTAAGGAAGAATTGGATTTTATTTTCTCCGCTAACGCATAACACTTTGGTAATAACTCCTCTTGAGGAACAACATAATTGACCAAACCATAAGCGAGGGCTTTTTCCGCATCAATCATACTCGCCGTCATAATCAATTCCATAGCGCGCCCCTTCCCTATCAGCTGTGTCAAACGTTGCGTTCCGCCGTAGCCTGGGATCAATCCTAAAGACACTTCTGGCAAGCCCATACGCGCGTTTGTACTCGCCAATCGGAAATGTGCAGACATGGCTAATTCCAGTCCACCGCCAAGTGCAAATCCATTGACCGCTGCAATGACTGGTGTTGTTAAATTCTCAACCACATCAAACAATAAATCCTGACCTTCTTTGGACAATGCACCCCCCTCTTCTCCATCAAAATCGGCAAACTCACTGATATCTGCCCCTGCTACAAAGGCCTTTTCACCACTGCCCGTAATGATGATGACTTTGGTTTCAACATCAGATTCAGCAGCCTTAAAAGCTGTATGCAATTCAAAAATAGTCTGTTTGTTTAATGCATTTAATTTTGTGGGTCTGTTGACCGTAATGGTAGTGATCCCATTACTGTAATCACTTAAAATAGTGTTATAATTCATCTGAAAAATATTTAGGAAAACGTACCGTAAACTGACTTCCTTCATCAATAATAGATGAGAAATTAACAGTCCCGTTATACGTATCAATCATGTTTTTTATCATTGGTAAGCCAAGCCCCATGCCACTTGATTTGGTGGTGAACTTCGGCTCGAAAATTTTGTCTTCAATTTCTGCTGGAACGCCACTACCATTGTCTTTGACTTCTATCACAACATCAGTGCCGACAGAAAAGAGTTGTATACTAATTTGAGGAGCGCGCTCCTCCGGGATTGATTGCACTGCATTCTTCACCAAGTTCGTAATAATTCGAATCAGTTGAGAACGGTCAAAATTAGCGACGATTTCAGATTCTTTTGAAATAAATTTAATCTCACTTTCTGGGAAAATATCTAGGGCCAACTCCACGACTTCCACCACGTTTAAAAATTCAAGTTTTTGAGCAGGCATTTTCGCAAAATCAGAAAAAGCCGACGCAATAGAACTCATCGTATCAATTTGTTGGATCAGAGTTTTGGTGTATTCATCTACTTTTTTGTGAATGTCTGGTTCTTGTGGGTCAAATTTACGTTGAAAACTTTGAACACTTAAGCGCATGGGAGTCAATGGATTTTTGATTTCATGAGCTACTTGTTTTGCCATTTCGCGCCATGCTTGTTCCCGTTCGCTTGTGGCTAATTTCTTGACGCTCTCTTCTAATTCATCAATCATACTGTTGTAGGATTCTACTAAGGCTGAAACCTCTAAGCTCGCCCCTTTCAACTCAATTTTTTGGTTGCGTTTCTCTAAACGAGTGCCTTTCATTTTGTCTCTAATCGTTTGGAGTGATTTCGTAATGTATTTAGATACAAAATACGCAAACGCAATGGCAACTAAAATCATGATGATATACGCATAACTCAATCGAATTAGGAATGCTTTAAGTTCGCCATAATTTAAAGAATCGTCATCAAAATAAGGGACATTCAATACCCCGAGTGGCTTGGCGTTGCTATCTGTAAATATCATATATGAAGACCGATAGTCCTCCCCAAAGCGTTTGATTTTTTCAACAAAACGTTTAGACACGCTTTGATTGAGTTTATTTAAAATATTAGCTGGCAAATGCGTCTCAATAGTATTATTTTCGAAATTGGGTTTGGACATTTTAATCAAGTTCCCCTCTAAATCATAGAGGTTAAAATTGACATTGTGAATATTAGCAATTTCATATATTTTATCTTTAAAAATCAGAGATAAATTCGCTGTTTTAACTTCCCAAGTCGTTTCTTTTAAAACATAATTTATACTCGAAATAAGTTGAGCCTCCTTTCGCTCCAAACGCAAACGGTGGTAATCTTGAGACTGCTCGTTGTATTGATAAATAGTCACCCCCGCAATAAGTATGGATGCGAGTACGACCAACATGATCATATAAATAAAAATACGAGAGCTTAAAGACAATTTACGTTTGGCCATAAAAATAGACTTTTGTTAAATATAGAAAAAAAACGAGTACATCACTTAATGATTACTCGGAACGTGTGCGTTTGTATAATTTAATTCCCAATATCAAAAGAGCCGCCAGCCCAACAAGACACAACATTCCATAGGCCATATTGAGGGTGCTTTTTAATAACACTAAAAATACCACCGCAAAAAGGATGAGGGTAGCGCCTTCATTCCAGATCCGCATAAAATTGGAGGTATAGTTAATTTGATCGTTTTGAAGCTGCTTAAAAATAAGGTGCGTTTTGATATGGTACATAATGAGAAGTACTACAAACCCTAATTTTGCATGCATCCAAGACTGCTCAAACCAGTAAGGTGCTAAAACTAAAAGCCAAATACCAAACAAGATAGCCAGAATAGCAGAAGGCCATGTGATGATATACCATAAGCGTTTGGCCATAAGCTTTAGTTGTCTTCCTAAAATTTCTTTGTCTGGAGATGCTTTTTGAGAGGCTTCAATGTGATAGATAAAAATGCGAGGGATATAAAACAATCCAGCAAACCATGTGATTACGAAAATTAAATGAAGCGATTTAATGTAGTTATAAGATTCCATAATTATATTTTTGAGATTAATTTCGTCTTGACTTCTCTATATAAAATAAAGGCTGTTACGATAGTAGAAAGTACATCTGAAACTGGAAATGCCATCCATACGCCGAGTTCACCAAACCATAAAGGTAGTATAAAAATAAGCGGAATGAAGAAAAACCCTTGTCGAGACAGGGTCAGTAAAAGCGCAGGAACTGCTTTTCCTACGGCTTGAAAATAGGCCGACCCAATCAGTTGAATTGCTATAATAGGGGTGGCTGCAAAGACCCAACGCATCGCTGTAGGTGTTTTTTCAATTACCAAAGGATCCGTTGTAAACATCTGCGTAATTAGTTCTGGAAATCCAATCAATAGTACAAAAATAATAGACGCCATAGCCATGGCATATAGAATCGCAATGCGAATGATTTGTTTGACGCGGTCATAGTTATGTGCCCCATAGTTATAGCCAGCAATAGGCACAAACCCCTGTGTAATTCCAAAAATTGGGAATAATGCAAACATCAACATTCTGGAGACGATTGCATAAGAGGTCACCGAAGTTTCACCTCCAAAATCAAATAAAATATTGTTCATCAGCAAATAAGTGACGCTTACAATTGCTTGTCGCGAAAGGGTCACCAATCCTAAATTACTAATTTCAGACACAATCGATTTTTGTAATTTAAAATGCGGGAACGAAATTTTCATTTCAGAATTCTTAGATATAAAAAACCAAAAAATAAATACAAAACAAAGCACATAAGATCCCGTCGTCGCCCAGGCAGCACCCATCATTCCCAGGTCCAAAATATTTATAAAAAAAACATCCAGTAATAAATTTGAAACCGATGGAATCATCATGGCATACATCGCGAATTTAGGTTTGCCTTCCGCTCGGATCACTGTATTTCCCATCATAGAAAGCGCTAAAAAAGGAACACCATAGAGCACAATACGATAGTATATTTTTGCAGGTTCAAAAATAGTGCCCTTACCCCCAAATGCTGGAATAATCTCATCGATATAATACAATCCAAAAAACACTAGCACAACCGTCAATAGAAGTGTCATTGTAATTTGATTCCCAAATGTTTTTAAAGCTTTTGGAACCTCTTTTGCGCCGAGTGCTCTCGATATAATAGAGGATCCTCCAATCCCAATAGACATCCCTAAGGCGGCAATAAAAAACGATACGGGCAACACCACGTTAATAGCAGCAATGGCTTGCGAACCGATCCAATGCCCCACAAAAATAGTATCCACCAAAATATTAAGCGACATGACTAAAATTCCAATCGATGCCGGAACCGCCTGTTTGATTAATAATTTCCCGATGGCTACAGTGCCAAAGTCGTGCGAGCTGGATTTGATCATTCAGTTTAAATTATTTTGAAGACCATTCGGAGACCCATTTCGCGAGAAGCGATACCCAAGCCGGATCGTCATTCAAACATGGAATGGTCGTGAAATCTTTTCCGCCAACTTCATGAAAAATTTCTTCTCCTTCCATCGCAATTTCTTCGAGTGTTTCAAGGCAGTCACTCACAAAAGCAGGCGTTGCAATGGCCATCGACTTCGTGCCTTCTTTGCCTAAACGCTCAATCGTTCGATCGGTATAAGGTTGTAACCACGGATCAAATCCTAAGCGCGATTGAAACGAGGTGGAATAGACTGCATCTTCAAGACCTAATTGTTCACCCACTAAACGTGTAACTTCAAGGCACTGGTGTTTATAACAATACGCATGTGCTTCGGATGGCGTCACGCAACACGATTTATCAATTTTGCAGTGTGACTTCGTGATGTCACTTTTACGGATGTGACGTTCTGGAATTCCGTGATAAGAAAATAATAAGTGTTCGTATGTTTTTCCTTTTAAAGATTTCTTAATTGTATTGGAAAGCACTTTAATATACTCTGGATTGTTGTAGAACGGAGGTAAATCAGAAAGCGTCAATTGCGGAAAGTGCGCATCTCTTAATTCCTTTGCGAGCACCAAAATTGTTTCAGTAGTAGCCATCGCATATTGCGGATATAAAGGAACAATTAAAACCTCATCGACCCCTTGATCCACTAGTTTTTGAAGTCCATTTTTTATGGTCATACTGCCATAACGCATGGCAAGAGCAGTGGGTATTTCGACCTCTTGTTTTAATTTAGCTTCTAAGCGCTCTGACAAAACGATAAGAGGGGACCCTTCTTCCCACCATATTTTTTTGTACGCTTTTGCCGATATTTTTGGACGTGTATTTAAGATGATGCCTTTCACTAAAAGCGTTCGTGCCCACAAGGGAACATCGATCACGCGTTCGTCCATCAAAAATTCGCCTAAATATTTTTTTACATCTTTTGGAGTGGGGCTGTCTGGAGACCCTAGATTTACTAATAAAACGCCTTTCATATTGGTTAATTAAGAGATTGAATGTATTTTTTGGGAGTGGTCCCGTATTGTTTTTTAAATGCAGAGATAAAATGACTGGCCGTACTATAGCCAACTTTAAGTCCAACTTCATTGACGTTGTGAGCGCCTGACTCTAATAATTTTCGAGCGAGCTCCATTTTGTAATCAAATAAGAAGCCATAAACCGTCGTGCCATAAATTTGTTTAAACCCTTCTTTGAGTTTCTTTAGGCTTAAATCAATTTCTAGCGCTAAGGCCGTTAAGGTTGGTGGTTCCGAAAGACGGTTGATAATAATATCTTTTGCCTGTCTGATTTTAACCACGTTTGAATCATCAACCAAAAAAGGACATTGTTCAATATTAACTTCTTCGCCTCTGTTAAAATACAAACTTAGTAACTCATACGCTTTACCTTTAAAGTACAAAGACTTAATGGTAGAGTTTAAGTTGTAATTGATAAGTTGATTTAAAACGATGGCCATGGAAGGAGAAATATCCCCGTCTTTATAATATTTTTTATCTTGATTGTCTTGACTTAAAAAAGTAATATAATTAGCTTCATGAGAAAATAATCCGTGAAATTTTTTGATAGATATTAATAAGGACACCACCCAAGAGGTGGGGTCAACCTCTAAGCAAATAGGTAAATCTCTTTGAGGGTTATAGAGTAATAAAGAATTTTCTTCAGAAATATTAAGACTGTAAGTACCGTTGTTAAACACAAACTTACATTGTCCTTTTAAGCAAAAATGAAACTGAATAAAAGAACTATCTATTTCTTTTTCAAGGAGTTGAACTTCCTGAGTTTCGTTTTGATACGTCATGACGGTAAACCCGGTCTCAACTGCCGTTTCTAAAAAAGACCCTTGAGCGGTGTTTTTCAAAGTGGAATGAGTACTTTCTGAAGGTTCTTTATTTAGATCCATTATAAATAAAAATTAAGGTTCATGCTATATTTAATCTGCAAAAATAAGAATTTTAACAAAAATAACTAAATAATACATGCAAACCTCTAAACGACATATAAAGTTCTTCTAGCGTTATTTTTTACAAATCAAAGCGGCTATTTTTGTCGTGAAATATTTCCAAATACATTAATGGAGCAATTCAACAAATCTGCAAGTACTTATTTCTATGTGATTGGCCTCAGCTATAAAAAAGCAGATGCTAAAATGCGTGGAGAATTTAGTTTGGACCAAAACGCCAAAACAAACTTAATGCTGCAAGCCAGAGCCAGCGGGATTAAAAGTTTGGTCGCAACCTCTACCTGTAACCGTACCGAGATCTATGGTTTTGCTAGGCACCCATTTGAACTCATTAAACTTCTTTGTGACAATACGCAAGGCACTGTTGAAGATTTTGAAAGTGTGGCCTATGTTTATAAAAACAGCGACGCAATTCAACACATGTTTAAGGTTGGAGCAGGTTTAGACAGTCAAATTTTGGGCGATTTTGAAATTATTAGCCAACTAAAATTAAGTGCTAAGATTTCTAAAAAACACCAATTACTAAATGCATACTTAGAACGCTTGATCAACGCTGTCATTCAAGCCAGTAAACGTATAAAAACAGAAACAGAATTATCTTCAGGAGCAACCTCCGTCTCTTTTGCTTCTGTACATTATATCAAGAAAACAGTAGACAAAATTTCTACAAAAAATATTTTGCTTTTTGGAACAGGAAAAATAGGGAGAAACACCTGTGAGAATCTGATAAAACACACAAAAAACGAACACATTACCCTTATCAATCGTACACGCGATAGAGCGGATAAAATAGCCGGTAAATTTAAACTCCTCGTTAAAGATTATAGCCAGTTACAAGAAGAAATTGGAAATACCGATATTTTAATCGTAGCGACTGGAGCACAAAACCCAACGATCGACAAGTATCTTATTCAAAATAAAAAACCATTACTAATTCTTGATTTGTCTATCCCAAAAAATGTGGATGAAAATGTGAAAGAATTGCCAATGGTTACTCTGGTTCATTTGGATCATTTATCTCAAATGACAGATGAAACCTTAGAAAAAAGAAAACAATTTATACCTGTTGCCGAAAATATCATCACAGAAATAAAAACAGAATTTGAAGCATGGGTGGACAACCGAAAATTTGCTCCAACCATCAAAGCGCTCAAAGAAAAATTACAAATATTTGCCACTGCTGAAGTGGATACCCAACGAAAAAAAATAAACGAATTTAATGAAGCACAAGCAGAATTAATCAGTGCCAACTTAGTTCAAAAAATAACCAACCACTTTGCACACCATCTGAAGGACGAAACAATTTCAAGAAATGAAAGTCTCGAACTCATAAAAAAGGTGTTCCAATTAGATTCTAAAAAACATGTCTAAAATCATTCGAATCGGTACACGTGATAGTGCTCTTGCTCTTTGGCAAGCCAAAACCGTACAATCACAACTCCAACATTTAGGACATGAAACGGTATTAGTCCCCGTGAAATCTACAGGAGATTTGGTGCTAAACAAACCCATTTACGAACTCGGAGTTACAGGCGTGTTTACGCGAACTTTAGATATCGCGTTACTTAACGAAGAAATTGATATTGCAGTTCACTCCCTAAAAGATGTGCCAACCGTGATGCCAGAAGGCATCGTTCAAGCGGCGGTTTTAAAACGCGGAAACATCAGAGATACACTCGTTTTTAAAACCAATGAAGAGTTTTTAGCACAGAAAAATGCGGTAATTGCAACTGGTAGTTTACGTAGAAAAGCACAATGGCTCAACCGATATCCTACCCATAGTATTGTGGGCTTAAGAGGGAATGTAAATACCCGTCTCGATAAATTAGAAAACAGCGATTGGAATGGTGCCATTTTTGCGGCAGCTGGATTGGGACGTCTGGAGCTCACCCCCGAAGATTCTGTGAATTTGGAATGGATGGTACCTGCACCAGCACAAGGCGCAGTGATGATTGCGTCTCTGAAATCAAATATTGAAGCAATAGAAGCTTGTGCAACCCTTAATCATGAGGAAACAGAAATCTCAACGAAAATTGAACGCGAATTTTTAAACAAGCTAGAAGGCGGTTGTAGCGCTCCCATTGGAGCTCTCGCTTATATAAAAGAAGAAGAAATTCATTTCCATGGGATTGTTTTAAGTACCGATGGAACTAAGAAAATTGAAGCCAAACGAACGGCAAAACTCGGCGAGCACTATACGCTTGTCGATGATTGTGTCGAGTTTATTTTGAGTCGTGGTGGTAAAACCCTGATTGGAACCACAGCCATAGACAACGGTCCAACCACTATTTTTTCCTCAAAACTATTAAGCCGAGGACAAAAAGACTTATTTAACAACGCTCTTAAAGTGGAGAGTTCTGACTTTATCAAAACGTCGGCGAATCGAATCAAGCCCATTCATTTAAAAGCAGCGCATAAAAATGTAATTATTACGAGTAAAAATGGTGTGGAAGCCATCTTAAATAACTGTCCTGTTGAGGACTTAAATTTTGAAACAATTTACTGTGTAGGTAGACGCACCAAGCGCTTGATCGAACAGAAAATTGGTCCTGTCAAACATTCAGAGAAAAATGCAAAAGCATTAGCAAATCATCTGGTAGATTTTATTGATGGTTCTGAAGTGACCTACTTTTGTAGTGACATTCGGATGGATGACCTGCCTGCTATTTTAGGAGAAAGCAACATCAAGGTTAAAGAAATTGAAGCCTATAGCACTAAACTAGAAGCGCCAAAATTAGAAAAATCTATAGAAGGTGTTATGTTTTACAGCCCTTCTACGATCCAGAGTTTTCTACAAAAAAACACCCCGGACTGTATTGCCTATTGTATTGGCGAAAGCACAGCCAAAGAAGCAAAAAAACACTTTAAAGATGTACGCATAGCTAAAATTCCTACAGTAGAAAGTGTCATCGAACTTGTGAATCAAAATTATATTTAGACGTTATGATCAAAAACGATTTATTTTTAAAAGCACTAAGAGGAGAAACGGTTGAACGCCCACCAGTTTGGATGATGCGCCAAGCAGGACGTTATTTGCCAGAATTTATTGCCATTAGAGAAAAATACGATTTTTTTACACGCTGTCGTACCCCTGAACTTGCAAGTGAAATAACCGTTCAACCGATCAGACGCTATGGAATGGATGCTGCCATTTTATTTTGTGATATTTTGGTGATCCCTCAGGCAATGAATATTGAGGTACAAATGAAACCTAATTTTGGGCCTTATTTACCAAATCCCGTACGGACTCAAAAAGACGTTGACAATGTCATCGTTCCGGATGTCACCGTAGAATTGGACTATGTATACCAAGCAATTAAAGCGACTAAAGAATTGTTAAATGACGATATTCCACTGATTGGTTTTGCGGGATCGCCTTGGACTATTTTATGTTACTGTGTGCAAGGACAGGGAAGTAAAAACTTTGACAAGGCCAAAGAATTTTGTTTTACAAACCCGATGGCTGCACATCAATTACTACAAAAAATTACAGACACAACCATTGCCTATCTTAAAGAAAAAGTGAAAGCGGGCGTCAATGCAGTTCAAATATTTGATTCGTGGGGCGGCATGCTTTCTCCAACGGACTATCAAGAATTTTCGTGGCAATATATCAATCAAATTATAGAGGCCTTAAAAGATAATGCCCCTGTAATCGCTTTTGGAAAAGGATGTTGGTTTGCTTTGGGAGACATGGCAAAATCAAATGCTTCGGCCTTGGGAATTGACTGGACCTGTTCGGCTCGAAATGCCCGTTATTTAACAGGTGGAAATGTAACGCTTCAAGGGAATTTTGACCCTTCTAGATTGTTATCCCCTCCTGCTGAAATCAAAAAAATGGTACACCAAATGATTAATGAATTTGGGAAAGACAAGTACATTGTAAATCTTGGGCATGGAATTTTACCAAACATCCCTATTGATCACGCGAAAGCATTTATTGACGCTGTAAAAGAATATAAAAGCTAAAAAGTGATTGCTGAATTCAAGTCATATTACAGAAAAGACGCTTAAAATACATTTAAAACTATAGAAGAACGTCCATTGGACATGGAATTATATCATCAAATTAAATCCCTTAAAATGAAAGATAAATTCTTTAAATACATCGAAAACTTACAAGACAGCATCACTTCAAAACTTGAAGAAATTGATGGCACTGCATCCTTCAAAGAAGATGTTTGGCAACGCCCCGAAGGTGGTGGCGGACGCACCCGTGTGATTGAAAATGGCGCAGTCTTCGAAAAAGGAGGCGTAAATATTTCTGGGGTTCATGGAAAACTACCAGCCTCAATGCAAGCTTATTTTAAGGTGGGCGATGTTGATTTTTTTGCTTGTGGACTCAGTTTAGTCTTGCATCCAAAAAATCCGATGGCTCCCACAGTGCATGCGAATTGGCGGTATTTTGAAATGTATAATGAACAAGGAGATGTCATCGATCAGTGGTTTGGTGGCGGACAAGATTTGACCCCTTATTACCTATTTGAAGACGATGCCATCCATTTTCATCAAACTTGTAAAAATGCTTGTGACAAACACAATCCTGAGTTTTATCCCACTTATAAAAACCGTTGTGATGAGTATTTTCACAACAGCCACCGGGACGAAGCCCGAGGGATTGGCGGTCTGTTTTTTGATTACTGCAAGGCGACAGAAAACATGAGTATGGAACAGTGGTTTGGTTTTGTGAGTGAAGTAGGCGATAGCTTTTTAGAAGCCTATGTCCCAATTTTAGAAAAAAGAATCCATTTACCCTATACATCTGAAGAACGGAATTGGCAAGAAATTAGAAGAGGACGCTATGTTGAGTTTAATTTAGTTCATGATAAAGGCACCCTTTTTGGATTAAAAACAAATGGAAGAATCGAAAGTATTTTGATGAGTTTACCCCCGCACGTACAGTGGGTGTACGACCATCATCCAGAGCCAAACAGTAGAGAAGAACAATTAATGCGGGTGTTAAAAGCCCCTAAAAACTGGGTTTAATTATGTATCCAATAAAAAGAAATAGACGCTTACGGACCAACGAATCAATCCGTAGTTTGGTAAGAGAAACCATCCTTACACCAAATGATTTTTTAGTGCCTTTATTTGTCGTAGAAGGCAAAGGAGTTAGGTCTGAAATCCCTTCCATGCCCAACTATTTTAGGTTTAGTTTGGACACCCTCGAAGCCGAAGTAAAACTGCTTTGGAGTTTAGGATTAAAGTCTGTATTGGTATTTGTAAAAGTAGCAGATGCACTCAAAGACAACAAAGGTACTGAAGCTTTAAATTCAGATGGATTGATGCAACGCGCAGTAAAAAAAATCAAAAATGTGTGTCCAGGAATGTTGGTCATGACTGATGTAGCGTTGGACCCCTATTCAATATATGGACATGATGGAATTGTTTCTGAGGGCATTATTCAAAATGATGATACCGTAGAAATTTTGACTGGTATGAGTTTGTCTCATATCGAGGCGGGTGCCGATTTTGTGGCGCCTAGTGATATGATGGATGGGCGCATTTCAAGTATTCGGGAAGCTTTTGAAGATGATGGCTATGTTGATGCTGGTATCATGAGTTACAGCGCTAAATATGCCTCTTCATTTTATGGACCTTTTAGAGATGCTTTAGATTCTGCTCCCGTAGATTCAGACAATATTCCTAAAGACAAAAAAACCTATCAGATGGATTATGCCAATCGTTTTGAAGCATTGAGAGAAACTGAAATGGACATCGATGAAGGTGCCGATATTGTAATGGTCAAACCGGGTTTGGCGTATTTAGATATTCTACGTGAAATTAAAAATGAATTTGATGTGCCTGTGGCGGCTTACCAAGTGAGTGGCGAATATGCCATGATCAAAGCGGCTAGCGAAAAAGGATGGCTCAATCACGATGCAGCGGTTTTAGAAACCACCATGGCTTTTAAGCGTGCAGGGGCTGATATTATCGCCAGTTATTTTGCAAAAGATATCGTGAAACTCATAAGCTAGAACCCTCTTTTTTACTGAAATTAGTTAATCGTTGTTTTTTATTTAGGATTTTTCATTAGATTTACATTGCCCTTAAAAATCTATTATGAAAAAAGTAATTCTCATGGCGGTGTGCATCCTACCGTTATTTTCCTGTGTAAAAACAGACTTAGTCAACGATCGTGTTGATCCTAAAATTTTTGTTTCAAACCCTTTATTAGAGTTGAAAAAAAATGGCGCAGCCCATCAATTTGAGGTGAACTATTTTAATTATGTAGGCGAAAAAATTGAAAACCCTAATGTAAGCTGGAGCAGTAGTGATCCTGCTGTGTTAGCAATTACAGAAGATGGACTGGCTACTGGAATAGAATTTGGAACTGCAACCGTTACCGCTACCCTGACAACTTCAGAAGAAAATCTGACAATTACCAATAAAGACAATGTAATTGTATCGACAGCTACATTAACAGAATCCATAGAATTTATAGGTACAATTGTTACTAGAAGTAATTATGAACTGGGAGGAAGCTATGTTTTAAAAGTACATGAAGATGAAAATAACATTCTGAGACTTTCGTTAGGAGATGATTATGTAGCCTCTACAAGTTTGCCGGGACTGTACATCTATCTTGGAAACAATCCGAACTCCATTGCGGATGCTTACGAAATTGGCCCTGTAACTGTTTTTCAAGGCGCTCATTTTTACAACTTACCGTCTACAATTAGTATTTATGATTATAGCTACATCTTATACTGGTGCAAACCCTTTGGCGTAAAAGTCGGTGAAGGTCAAATTCAATAACCCCCCTAATTATGAAGAAATCAATTATTTTAAGCCTACTATTCGTATTTACCTGTCAACTTTTCACCCATGCACAATGGTTAGAAAAAAAAGGAAATGGATATTTTAAGCTGAGTGCTTGGTCGCTAGAAGCAGACCAACATTACACCAATTCGGGGAAAATTGACCCCAACGCCACACGAGGTATTTTTAATCTAAATCTGTATGGGAAATATGGGCTCTCCGATAACTGGAATGTGATTGCCTATATTCCGTTTTTTGTGAAATCATACCAAAACCATCAAGTATCATCTGTGACAAACGAAACGATCCTAGAAGGTGAAGAACATTCCAGTTTTGGAGACATGGATTTAGGGATCGAATACCGTTTATTTAAAAAATCTAAGTACGCCTTTTCTGCAACGCTAACATTAGGGCTTCCTTCAGGAGACAGCAAAGGAGGCAGTGATGGAAGTTACCAAACGGGTGATGGCGAATTTAACCAAGAACTTCGGTTCAATGCAGGCACATCTTTTTCACTTTTTAAGCAATCTTTTTATGGTAAAGGCTACTTAGGTTTAAATAATAAAACTGAAAATTTTTCAGATGAGATCAGAGCTGGACTCGAAACGGGGACTAGTTTTGTTGGACGTAAATTATTACTTTTAATCCGTTCAACTATAGTGAAGTCGTTGAAAAACGGCTCCTTAAATGCCTCAAACAGCAGTGGAAGCATTTTTGCAAACAATGTGGAATTCATCAGTGTAGGTGGCGAAGTCGCTTGGAAATTTTCTAAAAAATTGGGCGTTAGCTTCGGATATGAAGGAGCAATTTCTGGTAAGGTTATTTATGCCGCTCCAAGTTATTCGGGAGGCGTATTTTATTTACTAAAATAGGACCTATGGGTGTGTCTTATTTATCTTTATATTTACATTAATATAAATCCACATAAATGAAGAAGTTCGTAACACGCCTATTTATTCTCTTTGCAGTATTAATCGCAGGACTTTACATTACGGATACTGATTATATTATAAAAGCGATCCGAACCGTATACCTCAATGGACACACAACCGCATTCCTTGATGATTACAAGTTTTCTGAAAACAAGACTGTCAAAACAGGAGATTCAAAAGCATGGCCTCTACATAAAGACTACAATAAAGTTTCTGCCACAAAAAAACTTTTAGACCTTCATAAGGCTCAAGGGACAGTCGCTTATTTAATTATTAAAAATGATAGCATTTTGTTTGAAGCCTATTATGACGGCTACGGAGAAGACTCTAGAAGCAATTCATTTTCAATGGCAAAAAGCTATGTGAGTGGGCTTTTGGGTAAAGCAATAATGGAAGGCGCAATAAAAAGTTTAGACCAACCCGTAAGTGATTTTTTCCCGCAATACAAAGAAGGAATTGGAGCTAAAGTGACCGTTGGAGATCTTGCGTCAATGGCTTCGGGATCAAGTTGGGATGAATCTTATTACTCTCCTTTTTCTATTACAACAAAAGCGTATTACGGAGAAAACTTAGAAGACCTTACCCTTAGCTTATCAACCGTAATAGAGCCTGGACAGGCCTTCAAATACGCAAGTGGAGACACGCAGCTGCTAGCAATGGTGATTGAAAAAGCGACTGGCAAAAAACTATACGATTACCTTTCTGAGAGTTTTTTGATACCCTTAGAAAGCGAAAATGAAGCTCTCTGGCAAATAGACGATGAAGCTAATGCCATGGTAAAAGCTTACTGCTGTATTGCAACCAATGCAAAAGATTTTGCGCGTTTTGGAAAACTCTACAAAGATCACGGAAAATGGAATGATCAGCAAGTGTTGGATTCTGCTTTTGTGGCTAAATCTATTACACCAAGGTTTAAAGAGAGTCCTCGATATGGATATGGATGGTGGCTACGAGAAACTGATGACAAATCATTTTTTATGATGGAGGGCCATTTAGGACAATGTGTTGTTGTTGAGCCAGACGATAATCTAATTGTGGTTCGTCTAGGGCATGAAAAAGCATCTTTTGGACACGACCCATACAATGGCGATATCAGTGTTTATATTGAAGAAGCTTATAAAATGTTACCCAATGATCAACAAACTCAACCTTGAAAACCTACTGTTTTTAGATATTGAAACGGTTCCAGAAACCGCTCAATTTTCAGACCTCTCAAAAGAGCAACAACTGCTTTGGGAGCAGAAATCAAAATACCAACGCAAAGAAGATTACAGTCCAGAAGCGTTCTACGATCGTGCTGGAATCTGGGCGGAATTTGGGAAGATTGTCTGTATTTCTGTTGGCTATTTTACGGTTGTAAATTCGGAACGTAAGTTTAGAATTACCTCGTTTTATGGGGAAGAACACGCCCTTCTTTTAGAGTTTAAAACCCTTATTGAAACCCATTTTTCAAAACCAAAACATTTACTCTGTGCGCATAACGGAAAGGAATTTGACTTCCCTTACATCTCACGAAGAATGATTATCCATAACATAGAACTGCCCTTAAAACTGAATTTATTTGGGAAAAAACCTTGGGAAGTACCACACCTTGATACGCTTGAATTGTGGAAATTTGGAGATTATAAACATTATACTTCCCTGAAATTATTGACCAGTGTCTTGGGAATTCCCTCCCCAAAAGATGATATTGATGGCAGTGAAATATTTCGGGTGTACTATGAAGAAAATGATGTTGAGCGGATAGTGACCTATTGTCAAAAAGACACCATTGCAGTCGCACAAATTATTCTAAGACTCCGTGGAGAGGCCTTGTTAGAACCCGATGAAATTGCTTATATTTAAGCAATGAATCAATCACCTGTTTTAAGTATTCAAAACCTTCGCGTTGCCTTTAAATCCAATACAGGTTTAAATGAAGTGTTGCACGGCATATCATACGATCTGTTTCCAAATGAAATACTTGGAATCGTCGGCGAATCAGGAAGTGGGAAATCGGTAGCATCTCTTGCTATTATGGGTTTACTACCTCCAAAAAATAGTGTGATTAGTACTGGTGAAATTACATTCAAAAATGAAGACATTCTTCAATATTCACAAACACAGCTAGAAGCGATTCGGGGGCAAAAAATAGCAATGATATTTCAAGAACCTATGAGTGCTTTGAACCCTTCAATGCCCTGTGGAACACAAGTTCAAGAAATCTTGCTGCAGCACACTTCTATCACGCAAAAGGAGGCAAAGAACGAAGTGATGCGTTTGTTTAATGACGTGAAAATTCCCACACCAAACGAAACCTTTAAAAAATACCCGCATGAAATTTCTGGAGGGCAACAGCAGCGTGTAATGATTGCCATGGCAATTGCGTGTAAACCTGATGTTTTGATTGCCGACGAGCCCACAACGGCCTTGGATGTGACGGTTCAAAAAGACATTATCGCACTATTAAAAACCTTACAAAAAGAATCTAAAATGAGTGTGATTTTTATCAGTCACGATTTGGCTTTGGTCTCTGAAATTGCCGATCGGATTTTGGTAATGTATAAAGGAGAGATTGTAGAAAGTGGCGACACAAAATCTATCTTTAAAACCCCTAAAGAGGACTATACAAAAGCGCTCATCGGTGCCCGTCCAACCCTCAAATCGCGCTTGAAACAACTCCCTACTATTAGTAACTTTTTATCAAACACTATTTCAAAGCAAGTCATTTCAAAGGCCGCTCGGACTGAGAAACATAAAGAAATTTATAGTCAGGCACCCTTGTTGGAAGTGATCAATCTTGAAAAAACATATTTTTCTAAATCTTCATTTTTTGGAACAAAAATAGCTTTTAAGGCGGTAGACAACGTGAGTTTTAAAGTTTTTTCTGGAGAAACAATGGGGCTTGTGGGTGAATCTGGTTGTGGGAAATCAACCCTTGGAAAAGCCATTTTACAGATCGACAAAGCCACGGCTGGCACTCTAAAATATAAAGGCAACGACATTACCAACCTCAACAAAAAAGAGATGCGCTCGTTGCGAAAAGAAATTCAAATCATTTTTCAAGATCCCTATGCCTCTCTCAATCCGCGCCTAACGTTGGGAAAAGCAATTATGGAACCCATGAAAGTGCACAAGCTGTTTAAATCTGATGCTGAACGCAAAGCAAAAACTATTGAGATTTTAGAAAAGGTAGGTTTAGAGGCGTCGCATTTTGATCGCTATCCTCATGAATTTTCTGGAGGTCAACGGCAACGGATTGGCATTGCACGTACCATTGCGGTAGAGCCAAAACTAATTATCTGTGACGAATCGGTATCTGCATTGGATATTTCGGTACAAGCACAAGTTCTTAATTTACTGAATGTGCTAAAGGAAGATTATGGATTTACCTATATTTTTATTTCCCATGATTTGGCAGTTGTAAAGTTCATGTCCGATCAATTAATGGTCATGAATCATGGAAAAATAGAAGAGATTGGCGAAGCTGATGCTATTTATAAATCCCCTCAAAAACAGTATACCAAAACATTAATAGAGGCAATTCCTAAAGGACTCTAAAACACCAATAAATGGCATCACTTAAATTTAAAAGTAGGAAAGACGTCTTTTTTCAGGCTTTAATTCTTGGAACTGTTGGATTTTGCGTTAGGACTATTGTAACCCAGGGCTTGGTTACAGGGCTTGATAAATGGAATTATGTAACTATAAATATGTTGCTACTCGTCTGTGGATTTCTCTTGTGGAGTTATTATGGAACTTACTATGAACTCACGCAAACGCATTTAAAATATAATTGTGGCCCCGTTAAGGGAAGTATTGAGGTTAAGAAAATCCGAGAAATTGTAAAAGGGAAAACACTGTGGGTGGGATTAAAACCAGCCACGGCCAGAAAGGGGTTGATTATAAAATATGGGAAACACGACGAAATTTATATCAGTCCGGAAACAAATGATGAATTCATAAATCATCTTTTAGAACTGAACGATGCTATAAAAATAACATCTCATTCTAGAGGAAACGTGTAGTAAACCCTACAACTCCATTTCTGTGGCATGTTTAAAATATATAACACACATATTTCTTTAGCAGTTTTAGTCTTAAAAAATTGCCCTGCCCTAAAATTAACTTACAAAAAGAAGTTAACATAAAATGTATCAAACTGTTTGAGGAAACACTATGAAATTAAACATCCTCTATAAAAAGTATATGGAGGATGTTAATTTATTAAAAAAAATGGTTATTATACGCCTATTGCCTTGCTAGTTTAAAAGACCAGTGTCCTCCACCTGCAACTTCAATATCTAATTCCAAAGTATTATTATCGTCTGAAAGTGCAGCTATGTATGTAATTGAATCCGCAGCATCCGCAGGGCTTCCTATTTCTATACCATTGACAACTTTAGCCAAGCCTAAGAAAGCACCCGCTCCATTAAGTGTAATGGTTCCAGCTACTTCATCGTACACATAAGTAGCTGTTCCTGTCCCATCATGTGGAGCAACTGGTGCGCCACATTCTTCGCCTACTGCACCTTGCCAAGCTTCTAACCATGTGTCTGTTCCTAGTACATTTTGGAAAGATCCGTCTGCATTAAATACATATTCATCATCAAATAAGCAAGCTCTTGTTGTAACATCATCTGTTGTGTTTGACCACCAAGATACATTGTCTAACTCTGGACCTATACCAAGTGATCCTGCTTCTGGTACTAATTTCCAAGTTCCTTGAATACCTAGATCTCTTACGAGTTTGAAAGACCAAAATCCTCCCCCTGCAACTTCAATATCTAATTCTAAAGTGTTTCCGTCATCTGAAAGCGCGGCTATATAGGTAATTGAGTCTGCCGCATCCGCAGGACTTGCTAATTCTGCACCATTGACAACTTTAGCCAAGCCTAGGAAAGCTCCTTTACCATTGATTGTAACAGCTGCTCCATTGTATACATAAGTAGCTGTTGCTGTTCCATCATGTGGAGCAACTGGTGTGCCACACTCTTCTCCTACTACCCCTTGCCAAGCTTCTAACCATGTATCTGTTCCCAGTACATTTTGGAAAGATCCATCTGCACCAAATATATACTCATCATCAAATAAGCATGCTCTTGTTGTAAGATCATCTGTTGTGTTTGACCACCAAGATACATTGTCTAACTCTGGACCTATACCAAGTGCCCCTGATTCTGGTGCTAATCTCCACGTACCCGTTAAAGCATCTCCTGTTGGTGCTGCTTCAACTACTGTGTGTTCTTTGCTTATTGAAACGTCATTTTGTCCTGGAAAAGATGCCGTTACTGTTAGCATATACGTAGCTGTTTCATTTGGATAGGTATACGTTACCATTGGTCCACTTGTCTCAAACACGTCTGTATCGTCATCAGCTGTTGCTCCAAAGTCTACAGTGTAGACTGTCCTGTTATCTCCAGGAACTGTTGAGGCTAATACCCCTGTTTTGTTTCCTTCAGCATTTAGTGTTGCGATTACAAAATCTAAACCACCAATAGTGTTAGTCATTTCGTCATCTTCATGACAAGAGATCGTAGTGCTTAATAAAAGCACTAATATCAGATACATTCCGTTTTTTAATAATTTCATTTTTTTAATTTTTTGAGTTAATACTTTTTAATATCCTTGATTTTGTCCCCATCTGCCTACTGCGTTTGCTAATTTTAGTTCTATCAATGGAATTGGGAATACTTCATTTTTGTTAGTTGTAAACCCTAGAATTGCAGCCGCTGCTTTGTTGGTTCTAACGAGGTCAAAGAAACGGTGTCCTTCGCCTGCTAATTCTTTGCGTCTTTCTAAATAGATAGCATCCAGGATATCGCCTTCAGCTGATGTAAAGTCATAGCTGTTATCTCCGTATGCTCTAAATCGAACTTGGTTTAAATAATTTTCAGCATTGGCACCACCACTTTGAACATCAGCTTCTGCAGCCATTAGTAACACATCTGCGTAACGAATAGCACGGTAATTGTTTGCATAATTTAAAGGATCTGATCCTGCTCTTTCATCTGCTTTACGAGGCATGTATTTTTTATTAAAAAAACCTGTATCGTCTCTTCCTGGAGAGTACGAATCTTGTTGGTCTCTTAAATCGTAAAAAGTAACCTCTCTTCTTAAATCGGTGGCATCAAATAAGTCATATAACTCTTGTGATGGCAAGCAAAAGCCCCATCCTGTATCATATACTTGATTGTCGTAAGGAGATCTCGGTCCACAAAACTTAGGGAAATAACTTCCTTCGCTACAGATAATACAATCCCAATCTGCGGGTTCTACTCCAGTATATTGAATTTCGAAAACAGATTCTGAACCATTTTCAGCACTGCTTTCAAATAGGTTTAAATAATCATCTCCTGTTTTTAAGCTGTATTTCCCAATAACTTCTGAAAATATGGATGCAGCCTCTGCAAATTTAGTAGCATCAAAAGTGCCATGGTATAAATACACTTTACCTAATAACGCTTGCGCTGCGCCTTTAGTTGCTTTGTGTATATCACTTTGAACTTCTGGCAAATTAAGAATGGCTTCTTTTAAGTCTTCTTCAATTAAGCTGTACGCTGCCGAAATGCTTTCGGTTCTGTTGATATCGTATTGCTCACCAGTAATTACACGTTGATCTACAATTCTAGGGACACCGTCACGTATTTCTACCTTTAAGGGTACGTTTCCAAAAAACTTAACCAATTCAAACGTATAATAAGCTCTTAAAAAATAAGCTTGTGCTATAATTTGCTCTTTACCATTAAAATCCGTTTTATCTTTAAATTCTAATAGGTAATTAGTTCTGTTTAAACCTGCATACATTAAATTCCAAATGTCTCTTAACTGATTGTTATCCGAAGGAGTTTGAATCATTAGATTGACATTTTGAAGCGTTGGTTGATCGTAATTAAAAGAATCTCCCCCTGCTGCATAATCGTCTGAAGCCACAATCCCTGTTAATACGTTCCAAAAAGAGGATTGTAACAAATCGTAAGCGCCAATTAATCCGTTTTCGTACTCTTGTTCGTTATTGAAATAGTTGTCTGCATCTGGCGCAATTGGATCTAATTCGACATAGTCGTCACATGCACTTAAAAGTACAAGCGAGAAAACCATTACTGTTTTAAATATTTTTTTCATAGTATGATTATTAAAAATTTAAATTAATGCCTAAAAGATATGAACTGGCTACAGGGTAAAAACCTTTATCTACTCCAGAGCCAATTGGGTCTCCGTTACTTGCTGAAGGATCATAGCCTAAATAATCTGTGAGCGTATATAGGTTGTTTCCTGATATATAAATTCTGAATTTATCTAATCCAAGATTGGATAATATTTTTGAATTAAGCGAATAGCCAATTTGAACGTTTTGCAAACGTAAAAACGAGGCATCTTCTACATAAAAATCTGAGAATAGATCGGTGTTAACGGATGCGCCTGCGACAGCTCTTGGCACCGAGTTGCTTGTTCCAGCACCTTGCCATCTGTCTAGCATATAGGTTCCTCTGTTCGCATATAAATCTTTACGCTCGTAATCTCTGACCATATCGTTTCCTATAGAAGCAAATGCATTGGCATTAAAGTCTATATTTTTATACGTAAACCCTATGTTTAAGCCCATTGTAATATCTGCTATGGGATCTCCTAGATTTGTTCTATCGTCAGCATCTATATAGCCATTTCCATTAGTATCTACGAATTTTAAATCTCCTGGTGCTACACCATCATGATATTGTCCCCCTGTGGCAGCTGCAGGAGCATTTGCATTTAAAGCATCTATTTCTACTTGTGTTTGGTATATCCCATTTGTTTGGTAGCCGTAAAAGTAGCCCATTGGCATACCTGCTTGCATGCGTGCGATACCCGTCTGGCTAATACCTACCCCAAATTCTCCACTAGAAACAATTCCATTACCTCCTACATCTACTGACAACACCTCATTATCTAAGGTTGTAAAATTGAATCCAATGTTAAATTTAAAACTATCACTAAAGCTATCATTATAATTGACACTAAACTCTACTCCTTTATTTTCTACTGAACCTGCATTAAAAAAAGGCAATACAGAACCTGGGCCAGAAGCACCAACTAATCCTGAAACTGGAGGGTTAATTAACAAATCATCGGTTACCTTAGAAAATAAATCGGCTGAAACATTAATCTTGTTATTGAACAAACTCGCATCAAACCCTATATTTTTTGCTGTTTGTTCTTCCCATTTTAAATTTGGATTTCCTATTCCGCCAATGGCAACTCCATCAATTAAATCGTCTCTTACTGTTATTTCTCCAGGATCGTAAGTAGCTTCTCCATCTAAGATAGACACATAGCTAAAATCTGGAATTCTATCGTTTCCAATTACCCCATAACTGGCTCTTACTTTTAAAGTATTTAACCAAGAACTGTCTTTTAAAAACTCTTCTTCGGATACATTCCAACCAACTGAGGCCGACGGGAAATAACCTACATTGTTGTTGTTAATTTCTGAGAATTTTGAGGATAAATCCCTACGCAATACCGCTGAAATTAAATATTTACTTTTAAAGTTATACTGTACTCTAGTGAATAATGAATACAGACGACTTTCAAACTGACCAGCTCCAAACTCTAACTCAGCATCCGTAAAACGGTAATCCGCCTTTCCTAAATCCCATACGGATTGGTCTGGTGAGTCATTCCCGTTTTCCGATGTTAAATTATAACCATAATAAAAGCCTTTTGTTCTATAAATAGAGGTTCCTAATAATACAGTTAAATTATGTTTTTCGTTAAAAGTGTTCTCGTAAGTAATATAATTATCCCAAGTATAATCATCAAAATCTTCGCCATTATCAACGACTTCATTTTTAAATATGTTAATATCATTAGCTTCATCAATCAAAGTTAATGATTTCCCATTACCATAATCAACCTCGGGTCTAAATATATCATTGCGAACGTTCGCGTGGTTAATTTGGAATTTTGAGCTTGCTGTGAAGTGATCCCAAAATGTATAGTCTAAGCCTAAAGTACCACTCACTCTAGATAGACGAGTCGTGTTATAATTATTAGCTACTTGCGCTAATGGATTAACAATTTCAGCCTGTAATATGTCTGTTGCTAAAGAATAGTTACCCTCCGCATCTCTAACTGCTAGATTCGGATTGATATTGACTGCATTGTATAAAACTGCACCAATACCTCCTTCTGCTAAGTTGTTTTTTTCTGAAGTAGTGTGCAGTACTGTAGCCGTTAGTTTTAAATTATCTAATATATCGTATTGATAATTTAGTCTAGCAGTGAGTCTATTATAATTAGATTTCTCTCGACCTACAATTCCGTCTTGATCCAAATAAGAAACTCCAAATGAGTAGGCTGATTTTTCTGTACCGCCACTAGCACTCAAATTCACATTAGAAATGATGGCCGTTTCAAAAACTTCGTCTTGCCAATCGGTACCTGTCTGTGGGTACACAAAAAACTTAGTAGCATCTGCCGCATCGTTTACATAGATAGCAAAGTCTGTTGGGTTTAATAGTTCTAATTTTTTACTCGTCTGTTGAATTCCTGTGTAAGAGTCAAATTGAAATTTTAATTCAGAGTTTTTTCTTCCTGATTTAGTAGTAATTAAGATAACCCCATTCGCTGCACGAACTCCGTAAATCCCAGCGGTGGCATCTTTCAAAATATTGATACTTTTAATATCGCTTGGATTGACTACAGACAAATCTTCTATAACGTTTCCATCGACTAATATTAAAGGTCGGCTATCTCTATTCGTTGAGATACCCCGAATTCTAATATTTGAATCTGCTCCTGGTGAACCTGAGTTAGAGGTTACATTTACCCCAGCAACTTGGCCTTGTAAAGCTTGTTCTACTCTCACTGGATTTAATTTTTCAATCGCTTTAGAGCCTAAAACCGTAACAGCTCCTGTAATTTCTTTTTTCCTCTGCGTTCCATAACCAATCACTACGATTTCGTCTAATTGTGCCAAGTCCTCTTCTAACTGAATTGTTAATTTTGAATTATCGGTAATCAAAATTTCTTTCGTTATGAATCCAATATAACTCACAGAAAGTGTTGAGCCAATTCTAACATTTGTTATTCTAAAATTCCCATCAAAATCGGTAATCGTACCGTTATTTGTGTTTATTTCAATGACATTTACTCCTAGAATGGGAACTCCAGTATTGTCATTTACAATTCCACTAACATCTATATTTTGTGCGCCAGTAAAAGCTACAAAAAACAGTGCTAGAATTTTTAAGAACATTTTTCTCATAAGTAGTTTAGTTTTGAGTTACTATTAAAGCTACTTACTAATCATTTTATGCTAAAAGATTTTACCCATACAAAAAACATACAATTTTAAAATAATTATAATTCTTAAGAAAATTTTGGCTAACAATCTGATTATAATAAGATTAAACCCTATACACCGTGTCTTAAACGGTTCTTAAAAACCTATTTTCAAGAATATTGTTGGGCTAAATTGTAATAACATATAAGTTTTTATACATCATCTATAGTGTTAAAAGGCTGGTATTGTGTAATGCTTACATTTTTTATCGCAAACGATTCCGTTATATACTTACACGTTTTGCAGAACTATTTAATAGTGATAACATCCCTTATGCCGTATAATCTTATGAAGTTCTAACACACTCTAAATTAATGCATTAAAATAAAAAGTGATTCCTCTTAAAATAATATTCTTCATTTTTAGTTATTCTTAAAGTTTAGTTTTAATGTCTAAACTTTAAACAAAAAATTATATTTTTATTTTTGGGTCGATCTCGAGAATGAGTAGTCCCTCGGTCATTTGTTGAATGGTTTCTACAAAAATTATTCCGCTAAGTTTTGTAGACTTTATATCTTCATCTTAATAAAAGCCATATCAAAGGGATTACAACTCCATTTCTGGCACCACCCCATCAATAATAAGATGTCCTTCCGTAGCTTGTTCAATGGTTTCTACAGAAATTCCAGGAGCGCGTTCTAAGAGTTTAAAACCGCCTTTTGTGACTTCTAAAACTGCTAAATTGGTTACGATTTTTTTGACACATCCAACGCCCGTCAGCGGCAACGAGCAACGTTTTAAAAGCTTAGACTCTCCTTTTTTATTGGTGTGCATCATGGCTACAATAATATTTTCGGCACTAGCCACCAAGTCCATTGCACCGCCCATGCCTTTGACCATATAGCCTGGGATTTTCCAATTGGCAATGTCTCCATTTTCTGAGACTTCCATCGCCCCTAAAATTGTGAGGTGCACATGCTTACCGCGAATCATTGAAAAACTGGTCGCAGAGTCAAAAAAACTAGCACCATCAAGGGCGGTAATGGTTTGTTTTCCTGCATTAATGAGGTCGGCATCTTCTTGTCCTTCAAAAGGAAAAGGACCCATTCCTAAGATGCCATTTTCACTTTGAAATTCAACTTCAATATCTTCACGAACGTAATTAGCCACTAGGGTGGGAATTCCAATACCAAGATTTACATAATATCCATTTTGGACTTCTTTTGCAATACGTTTAGCAATACCATTTTTGTCTAACATACTTATGATTTTTGTCTTAGGGTTCGTTTTTCAATGCGTTTTTCATAATCTTTTCCTTGAAAAATGCGTTGTACAAAAATACCAGGAATGTGAATTTGATTGGGATCCAGAGAACCAACAGGGACTAATTCTTCAACCTCAGCCACCGTAATGGTCGCCGCCCCACACATATTCGGATTAAAATTTCTGGCGGTGGCTTTAAATATTAAATTTCCTGCCGCATCGCCTTTCCATGCTTTCACAAAAGAAAAATCGGACTTAAAAGCCGTTTCTAAAACATACATCTTTCCATCAAACTCACGGGTCTCTTTACCTTCAGCTACTTCTGTTCCGTAACCTGCTGGTGTGTAAATGGCTGGAAACCCTGCTTGCGCTGCACGACAGCGTTCGGCTAAGGTGCCTTGCGGAATCAGCTCTACTTCCAACTCTCCTGAAAGCATTTGACGCTCAAACTCATCATTTTCGCCAACATAGGACGAAATCATTTTTTTGATTTGATGTTTTTGGAGCAATAATCCAAGTCCAAAATCATCAACGCCTGCGTTGTTAGAAATACAGGTAAGGTCTTTAATGTCCATGGCAACCAGTTCAGAAATTGCATTTTCGGGAATTCCACACAATCCAAAACCACCAAGCATTAAGGTCATTCCGCTGGAGACACCATCGAGAGCTTCTTTTACGTCTGCTACTTGTTTATTTATCATTGTTTTAATTTAGGATAAAAAAGTACAAAAATAATCTTATTAATTGAGCGATTTCACTAGAAATCGATGTCTGGTGTAATTGGCGTCGTGTCTTGAGGAATCGGTTCTCCCTCTTCAATTATGGGCTCGCATTCCACTTCAATGGTGAGGTTTTCAGGTGCCACAAAATCCTCTATTGAAATCCCTAGTTCTTCTAAAGCATAACAGCTTCGCATGTAATTTGCCCATATAGGAAGCGCCATGGCAGCACCTTGTCCGTAGGTGATTGTTTTGAAATGAGTGGCACGGTCTTCTCCTCCGACCCACACCCCTGTAACCAAATTGGGAACCATCCCCATAAACCAGCCATCACTTTGATTTTGTGTGGTGCCTGTTTTTCCAGCAATCGGATTCGTGAATTCATAAGGGTAGCCCGTAACAATTTCTTTATATTCTATTTTATCTTTAAGCGCAGAGTGTCGCAAACGTTGACCAGAACCAAACTGTGTAACGCCTTCCATCAATTTAACCGTGACGTAGGCCACCTCTTTGCTAAGAACGTCTTTTGTTTCTGGTGCATCTTGATAAAGTATCGTCCCGTTTTTATCTTCTATTTGAGTGACCATAACAGGCTTGGTATACACGCCTTGATTTGCAAACGTAGAGTATGCTGCTACCATTTCGTACACACTTAAGTCAGGGGTTCCCAAAGCGATTGATGGTACTGCGGGGATGTTCTGCTCAACTCCTAAACTTCGTGCTAAATTGATGACAGGTTGGGGTCCGATTTCATTCATCAGGCGTGCTGTGATGGTATTTCTAGAATTTGCCAAAGCGGATTTGAGGGTTTCAAATCCTCCATAGTTACCACCAGAATTTTTGGGCGACCAAGGCTTCATGTTTCCGTGTTTCATGGCTTCAATCGTAATTTGAGATTTTGGAAAGGTATCGCAAGGCGATAAGTGAAGTTGATCAATTGCAGCTGCATACACAAAAGGCTTAAAGGTAGACCCTACTTGTCGCTTTCCTTGTTTGGCCATATCGTACTGGAAGTGTTTGTAATTGACACCGCCAACCCAAGCTTTTACATGGCCTGTTTGAGGCTCCATGGATAACATTCCAGCTCTTAAAAAAGATTTATAATAACGCATAGAATCCATAGGTGTCATGATGGTATCTATCTCATTATTTTTTGCTGTCCATGAAAATATTTTCATTGGCACTGGCTTCTTGAACGAGGCTATAATTTCTTTGTTTGATTTTTTAAGATCATATTTCATTTTACGCCAGCGTTCGGAACGGCGCATGCTTGTCTTTAACAAGCTCTTAATTTCTTCTGGTTCTAAATCTAGAAAGGGCGCCGTTCGATTTCGTCTTCGCGTATTTTGAACAAAAAACTCTGCTTGTAAATTAGCCATGTGTTCCTTGGTTGCTGTTTCTGCAAATGTTTGCATGCGCGCGTCTATCGTTGTGTAAATTTTTAAACCGTCTTTATATATATTATATTTATCCCCATTAGGTTTGGTGTTTTGAGGATTATTGACCCATTCTTTCATAAATCGACGAAGGTAGGCTCTAAAATAGGTTGCAATCCCTTCGCGATGTGATTCCGGAGAATAGTTGAGTCCTAAAGGCAATTGTTGAAGCGAATCCTTTAATTTTTCTTTAATAAATCCATATTTAGCCATTTGGCTTAACACCACATTTCGGCGGTTTTTGGTGCCTTCTGGATTTCGTTTTGGGCGTGGATTGTAAAGTGAAGAATTTTTAAACATCCCTACTAACATCGCAGATTCATCGATACTTAAGGCTTTGGGTTCTTTTCCAAAATAAATTCTGGATGCAGAACGAATGCCATCGGCATTATTTCCAAAATCATAGATATTAAAATATTGGGCAATAATTTCTTCTTTGGTGTATTGCCGTTCTAAACGTGTGGCAATGACCCATTCTTTTATTTTTTGAGTCGCCGTTTCTAGTTTGTTTTTAGACCTAACACCTACAAATAATTGGCGTGCTAGTTGTTGAGAAATCGTACTTGCTCCTCCTTTTTTTCCTAAAAAGGCAAAGGCTCTTAACGTTCCTCTAGCATCAATCCCTGCATGGTCAAAATACCGTATATCTTCGGTCGCAATAAGAGCGTCCACAAGATGTTTGGGCAGCTCACTATAAGCTACGGGGGTTCTATTGTCTTCGTAGTAAAACTTCCCCAAGGTTTCGCCGTCAGAAGAAATAATTTCGGTGGCTAAATTAGTCCGTGGATTTTCTAAAGCAGTGGTGTCTGGCATTTCTCCAAAAAGCCCTAAAGACGCCGAAATAAAAATGATGGCTACTCCTAAAACAGCTGCTAAGAAACACATCCAAAACCAACGAATCGGTTTTAAAAAATTAGGAGATGCTGCCTTTTTTCTTGCCATAATATCTATTTATTTAGGGGTTCAATACTAAACCCAACGTCAATAATTCCTTCGAGTTGAGCAACCCCGTTAGGTTCTCCCCGATGGCGCATTGCTTGTTGAATCTGGATTTTGTAGTTCCCTTCTTCGCTAAACACAAAAGGTTGATTGTAGCCTTTGAACCACAGTTTGTGTTCTTTTACTGATGTAAACCCCGAACCAAGTAGTTCTCCATTTGGTTTGGCCATAAGAAATTCTAAAGTATCTTTTGTAACTTTTCCATTTGGATAATCTAATTCAACGATTAAAAATAAATTACTAAACTTATAAGCTGAAGTTGTTCTTAATTTGATGAATAAATTATATGGGTTTATAGTGTCGGGGGCTATAAAATCGTATCTAATTGTTTGTTGTTTATCCCAACTGTCTGGAATAGATGTATAGGTGTCAAACGTTTTGTTTTGCTGACATGAAAATGCTACAAAAGCAAAAAGAAAGATCCATAATACTGATTTACTTTGCATTGTTATTCTGAGGTCTAGGTTTTTTGTTATTTCTACTGTTTTTGTTGTTCTTTTTACGTCTGTTATTATTTTTACGATTTTGATTTTTAGGGGCATCAAATCGCGTTAAACTATCTTGACCCACAACGTTTTCAAAATCAACTTTAGTATCTTCAACTAAATCAATTGCATAATCTTCTAAACTCGCCACCTTTTCATTTTTAGTATTTAGGGCAATAATTTCGTTGGCTTGAGTTGTAGTTAATTTGTGCCAATTCATCCATTCACCTTCATAGGCATACCACATATGCCCTTTAAAAATATCTGTTTTTTGACAAACAGCTGTACCTTTTTCGGTTCTTAGTTTGACTTCTGTTTTTGGGAATGCTTTTAAGGCGTCTAGATATGAATCCAATTCATAATTTAAGCAACACTTCAATTTACCACATTGACCTGCTAATTTTAAAGGGTTTAAGGACAATTGTTGGTAGCGTGCTGCAGAGGTGTTTACAGATCTAAAATCCGTCAGCCACGTTGAACAACAAAGTTCACGCCCACAAGAACCAATGCCTCCAAGTCGCGCTGCTTCTTGTCGCAGGCCTACTTGTTTCATCTCAATTCGGGTTCTAAATTCTCTTGCAAATAATTTGATGAGCTCTCTAAAATCTACGCGTTCATCTGCTGTATAATAAAAAGTTGCCTTGCTAGCATCACCTTGAAATTCAATGTCAGAAATTTTCATTTTCAACCTTAGGTCAATGGCAAATTGTCTTGCTTTGACTTTCATCGGTTCTTCTTTATCTCTGGCTTCAACCCAGATATCTATATCTCTTTGAGAGGCTTTGCGGTAAATTTTAAAAAGTTCTTCAGGGGTCTCAGAAATTTTCTTTCGTTTCATTTGAACCTTTACCAATTCGCCCGATAGGGTGACCATACCTATATCATGTCCCGATGCTGCTTGTGTTGCCACCACATCGCCGATACTTAGAGTTAAATTTTCAGTGTTTTTATAATATACTTTCCGTCCATTTTTAAAACGGACTTCTACCCAATTGAAGGGGGTTGCGCCATTAGGGAGTGTCATATTCGCAA